>Ga0137372_10001445_pt1 | contig 22935 bp, 21 predicted proteins | sample SagtaG_6_FD_104911 | JGI IMG/M metagenome (GOLD analysis project Ga0137372, IMG submission 104911) | Vadose zone soil microbial communities from Sagehorn Ranch, Mendocino, California, USA - Sage1_R_60_16 metaG | ecosystem: Environmental > Terrestrial > Soil > Vadose zone | place: USA...
ACGCGCCCGAAAAACTTCAAACGCAAAGCACCTCGAAGCAGGAGTGCTCCGCGAAATTGGATCAACCCATTCCCGCACTCGGCACTTCCGATGCTCCGGCAAGCTTCGCAGTCGCCCTCCATTTTGAGCAGCATGCGCACTCCGTTTCGAATGGCAACGGCCACCGTCGCGAACCGGAACGACGCCGCAGTCCCCGGCGTGTGCTTGCCCTCCCCGTTCGCGTGCGTCCAGGACGGATTCCCTGGTTTGAAGAAGCTATGGCCATCGACTTTTCGACGCACGGCATGCGTTTTCGCAGTTACCGCGAATACCAGCCGGGGGATCATCTGAATATTACGTTTGCAGATTCGGCTTCCGCGCCTTGGCCCGGCAGCCGCGAATTTCGCACTATGGTTGTGCGCGTGGTTCCTGTTCCCGACAGCTTCGCCCTCGACGTGAGCGTTTGCCGGATCGAATAAGCGATTCAGGAATACTCGCCGGGATTCGGTCTTTTTCCCTCGATGCACTACACTAGACGTTTCTCCAGAGCGCACCGATGACGGCCACACACGATTCCCGCAGTTTCTTCGTCGAAAAACCTGGCGGACGCCTGGAAGCGATTCTCTGGAAGCCGAGCTTCGTCAAGCGTCCACCGCTGGCCGCAGTCGTCTGCCACCCGCACCCGCTTTTTGGCGGCACAATGCACAACAAGGTGGTCTACCAAACCGCGAAAACTCTGGATGCCCTCGGCATTCCCGTACTGCGATTCAATTTTCGCGGTGCGGGACAGAGCAGCGGTGTTCACGACGGCGGCCGTGGCGAACAGGACGACGTCCGCGCGGCGCTCGACTTTCTTAAGGCTGAATTTCCCGGCGTGCCGCTCTTACTGGCAGGATTCAGTTTTGGAGCCTGGGTGGGTTTGCCAGCCGGCTGCCAGGATTCGCGAGTCTCCCACCTGATCGGCCTGGGCATTCCCGTGAATGATTCTAATTTTTCTTTCTTATGCCGGTGCGACAAACCAAGACTGTTCGTGCACGGCAGCAACGACGAATATGGCGCGATCGAGAGGGTCAAAACACTCGTTGCATCCTTACCCGGTGAAAACCATCTGGTTGTCGTGGAAGGAGCCGACCACTTCTTCGCCGGCAAACTCGATCAACTCGACGGTGCCATCAATACATGGTTCACCGATCATATTTTTCGCCTCCGCCATTAGAGCCAGAGCTTTGCTGTCTCGGACTGTGCTCTCCGTGATTCTTGTGTCCTCCAAGATCTCCGTGTTGAATCCCGTCTTCTTCATGCGCCTTCGCCGCGCGAGAAGAGTTTGCTGAAGTCTTCCGCCGTGGCTGGCGGCACGCCTATAAGCCGTGCGTTGGCCTTCACATGTTCCACGCGGGACATTCCCACCAGCGCCGTCGTGATTCCCGGCGATGACCGCACAAACTGCAGCGCGCGCTCCGCGTCGTTCTCCAATCCCAGTGCCTCCGCGACAAACCCCGGCAGATTTCGCGCCACCTGTCCTTGCAGCAGCGAAGCGCTGGCAATCAACGTAATATCCAACTCATTCGCCGCCTCCATCACCGTCCGCTCGCGCCCGCGCAGCGACTGATTGCCCAGCGTCAACGCTTCGGTCATCGCCAGATTGAAAGGAAGCTGGACGAAACGGAAGCGGTGTCTTCCTCCCGCAATTTCCTGCGCGATCTGCGCAATTTCGCCGAGCTGCATGGCATCGCGAGTGCGTGCATCGTGCCGAAAGCCGTTCCAGGTCGCCACCCCGTAATACTGGATCTCGCCCGCCTCCACTGCCGATTCGAGAAACGTAAAGGCCTCGCGGACGCGGTTAAGAAATTCTTCTGTGGAAATTTCGCCGAGCTGTGTCTCCGGGTTGTGCAGATAATAGACATCCACGCATTCGACGCCTAGATTTTTCAAGCTGCGCCCGAGCTGGTCTTTCAGAAATCGCGGAGTCATGCAATGACTTCCCGCGGCGATGTCCTTCGCGCTGAAGATGCCGGGCTGAATGTATTCGCGGAAAAAATATTCGTTGGGGTCCGCGGGCATGTCTCCATCGGGAGTCAGATACCCTCCCTTGGTACAGAGCACGATTTCTTCGCGACCGATGCCTTTTCCTGCGAGTTGCTGGAGCGCCTCGCCGATGCTGCGCTCGCTGCGCTGAAATCTGTAGTTGATCGCGGTGTCGATCACATTGGCGCCGTTTTCCACAGCTGCGACGGCCGCCACCGTGTAACCTGCATCTGTCTTTTCGTCTGGGTGGCCGAGATACGTGCCGATCCCGATGGAAGAGAGCGTGAGCCTCTGCGTTTCTCGAAAATGGCCATCGGCCGCGTGTCCAGAGAACTTCTGCGCGTACCGCGCCGTTCCTTTTTTGGTGGCGGATTTGCTCATGACGCTCCTTGAGGCGATTGAGTCGGTCCCGGCATTTTGTTCATTTCCGTCTCGCTTGTTTTCGGCGCGAGCAAGCGCGAACACGCCCGGAGAATCCTACGATACGGCCAGTCCTTTTCGCGGAAGAAAATCTCGCCTTCGCGGGGATTGCTGTAATACCACCGCGCCAGCAGCCACAGATGCTCTCCCAAATCAGCCTGCCCCGTCATTCCGAACACCGATGAAGCCGGGCCGACGAACCTCTCTTCGTCTTTCCGCGCCGAAGGCTGCAAGTAATCCCGGATCATTTCTTCCGCCGACCGCGGCTGACTGGCCATCTCCGCGAATCGCAGAGAAAAGGGCTCGGCAAACCTTCCCCCGCGCACGGCGTAAACGCCAATCGCCTGCTCTTCCGCACCACGCTGCAGAATCACAGTGTCGAGTTCCTGAATCCGCCGCGTGATTTCCGGCTTCGAACGCAGCACGTCGTCGAGCTTTTCTACTTTCTTGTGAAGTGCAGCAGCATGTTCGAAGTCCAATTGCTCGCTGGCTTCTTCGCGCTCCTCTTCGAAAGTGGAGCGCAGGGACCCGCCACTCGTTTCCAGAAAGTTCACCAACCTTTGCACTTCCACGTCATATTCTTCCTTTGTGCATCCCGCAAAGCACGGCGCGAGGCACATCTTCATCTCGGAATAAAGACAACCGGGGAAGGCGGGGTCGCGCCGGATCTTAATCTGGCAGCGCCGCACTTTGAAAAAATCGAGCGCGCGTTCGGCGAACGCTTGCGCGGAGCGACGCGACGCAAATGGACCGTAATACGTGCCGCCCGTGGGCACGCCCGCTTCGTCAACTGGGATGCGTCGTGTCACATAGCACCGCGGATAGGCGTTCCGGAGATTCACCTTCAACACCACGGCTGGCCGCAGGCGCATCAGGTCGCGGTAGCGCTTAGGAAAGAGCTGCTTCGCGTAGACGTAGTAGGTGAGCGTTTGTTCAAACGGCGAGCCTGTCAGCCGGTAGCGGATGCCGCGCGCGAACGCGCTCAGATTCAATCGCTTGCTCGCGGGGTCAACGGGACCCAGCAGCCGATGCAGTCGCCTCTGCAAATTCTGCGAGCGAATCAGGAACGGCTCGGCTTTTTCTTCTCGCGGTTCAATTAAGCAGACGGCCGGCCGCGGTGGCAGGGCAGGGAAGAAGTTTTCATCCGCATGAGCAACGTTAAACTCGAGTCTGCAGTCAAGTTCCAGCACGCGCTCAGGATACTACGGCGCGCCTAAGACTTCAGAACCCAGGAAGAAATCACGAGGCGCTGAATCTCGCTGGTGCCTTCGTAGATTTCCGTGATGCGGGCGTCGCGGTAGTTGCGCTCGACGGGATACTCGCGGCTGTAGCCATTGCCGCCGTGGATTTGAATGGCCTTGTGCGTGACCCGTGTGGCCATTTCGCTGGCGAATAGTTTTGCGATGCCGGCGTCCATGCTGAAACGAGCTCCAGTATCCTGCTTCCACGCGGCCTTGCGGACGAGCAGGCGCGAGGCGTCGATTTCCGTAGCCATGTCCGCCAGCATGAACTGGATGGCCTGAAACTGCGAAATGGGGTGGCCGAACGCCATGCGCTCCTGCGAGTATTTCAGCGCCGCTTCGAATGCGCATTGCGCGATCCCGGTGGCCTGCGCGGCGATGCCGATGCGCCCGCCGTCTAGCGTCGAGAGCGCAACTTTATAGCCTTCGCCTTCGTTGCCGATGCGGTTCGTCACCGACACTTCGCAATCCGTGAAGACAAGTTCGCTGCAGGCCGTCGCGTTGATGCCGAGTTTTTTTTCTTCCCTGCCGACCTTGAATCCCGGCGTGCCCTTTTCAACGACCAGCGCAGTGATGCCTTTCTCTCTCTTTGCAGGATCCGTGTTCACGTATGCGATCCCCGCGTCCGCTGCGCCACCGTTGGTGATCCACGCCTTCGTTCCATTGATGACGTACTTGTCGCCTTTTTTCAAGGCCCTGGTTTGCAGCGCCGCCGCGTTCGAACCTGCCTGCGGCTCGGTCAGCGCGTAGCACCCGATTTTTTCTCCGCGCGCGTAGGGCACCAGAAATTTGTTCTTCTGTTCTTCCGTCCCGAACCGATGAATCGGATCGCAGAAGAGCGAGTTCTGAACGGACAGAATCACGCCTGTCGAAGCGCAGCATCGCGAAATCTCTTCGATCACCATGGTGTAAGCGACGTGATCGAAACCTGCACCGCCTTCCGCTTCTGGAACCGCCACGCCCGCCAGCCCGAGCCCCGCCGCCTTTTTGAACAGCGCGCGCGGAAAATGCCCCGTTTCATCGAGTTCCTTCGCCAGCGGCCGCACTTCCGATTCCGCGAATTCGCGCACGCTCTTTTGCAGCAGCTTTTGCTCTTCCGTCAGTTCGAGGTCCACCGTCTGCAACTCCCTTCCATCCAAACACACATTGAAATTTTGCATTCTAGCGCGACTTGCAGGGCCTTGCGAATCAGGCCAGCGCCTTGGAGAGACGTTCGAAAGTAGTCTTCAGGTCCTCCGGGTGCACCCGCGTCTCACCCGTCACGGTCATAAAATTCGAATCGCCGATCCAGCGCGGCAGCGCGTGCAGGTGCAAATGCCCGGTAACGCCAGCCCCCGCGGCGCGGCCCAGATTCATTCCAAGGTTCATCCCGTCCGGTTTGTATTCCGCGCGATACGCGCGTTCCACGCGCTGTGCCAACTGCATCATCTCCCTCAGGGTTTCCACGTCACACAAATTCAATTCCGCGACGTGCGCGTACGGCACGACCATGACGTGACCGGAGGTGTACGGGAATCGGTTCAGGATGACAAATGTTTTCGCGCCCCGGTGGACGATGAGCGTCTCGGTGTCATTGTTGAGCGCCAGCGCATCACAAAATATACATTCCGGTTGCTTGCCGGCGGCGGCCTGCGCCATGTACTGGTAGCGCCACGGAGTCCAGATATAGTCCATCGCAACGCTTCCTTTACCCCAAGAGTTGCGCGCACAGGATAACGCAGAACGGGCAGCACACTAACGCTCATTTATCCGGAAATCGCGGTAAAGGCGTGGATTTTATTTCTTACAGCAATCAAAACGGCACAACGAGGAGGGGCGCTGCCACTTACGCGCGAGGTGAATCGCCGCCTGCGGGCGCCGCAGCGGAAGCCTGTGCCTCTGCGCTATTCACAAAGTCCTTCAGCTCTTTGCTTGGCTTGAAGAAGGGGATTTTCTTCGGAGGCACTTCCACTTTCTCGCCGGTCTTCGGATTGCGGCCGACGCGGCCGCGGCGTTCCCGAGTGCGGAAGCTGCCAAATCCGCGGATCTCGATCTTTTCGCCCTTCTGCAGGGCTCCGATGATGCTATCGAAAATGGTTTCGACGATGGTTTCCGATTCCTTGCGGGGGAGTTCCGTGATGCGCAGAACTTCCTCGATGAGATCGGCCTTCGTCAGTGTAGTCTGCTTGGTCATCGTCGCTATGCCTCGTCGCACAGTCCGAGTTGAGACCGTTGCGAATCCTCAACCACCACGCGGCCGCCAGCATCTTTCGTCGTACTGGGGTCGCTCTAAACGGTGAATCGAAACGGCTTACAGGGGGCTGGTCCCTGGCCGGATTGCCCCCTTCCTATCACTAAAATGACCCGTAGGTAAATGAAATTATGATGCCCGCCCCGGTGAGCCACTCCCGAATGAGCTAACGCGCGGACAGCTTGGACTTCAGCGCGTCCCCAATCGTCGCCGTCGACGAGGACTTCGACGTCGATCGATACTGTTCGATCTCCTTGCGCTCGATCTGCTTTACCGCGGCGCGGTAGCTCAAGCCGATGCGCCGCGTCTCCGGGCTGATTTTGATGATTTTGAAATCATATTCCTTGCCCGGCTCGAGCGGCCCCGCACTCTTCAGCGGCCCGGTGGTCGGACGAAAACTTGATGGCCCGTCGTCGCGGCGCCGCCGGTCTTCGATCTCCGTGTTATGGCAAAGTGCTTCGATGTTTTCGCCCAATTCGACGAACGCGCCAAACGTGGCGATCCGCGAAACCTTGCCCTTTACGATTTGGCCCACTTTATGCTGCTTAAACCACTCGCCCCAGATATCGTTGACCTGCTTGATCCCGAGCGACACGCGGCGATTCTCCGGGTCGATCTTCAACACCTTCGCGGTCACCGGCTCGCCCTTCTTGAACACCTCGTGCGGATTCTTCACACGGCCGGTCCAGCTCACGTCGCCGACGTGCACCAACCCGTCAAAACCATCCTCGATCTCCACGAACGCACCGAACTCGGCAATGTTGCGAACCTTGCCCGTGACCACGGTGCCCACCGGATACTTCTCCGCAATCAGCAGCCAGGGATCGGGCTGGGCCTGCTTCATTCCCAGAGAAACGCGGCGGTCGCTCGGCTTAATGTCCAGCACCACGACGTCAACCTCTTCGCCCACCTTGGCGAGCTTCGAAGGGTGCTGCACTTTCTTGTTCCAGCTCATTTCCGAGACGTGCACTAGACCTTCAATCCCTTGTTCCAGTTCGACGAACACGCCGTAATCCACGACTCCGACAATCTTGCCCTTCACCTTGCCGCCAGCGGGGTATTTTTCCGCTGCGCCAACCCAGGGATCCGGCGTCAACTGCTTCAGGCCCAAGGAAACGCGCTGTTTTTCCTTGTCAAACTTCAGGATGATGACGTCGAGTTCCTGCTCCGGCTTTACCACGTCCGAAGGATGCTTCACGCGGCCCCAGCTCATATCCGTCAGGTGCAGCAAGCCATCGATGCCCCCGAGGTCCACGAACGCGCCGTACTCCGTCACGTTCTTTACGTGGCCGTGCACGATCTGGCCTTCGCTCAGCGTTTCCATCAGAGCCGCGCGCTTGGCGTGCAGTTCTTCCTCAAGCAACGCGCGCCGGCTCACCACTACGTTGCCGCGGCGGCGGTTCAGCTTGGTGACGCGCACGTGCACTTCCGTACCCACCAGGTTGTCCAGATTCTGTGCGGGCCGCAGGTCGTACTGTGACCCCGGCAGGAACGCGCGCACGCCGATATCCACCACCAGCCCGCCCTTAATGCGGTCCACCACCTTGCCGGTAATCGTCTCCTTGGCCTTGAACGCCGCATCGATCTTTTCCCACGTCCTGCGGCGAAGCACCTTCTGGTACGACACGATCGCGTACCCGTCTTTGTGCTCGCCCGTGGGCTGCACTTCAATCGTGCTGTCGGCGTCCGGACGCGGGATCTCCGTCTCGCTGAACTCCGCCGCGGGAATCAGCCCTTCCGTTTTTCCTCCCAGATCCACTACCACGCCATGTTCCGTGTACGCAACAACCTTGACCTTGATGATCTCGTTCGCCGCCGCCGCTTCCTGCTTCTCGTCGTACTGCTCCATCAGCTTGCTCATCTCTTCCGAACCGGCCGCCTCCTCTGCGGCAGCCGCAGCATCGGCATCCGTTGCGTGCACCTCGCTGTTCGCTTCGGCAACTGCAGGAGCTTCGCTTTTGTCGGAAGAAGCGTTCGCCTGTTCCGGCGCGGGCGCTGCATGTGTCTCTTGTCCGGAGTTCACAGCTTCGACTTGTTCGCTTGGTGCAGGAGCTGTCGGTTCCGTCGCGCCATCTACACTTGAGTTCGTTTCGGTGTGCGTTTCGGCTGGAGTGGATTCGGCTTCGGGTGCGGGCACGGCAGCGGCCGCATTGGACAGGTTATCGTGGTCGGAAAACATGGTTGTTGGCCTCCGGAAGATTACTTCTTTTATGGCGGCCGCATTGCGGTCCCACGTTCAGTCGAATAAATTCCTTGCGGATTCCCTAACTGGGTTTAGTGCAAGGAGGTTAACCGCAAAGCGGTTACTTGGGACACGGATGCTGCAGGCGTCGATAACGCTGCAACCTCAAAAGGATACTCGCCGCCTTTGGTCCCTGTCAATGAATCGCCGAACAATCCGGCCCTCAATTTTTCAGCTCCTTCAATAATTTACGGGCACGCGCCCTCATGGCTGCCGTCCCCGACAGCAAACTTTGTTCCAGGGCTTGCGTTGCGGGGACCAGCAGATTCGGTTCTTTTCGGGCGAGATCCACCAATCCTTGGAGGGCGAATGTCTTGACAATCGAGCTGCGATCTTCCAGGTAGCGCAACAGTGCCGCGGCCGCGCTTTGCCGCTCCGCCCCGGTCAGGGACAATCGCGGCACCATGGTTGCCAGATGCCAGCGGAGTTCGATCTGATCGGCCTCCGCAAGGAGACCCAGCAGTTCACGCTTGTAGGGCTTCAACAAATCCGTTTTCATGGCAGAAACTTTTTCCGCCGCGTCCGCGGCTCGCATCCGGACGATGGGGTCCTCGCTCCACAAGCACTCCACGAGTTCTGCGAAGCGGCCCGGCTGCCGCAAAACCAGTTTGGTGACCTCATTTGACCGCCCAATCGAGCGACGGTCTCCGCCTTTGAGCATGGCAGCTAGTTTTTGGCGTCGCGTGGCGGAACTGAAGAAATGAAAGGGCGGTTCTCTGCGGGTTAGGCTCGCGCACGGCCCGCCTGCGTTTTCTCACGGCGAAAATCGGGAGCGGAAACCTCCACGGTGCGGCACATCTCATACAACCGCGATCGCATGCGCGATCCAATGCGCTGCTCCAGCGAATCCTCGCGCGTGGGCGGAATCAGTTTGCCGCTCGGAAGTCGCGCTGCTTCACCTTCGGAAGCGGGGTTGTCGAGATAGTTCGTGGTAATGATGGTGGTGCGGTTCTCGTTGTACCTGGTGTTCAAGACGATCCCAACAATGTCGCGCATCCAGTCCGAGGGCTTGCTTGCGCCGAGATCATCGAGCACGAGAATCTCCACCGTGCGAATCGGCTCGAGGATTCCCATCTCGGTTGATTCGCTTGCCGGGTTGTAGCTCGCCTGGATTTCCTTCAGGAGTTCGCGGTAGTCGCAAAACAGTCCCGCATGCCCGCGCTTGATCAATTCCTTCAGCGCCGCCACGCCAAGATGCGTCTTGCCTACGCCTGACGGCCCCATCAACAGCAGACCTTTTTCCGCCGAACCCGGATAATCCCGCACAAATCCCTGCGTGAGTACCTTCGCTCGCTTCAAAGATTGCGCGTGCTGCGCCGTCCAGGTTTTTTCGTCTGTGAGGTCGGTGACGTAACTCTCAAAATCGCAATGCTCGCAGCGCTTTGGAATCCGCGCGCGCTCCATCACCCGCTCGGCGCGTTCCTGCATTCCGCAATCGCAAGGTACCGCCACGCTGCCCGCCGCGCCGTCTGGCCGCGGCACCAGTTTCCATCCCGTCCCCCTGCATAGCGTGCAACTTTCCAGCGCCATGCCGACAGCATACGAGGACGTTCACGAGACAGCAAGTTGTCTGCTTTGGGAAACCTGTGGAAGGAACAGCTCTCTTCTAAAAAACTGACAAATGATCGCTGAAAACTGATCACTTCGCCCTTACCGCGCCACCCTCGGGGTCGCACGTACAATGGCGTGCCGCGGCGCGCGCTCGTTCGTGTGTGAGGCGGCCACCCGCGACAGCTCCTGCTGCACCACCTGCGCAAACTCTCCCATCTGCCGTTCCATCTCGATCATTTTCTCGCGCATGTTCAGAATGATTTCAATTCCCGCCAAGTTCACTCCCATGTCCCGTGCCAACGTCAGGATCACGTCGAGCCGCTCCAAATCGGAATCCGTGTACAGCCGCGTGTTGCCCTGCGAGCGCGACGGCTTCAACAAGCCCACGCGTTCATACAGCCGCAGCGTCTGCGGATGCAGCTTGTAAATCTCTGCCACGGCGCTGATCATGTAGCCCGCCTTGGCCCGTTTTCTGGTTCGCGCTGGCATAGCGTCTCTCTTACACTCCCGCCTTGCTGAACAAATCCTTTCGTGGATCCGCCGGCGCCACGCTCTCCAGTTCCTTCATCAAATTTCGCACGCGTTCATCGGTCGGCTGCGGCACGACCACCTGAATTTCCACGTACTGATCGCCTCTCGCGCCGTTTCTGGCGCTCGGAACCCCTTTTTCCTTTAGCCGCAGCGTTTTTCCGCTGTTTGTCCCCGGAGGAATCCGCACCACCGAGCGTCCATCCATGGTCGGCACTTCGATCTTGGCGCCCAGCGTCGCCTCGCTCACCGTCACAGGGACCTTCGTGTACAAATCATTGCCGCGTCTTTCGAAATACTCATGGGGCTTCACGACCACGCGCAAATACAAATCGCCCGCGGGTGCGCCCATCGTCCCGGCATTGCCCTTGCCCGGAACCCGCACGCGCCCGCCATTCGCGACTCCCGCCGGAATGCGCACATCGATCGTTTCCGTGCGCCGTACGCGCCCTTCGCCGCCGCACGTCCTGCACGCGGTCCGTAATTTGCCGGTCCCGCCGCACCGCGTGCACGGCACGTTAAACCGCATCTTGCCCGCCGCTTGCTGGATCGTGCCCGTTCCATGGCACGTCGGGCACGTCTGCGGCGAGCCCACCGCCCCCGTTCCGCGGCACACCTCGCAAGCGTCCAGGCGCGTGATCGAAAGCTTCTTCACCGCGCCGCGCACTGCGTCCCAAAAACCAATCTCGATCTGGTATTCCAGGTCGCCGCCGGGTTCATGCTCTGGCTCCATCCCGGCGCTTCCGCGTCCGCCGCTGAAAAACTGGCTGAAGAGATCGCGGAAGCTCGACGCGCCTCCTGCGGCGCCCGTTCCGCCGCCGAAATCGAACCCGCCAAAATCAAAATTGACGTTCGCCCCTTCGTCGCCCGTTCCATAGCTTGAACCAGGCCCGCCCGGAGGAATGTTGTCGCTGTAGAAGCCATACTGGTCGTATATCTGCCGCTTTTTTGAATCGGAAAGAACGTCGTAGGCTTCCTGCAACTGCTTGAATTTTTCTTCCGCGGATTTATCGCCGGGATTCAAATCGGGATGATATTTCCGCGCCAGCTTGCGGAATGCAGTCCGAATATCTTTCGCGCTGGCCTTCCGCGGCACTCCCAGCAGTTCGTAATAATCGTGTTTCGTCGTCGTTGGCATGATTGCGCGTACTCTAGCGCCAATTTCTTAAGGGTTCGGCGCGCCCCCTTTTATGCTCTATCGCATCATCAAGAGCAGGAGGGGCGCAGCGTCTGGACAAGGCCCGGACAGGTGCTGCGCCCCTACTTGACACGGCCTTAATTCGGCCGCTTCGACTCGTCCACGTCCACGTACTCGGCGTCAATGACGTCGCCAGGCTTTCCGCCTTTTGCGCCGCTGCTCGAACCGGCTGGCGAGCCGCCGCTCGCGCCAGCTCCCGCAGCGCCGGCCTGTTCCGCGCCCCCGGCCGCCTGCGTCGTCTTGTACAGCTCTTCGGCAATCTTGTGCAGCGAGCGCTCCACGTTTTCCGTCGCAGATCGCAGCCGCGCCACGCCACCTTCGTTGATGGCCTTTTTCGCATCCTCAATCGCCTCTTCGGCCTTCTTCAGGTCCGCTTCAGCGATCTTCTCGCGGTTTTCGCGGATCATCTTCTCCGCCTGATACATGATGCCGTCCAGCCGGTTACGTGCTTCCACCTCTTCCATCCGGCGGCGATCGTCTTCGCTGTGTGATTCCGCCTCTTGCCGCATCTTTTCGGCCTCTTCCTTAGTCAGGCCGCTCGAAGCGGTGATGGTGATCTTCTGCTCCTTGTTCGTGGCCTTGTCCTTCGCGCTGACGTTCAGGATGCCGTTGGCGTCAATGTCAAAGGTGACCTCGATCTGCGGAGTCCCGCGCGGAGCCGGTGGAATGCCGTCCAGCTTGAATTTACCGAGCGAGCGATTGTCCGCAGCGAACTTGCGCTCGCCTTGCAATACGTGGATTTCCACGCCCGGCTGGTTGTCCGCCGCCGTCGAATACGTTTCCACTTTGCGCGTCGGAATGGTCGTGTTTCGCGGAATCTGCACGGTCATTACGCCTCCGAGGGTCTCCACGCCCAAAGAGAGTGGTGTCACGTCCAGCAGCAGGATGTCCTTCACTTCGCCTGCCAGCACCGCTCCTTGAATCGCCGCGCCCACTGCCACGACTTCGTCCGGGTTTACGCCCTTGTGGGGTTCCTTCCCGGCGAAAAAGTTGCGTACCAGCGTCTGCACCTTGGGGATCCGCGTCGACCCGCCCACCAGCACCACTTCCTGGATGTCGGTCGGCGACAGTTTTGCGTCCTCCAGCGCCTGCTTCACCGGCTTCATCGAGCGCTCGAGCAAGTCGTTCGTCAGCTGCTCGAGCCGCGTGCGCGTCAGTTTTGACTGCATGTGGATCGGCCCGCTCGCCCCCGCAGTAATGAACGGCAGGTTGATCTCCGTCTCCATCATCTGCGAAAGCTCAATCTTGGCCTTTTCCGCGGCTTCCTTCAGCCGTTGCAGCGCCATGCGGTCCTTGCTCAGGTCAATGCTGTTCTCTTTCTTGAACTCATCAATGAGCCAGTCCACGATCCTCTGGTCAACGTCGTCGCCGCCCAAGTGCGTGTCGCCGTTCGTGGACTTCACCTCGACCACGCCGCTTCCCACTTCCAGCACGGAAATATCGAATGTGCCGCCGCCCAGGTCGTACACCGCGATTGTTTCGTCGCTCTTCTTGTCCAACCCATAGGCCAGCGCGGCCGCCGTCGGCTCGTTGATGATGCGCACCACTTCCATGCCGGCGATCTCGCCCGCCTGCTTGGTAGCCTGCCGCTGCGCGTCGTTGAAGTACGCGGGAACGGTGATCACCGCCTTCGTAACCTTTTCACCGAGAAAATCTTCCGCGGCCGCTTTCAGCTTGCCTAGGATCATTGCGGAAATCTCCGGGGGGCTGTAAGCTTTGCCGGAAATTTCCACGCGCGCGTCCTGGTGCGGCCCCGCGACGACTTTGTACGGCACGCGCCGCATCTCTTCGGAGACTTCATCGTAGCGCCGGCCCATGAAGCGCTTGATCGAATACACCGTGTTCTCCGGATTCGTCACCGCCTGCCGTTTGGCTACTTGGCCGACCAGCCGTTCGCCCGTCTTGGTGATGGCCACGACGGACGGTGTCGTCCGCGCGCCTTCCTGGTTGGGAATCACTACCGGCTCGCCGCCTTGCATCACCGCGACAACCGAGTTCGTTGTTCCCAGGTCAATCCCAATAATCTTGCTCATAACTGCCTTCCCTCCCTGAACCTTTGCAACTCTTCACTTCTCATGCAGCCTGCTGAAATCAAGGCGAATCCAGCTCAGATTCGTCCCTCCAAGCCCAGCACGGAGAGGATTATATAAGTTGAGTGTATGTTTGTCAATCTTTATGATTACGTCCATAATGCAAGCTATTTCAACAGCTTACGAACGACGTTTTACCTTGACCGCGCTCACTTTTACCCCCAAGCAAACCCGCATCTCATTGGTTCATACGGCACTGGGGAAGGAAAGTCCCTGATTCCCCGAACGACTTGGCTTTCTTTCCGCGCGTTTCGCGGTAGAATTCATTCCAGCACTTGCAACCACAGGGCAACTGGCCATCTCTGGAGGATCGCGTGAATCGGCGGCGCATTCTGGCAGGAATTTTCAGTGCGGGGTTGCTGGGTTTGTGCGCGCTGTTGCTGCCATCCTTGTACATATCCCAAGAGCCGTCTTCTCGATCGCTCCCGCCAGCCACACCCGTGCCGGAAAACGTGAATTCTTCTGCCGGTTCCGAAACGCCTATCTTGGCTTCACCGGTGGTGGCAGCGACGGCCGCTTCGCGGCCACCTTTGCCGCAATCCAATTCTTCTGCCGTCCCCGACATTGATCCTCACAAGGCTTTTGGCTCGAAGAGTGCTCCAGTAACGATGGAGGTCTTTAGCGACTTCCAGTGCCCGGCCTGCAAAACCCTATTCACCACCACCAATCGCCAGCTCATGGACAATTACGTCAGCACCGGCAAGGTTTTCCTGATCCACCGCGATTTTCCGCTCCCGATGCACGCCTATTCGCGTGTGGCGGCGCGCTACGCTCGCGCTGCCGCACAGCTCGGCAAGGGCGAAGCGGTAGAACAGGCTCTCTTTCAGAATCAGGAGAAGTGGGAACAGAACGGCGACGTGGACGGCACCGTCGCGGCGGTTCTTTCCACTCCGGAAATAGCCAAGGTCCGCGCGCTCGTTAAGGGCGGCACGCTCGACGCCGCCATCGACAAGGATTACGCGCTAGGCCAGGTGTACCGCGTCAATCAAACGCCCACCACGGTTTTCCATTGCAAAGGTCAGACCTACCCCTACGCCGGTGTCATGAGCTACGACATTCTCAAGCAATTTCTCGATCAGCTGCTCAGTCAGTAGTAGTCTTGGTTCTGCAAACCAGATAGACCACAAAAATGATGCAATCCAGCCCATTCAATCTCCGTCGCGCGATCATCTGGATTGGCCGCCTGGTCCTCGCCGGCATATTCATTTACGCAGGTTACTCCAAGATTTTCCTGCCCATCGTGCATCCTCGCCCATCCATTGGAGCGGCTCTCATGTTCTTCGCGCTGCAAGTGGATTCGTACCAACTGCTGCCACCGTGGGGCGTAAACTTCGTTGCGCATACCTTACCGTTTGCAGAAATTGCTCTCGGTTTCTTGCTCCTGATTGGCTGGCGGTTGCGCATCTGGGCCACCATCGTCACGCTGATCATGCTGGGGTTCTTTGCCGCCGTGGTGCGCTCCTACGCGCTGGGCTTGCAGATTAATTGCGGCTGCTTTGCCACCCCCGAACCGCTCACCATCAAAACAGTCTTTCGCGACGGCGGCCTCGCGGCACTGGCACTGCTGATGACCGTCTTCGCCTTCATCGAAGCCCGCAAGCCACACCCGTGGTCCGCCCCGGAGAAAGTTTGACGCCCAATCGCTCAAATGAAAACGCTCGCCGAATACCTTGACCTCGCCACGCAAGCTCACGGGCATCTTTGCGCCGTACAGGTCCTCGGTGTGCGCCTCGCGATGCTCGGCCTGCGCGAACTCGGCATTGACGACCCCATCGCCGAGCGCAAGCGTCTCGTCACTTACGTCGAAATCGACCGCTGCGTCACCGACGCTGTCGCGCTCGTCGCGAATTGCCGCCTCGGCAAGCGCGCCCTGAAATTCCGCGACTGGGGCAAAGTCGCCGCCACCTTCGTCGATCTAAAAACCGGCCGCGCGGTCCGCATCGCCGCGAAGGAATCTTCTAAACAAACGGCCCGCACAATGTTCCCCGAGCTCGAGAAAGAAGCCGGGCAGCAAAAAGCCTACGCACAACTCTCCGACGAAGTCCTTTTCGACAAGCAATGGGTCAAGGTGAAAGGTTCGCCTGAAGATCTCCCCGGCTTCAAGGGCCCGCGCGTGGTCTGCGCGCAATGCGGGGAGGGCATCAACTTCAAGCGTGAAGTCCTCGTCAACGGGCGCGCCCTCTGCCGCTCCTGCGCCGGCGAACGCTATTACGAGCGCCTGTAGCGCCTGTCTCTCGGGCGGGATCCCGTTTCCCTCATACTGATTGTTCTTGGCTGCCAGCGGATTGATCGCGGCGCTCTCGGTGAAGTTCGCCCAGACGAACGAACACGAACGCCAGCAGAGCGAAAACGAAAAACACGAGCAGCATCCAGGCAATGCCTTGAAGTGTCTCGATGGCTGTACGATAAATCTCGAAAACCCATCGGTCGAAACCGAGCGAGACTGACTGGACTTCACGGCCGCCGAGCATCGGGGTGATGTATTTCTCGAGATCGCGAAGCTGCACGCCAGCGGACACTCCCACCACGAGAATCGCGAATTTCAGATATTTCGACCAAGCGGCGCTGATTTCATCGGCGATGATGCGTCGCAACACACTGTCGATCGGCTTGGCGAACAAGCACATCACAACAAACGACACAAGAAGAGCCACAACGAAAGTAGCAAAGAGTAAAAAGAGGAACATGAGAGATTACCTCAAAGCCGATTCGTCGAATTCGTCTGCAAACGAGGATGCCGGGCGCTCACAGCTTTCTACTATAAGGGATTCTCGTTCTGTTTCCTTCTGCATGGCATCAAACCCCAGGGAAGGGTCTTGTCGATTCTTTTATGCGCTAAGATGATGCCTTCATGCTGAGTCTGCCTCCGATCACGCTGCGCTTGCGCAGCTGGAAACTGATTGACCGCGTCGCGCTCGCCTTTCTTTTGCTTTGTTCCATCGTGCTGGGCGCGGCCTGCGGCTTGCTCTTCGTTTACGCCAGCGACCTGCCCGAAATTCGCGCGCTGGAGACCTATCGCCCAACGGTGGTCACCGAGATCTACGCCGATGACGGCCAGCTTGTCGGGAGCTTCGCGCTGCAGCGCCGCATCCTAATGACTTACGAGCAATGCCCCAGGGTCCTCTACAATGCCGTCACCGCCATCGAGGACCAGCACTTCGAGGAGCACTGGGGAATCGACTTTCCGCGCATCTTCAGCGCCGCTTTCCGAAATCTCGTGAAGCGCCGCATCACCGGCGGCGCCAGCACCATCAGCATGCAGCTGGCCGGCAATCTCTTTCTCGACCGCAGCGACCGCAGCTTCCGCCGCAAAATGCAGGAAATGCTTCTAGCGCTGCAAATCGAGCGCCGCTACACCAAGCCGCAAATCTTCACCATGTACGCCAACCAAGTGTACCTTGCGCACGGCAATTACGGTTTCGCTGCCGCCGCACAGTTCTATTTCGGGAAACCGGTAACGGATCTGAAGGTCCAGGAAGCCGCGCTGCTTGCCGGCATGGTCAACGGCCCGAAATTCTCGCCACTCTCCAATCCGGAAGCTGCGCTGGCGCGCCGCAACCTAGCGATCCATCGCATGGAAGAGGAAGGGAAAATCACGCCCGCAGAAGAAGCGGCCGCCAGAAAATCGCCGCTCGGCCTGCACATTCAATACCCGCGCAACGACCTCGCGCCATACTTTTTCGAAGATATTCGCAAGTATCTCGAAGCCACTTACGGCACGGAAGCCGTCCATGAGCGCGGCTTGCGTGTTTACACCACGCTGAACATCAACATGCAGCGCGTCGCCAATCAGGCTCTTCGCGATGGTTTGCACAGTTACGAACGCCGCCACGGATGGAAAGGCAACTTGCCCAATGTTTTGCGGGACAATCTCGGAAAGCTCGATACCTACGAAGACGACGACTGGCGCCACGCAATCGAAAAGGGAAGTTACGTCACCGGCTTGGTGCTCAGCGTCGAGGAAAAAAACGCCATCATTAAGATCGGCCCTTACCGCGCAATCTTAGCCTCCGGCGATTTCGCCTGGACCGGCCGCAAGAAACCAGCCGATTTGCTGAAAGTCGGCGACCTGGCACAATTCTCCATTCAGGAACTGCGCGACACCACGGTTCGCGCGCAGCTCGAACAGCAGCCCGGTCCGCAAGGTGCGCTGCTTGCGATCGACAATCCCACGGGCGAGATCAAAGCCATGGTCGGCGGCTACAGCTTTGAAGATTCAAAATTCAACCGCGCGACGCAAGCGGTTCGCCAGGTGGGCAGCTCTTTCAAGGTTTATGTGTATGCCGACGCGCTTGAAAAAGGCGCCTCACCGTTTGACACCATCGTGGACACGCCTTTTACCGCAATCAGCGGCGGCCAGCCTTATTCGCCTCGCAATTACGACGAAAGATTTGAAGGCACCATCACGCTGCGCCGCGCCTTGGCCGGCTCGCGCAACATTCCCGCGGTGAAGCTTGCAGAAAAGGTCGGCATCAACACGGTCGTGGATATGGCCAAGCGCTTCGGCATCACCACGCCGCTTCCACCCTACCTGCCGCTGGCCCTCGGAGCCGCGGACATGAGGCTCGTCGAACACGTCTCTGCGTTCACTGTTTTCCCGAACGACGGCATTCGCATTGACCCGCACATGATTCGCCGCGTCACCAGCTACGACGGCGCGCTGCTTGAAGAATCGCATCCTGAAGTGCACGACGTCCTTTCACCGGACGTGGCGCGCACCATGACCGCCATGCTCGAGGAAGTCATCCAATTCGGCACCGGGGTCCAGGCCAAAGCTCTGGGCCGCCCCGCCGCCGGCAAGACCGGAACCACGCAGGACTACACCGATGCCTGGTTTGTGGGTTTCACCCCGCAGCTCACCGCTGGCGCGTGGGTGGGCTTCGACGACAAACAAGTCTCACTCGGCAAACGAGAAACCGGGGCGCGGGCGGCACTTCCCATTTGGCTCGAATTCATGCAGGGCGCACTGGCAGGAACACCCGTGACGGATTTTCCGAATGTTGTCCCGCTCGAGCAACAGGTCGCCGAGCATCACGTTAATGTAGACACTCCTGACACCGCTCCCACGGAGGACGAGCCTGCCGCGCCCAAGGAGAAACCGCCAGCCGCACCGGCTCCCACGAAAACCGGGACGGGAAATGCGACCAAAACTCCGTAGTGGCGCCGAGCCTGCGGCGAACAGAATGTTTCGTGCCATGCAGAAGGGCTATTTCCCCGCGAAAAGGGCGGATAGGTTCCTAGAAGTTCTTCCCTCAGTTTTACCCACGAAACGGGTCCCAACCTCCAGGAATCAGGGGTTGCTCACGTCCATCGGCCCGAATCATAACAGGCCTCTGACCTCGAGTGATTTCACCAATTGCAGTGAGGGGAATGCCCCGAAATCGCCGGGGTATCCGGTTCGTAAAGCGTCTGGGAGCGGTGAAGAGCAATTCATAGTCATCCCCACCGTGCAAAGCCAGTTGAAGGAGGTCGAGCGCTTGCTTGCCATGAACGGCCGGTTTCTTTACCAACGGAATCTTTGCGCCCTCCACGCGCGCCCCGACGCCGCTGGCAGCGCACAGCCGCGGGAGTTCGCTGGACAACCCGTCGGAGAGGTCCATCATCGCTGTCGCCAAGCCTCTTTTCGCCAGCCACTCGCCTAGCGCGACGCGAGGTTCCGGGTAGAGATGCTTTCTGATCAGTGGATTTTTTTCACTCACAATTCTCCTATATTGCCTCAGGAGTTGCAGACCCAATTCCGCTTCGCCCAGCCGCCCGCTGACATACAGAACGTCGCTCGCCCGCGCTCCCGACCGCAAGACGGCGTGACCAGAACACACCTCGCCCGCGACGGTCACATTAATGAGGATTTCCTGCCGCCGCGTGGTGTCCCCACCCGCCAGCACACACTGGAGCTTTCGGGACGCGCGCCGCAATCCACGTAAAAACAGATCTAGCCACGGCCCCGTGTGCGATTTGGGCAAGGCCAGGCTCAGGAGAAAACATCGCGGCATTCCCCCCATTGCTGCCACATCACTGACCGCTCTCGCGAGGCACTTCCAGCCCACGGCATCCGGGGGATGCATATCCCGCAAGAAATGCGTCCCTTCCAGGAACCAGTCGCACGTCAGAATCGTCTCGTGTCCAGGCCTAGGCTTGAAAAGTGCGGCGTCGTCGCCGATTCCCCTCGCGAGAATCCGGAGCTCCTTCGCTGCCTGCGGACCGGCCGCTTGCGCAATCTTCTTCAGAAGTGAAATCTCGTCGGGATATTGCCGCGACATGATTTTGTCTCGTGCACTCGGACCATCTGGAGCGATAGTATATCGCCCAACCAAGCCCTACCGTGCCCGAGCTGCAAGTCCCGGTTTGGCGAAGTCCTAAGCCGAAGGGCAATCCACCTGTCCTTTAGTACAGGGAACAGGTCGGCACGACCTGGCCTTCGGACCGCAAAATACAGGGTTGACGGGAAAACCCTATAGAAACTACTATGGGTAATGTCGCGGACCAAGGCTCGCGGTTCAGATGTGGGACAAGTTCCGGTTCCTGCGGGTGCCAGGTTAGAATCGTCCGCGGCCGTCAACCTCGGAGGCCTGAGGGCGCTGTAGCCATGAGAGGTAAAAGCTACACCTTCTTTATCGCATCGACTCCGGGCAAACTCCGGAAAGTCATCGTACCCGCTTATATACTGCACGGAATCGCCGTACTAGCCCTCATTGGGGCAATCAGCGTAACAGTAGCCGTCGGCTCTTACTCCCGAATGCTCTGGAAGGTCAGCAACTACAACGCCCTCCGGCATGACCAGGAAACCCTCAAGAAGCAGTACCGGCAGCTCCAAAGCACCGTGAACGACACCAACCAGCGGCTCGATTCCCTCCAATCTCTCGCGACCGAAGTGGCCATGACCTACGGCGTGTTGCGCTACCATCCCGCCGCTTTCGACCAGAGCGATAGTCCTATTGACGCGCAGGACGCGTTCGACCGCTCGATCGAGCAGTACACCTTCTTGAAGCGCAATGCCTCGGTGATTGCCGTCTCCAGCGGCGGACTCCATTTGCTGTCCGCCATGAGTTTTGCCAATTCCAGTTACACGCCGGCGATCTGGCCGGTCATGGGCCACATCTCGGCTAGCTTCGGCGAGCGCTTGGATCCGTTCAGCGGTGAAGGCGCCTTCCACACCGGCGTCGATGTGGCCTCTGATTACGGCGCTCCGGTTCACGCGACCGCGGACGGAGTGATTACCATCGCAGCGAATCATGCTGGGTACGGCCGCTTGGTGGTTGTCGACCACGGCTTTGGCCTTACCACCTGGTACGCGCACCTTTCGGCGTTTTCGGCGGTCCCAGGTGCCCGCGTGAAACGCGGCGAAGTGGTGGGCTACGCTGGCATCAGCGGCCGTTCCACGGGCCCGCACGTTCACTACGAAGTGCGTATGAACAACGCGCCAATCAACCCGTGGCGCTACATGAAGTCCACTCCCGCCGGCGACTGAACTTCCCCTCGAACAAAATCACCTGACAGGAGTGAAGGAACGGTGCATCAATTGGTGCCCGACTTTAATGCCCAAAACTCTGCCCTGAATCACCGAATGATGGTAGTGGAATCCTGCATAGATCCTCGCGTCCTCAACTTCGTGCATCAGGTCAGTGGTGCAGGTGAAGTTGTGCGTCGTATGAGTGACCAAGCTATCCACAGAGAACTGCAGATTAGGAGTTGGCGCAATGAGGGCAGCTTCGCCGTGATGCCCTGTTCCAGACTCAATGGGTGTACACGTTCTCCGACCACCGGAGGGCGGCCTAACTGCGTGGAGATCTCTTTCTGGGTGCCTTCTTTGGCGCAGAGTCGGGCGAAGGCTCGGCCAAAGCGGGAGTCACTTGCCTTGCTGACTCCAGAAACTTAGGAGTTATTTCGAAGACGAGCCGGACAGATTTCGTATCACCGCGGTCGATTTTCGAAACATCCGTGCTCTTCAATAGTTCGAGGTAAGCCTCACGAGTGGCGGGATCCAATTGCTGCCTTGTCTTGGCATCATTTAGTCCCGTCTCCGCTAACATCACCACTCCGTTCAGCAGATCGGCAAGTTGCCGAGCTGTGGCCTCAGCTGGGCATTCTCCTTCCGCGACCACGCGCAGGCGGTCGTTTTCCGGCTTTCCTGCGAGCGTGATCCACTGGAGTTGATCGAGCAATGAGGAGAGCTGCGGGGAGCGCAAGCCACCGGGAGCTTGCGCGGCCAGCGCGGCGCCATCCTGGCGGATCACCGCAAATACGGGTGAGCCGGCCAGCCGCTCGAATCGAGAGCGCCATTCCGCAACGCCTCCCCTGCGTTTACTCGCGCCAAGGTAAATGCCCAGATCCGCATCGTCGGTCAGCGCGATCCGGTTATGCCTCAAGAAGGCGAAAGAAATTTTCTGCGCGCTTCCACTCACGGGCACGGAAAAAATCTCGCGTCCGGCATTCTGTGTGACCGCCCCGTTTTTCGAGGCGTACGCGGAGATTCTTTCTCGATCGAATTTTCCATCCACGGCGGCGAAGAGAGTCGAGTCTTGCCCGCGCTTCTCCACCGCAATGGCAATGTGATCAAGATCCCGCTCGTAATCGAAACCAGTCTCCTTAATGAATTGCGCGTAGTCGGGATTCGTCTGCGGTTTCGGCGCCCAAGCGTATAGTTCGCCAATGAACGGGGCGCGACGCAATTCCTCGAAATCCGCGAAAAGAACTGCGTTGGCATCCGCGGGCATAAGCGCGAGCACGTCCCCGCGGGCCGCCTCATTCTGCGCAAGCCATCTTCGATATCCGAGAAGAGCCAGTGCCGTCAGCAGGGTCACGGCTACTGCCAGCCTCATCCACAATTGCTTCTTCATGGCATAAGCATCATCGAGACCACGAACTCGAAAGGTTAATTGTCCCATCGGAATGCGCCTAGCGACACGAAAATCCGCACCCCAGACGACACTCTGGACGACAGATACCTGGGCTTTGATTCTTGGCCGTGACAGAGGTCCGAGTTTCTGCTAAAGTGCAGATGATAAGCAGGATAGCGAGTGCAAACCTGGATACAGAGGCTTCGGTTTTCCACAGAGCTGGTCACCTGCGTGCTGCAAATGGGGCAACAGCCCTTGCAATTCTTATACCTCTTCTGCTATCTTAACTTGGTTTGAGCGGCGCTGGCGTAGCTCAGCTGGTAGAGCATCTGATTTGTAATCAGAGGGTCGGGGGTTCAATTCCCTCCGCCAGCTCCACCAGAGATTTTGCGGGGGAGTGAGGCGGAGCGAATCCTGGAAGCAAAAACGAACGGGCTGGTGTCTCTTGACACGAGTCCTTTTTGTGTTTTTGCGCGGGATGTTCGCAAGTTGTTGAAGGACAAGATCGGGACTCGTGGTTCGCGTCCCAAACAGTTTTCAGGGGATGCGGTTTTTGCATCCTGGATGATTTTACGGGACGGGTGGGTGAGTGGC
>Ga0137372_10001447_pt1 | contig 22919 bp, 25 predicted proteins | sample SagtaG_6_FD_104911 | JGI IMG/M metagenome (GOLD analysis project Ga0137372, IMG submission 104911) | Vadose zone soil microbial communities from Sagehorn Ranch, Mendocino, California, USA - Sage1_R_60_16 metaG | ecosystem: Environmental > Terrestrial > Soil > Vadose zone | place: USA...
ACTGCTCCCGATGCCGTATTTTCCCGGCCCAGCAGCGGTCCTGCGCAGTCTAATTAGTGATCGCGCGCTTTTGCTGGATAGCACCTGGCACTCCCTCGCGTTGCTTCTCAGTGGCTACACCGTTGGTGTGCTCGTTGGTCTGATTAGCGGTATATGTATCGGTTGGTCTTCTCCGGTTCGATATTGGGGAATGCCGATACTCAAGATCGTCGGCCCGATTCCAGCAACCGCATGGATCCCCCTCGCGATGGTAGTTTCCCCGTCCGCAATTGTCTCCGCAGCGGGACTGATCGCGCTCGCAGTTTGGTTTCCGGTCACGATGCTCACTGCTTCCGGCATTTCTAATACTCGCGCCTCTTACCTCGATGTTGCTCGTACGCTCGGCGCCGGACGCTCTTATCTCATCTTTCGCGTCGCAATTCCCGCAGCGGTCCCGAGCATTTTCATCGGCTTATTTATGGGACTCGGCGCGTCCTTTCTAACACTTGTGGTCGCAGAATCTGTCGGAGTGAAGTCGGGCCTCGGCTGGTATGTCAGTTGGGCACAGGGTTGGGCCGAGTACGGCAAAGTCTATGCCGCCCTTATCATCATGGCCGCCTTCTTCTCAACCGTCATGACTCTTCTGTTTAAAATCCGCGACCGCGTGCTGGTTTGGCAAAAAGGGGTAATCAAATGGTAGCACTCGCCCAAACCGAAGCATCCTCGCTTGCCATCCGGGAAATTCGAAAGAGTTTCCCCGCGCCCGACGATCCTCTCACAAGCCGACTGGTGCTAGATGGAATCTCGTTCTCGCTCGCAGCCGGGGAACTAATTTCCCTCATCGGTCCAAGTGGCTGCGGGAAGTCCACGCTCCTTCGCCTCATTGCCGGTCTGGATTCTGCCGATTCGGGAGAACTTCTGATCGGCTCTGACCCGATCACCCATCCAGGCGCGGAACGCGGTTTGGTTTTTCAAGATCCGAATCTCTTCCCGTGGCTTACCGTCCGTCGCAACATCCAGGCTGGGCTGGTCGCGCGCGGGGTTTTGCGAGAAAAACACCAGGAAGTGGATGAGTTCATGCGTCTGGTGGGCCTTGAAGTATTTGCCAACGCCTATCCTCACCATCTGTCCGGCGGCATGGCCCAGCGTGCCGCGCTCGCGCGAGCGCTTATCAATCATCCCAAAGTCCTTCTCCTGGACGAACCGCTCGGCGCGCTGGACGCTTTTACGCGTATGCGGATGCAGGATGAGGTGCTTCGCCTCTGGCAGGCTCGCCGCACCACGATGCTCCTGGTTACCCACGATATCGACGAAGCCATTTACATGAGCGATCGCATCATGATCATGAGCCCTCGGCCAGGGAGGATTGAACGCACTATTTCCATCGATTTGCATCGGCCGCGCCAACGGAGCAGTGAAGATTTCTTTCGCCTCCGCGGCGATATTCTGAATTTTCTTCACTTCGCAGGCAAAGCTTAAGATGAATGGAGCCGGCAGTCGGATTCGAACCGACGACCTGCTGATTACAAATCAGCTGCTCTACCAACTGAGCTATGCCGGCAAAAATGCGCGCGCACATTAACTCACACTTGTCCATCTAACAAGCTGTCGAACCCACCCGGCGCGCAAGATTCTTGTTGGAATCTATTCTGTATAGAATCTAATATGCCGCGCAAAAACGCTCCGGACGGCTTCAAAGTCCAGTGTACGGTTGACGCCACCACTCGACGTATTCTCGATGAGATGGTCGCGCTCGGCTTCCATGGCCGTAATCGAGCCGACGTTTCATCGTGGATTTTGCGGGAGTGGATCTGGCACAATCAGGAGCTTCTTGAGCGCAATGGGATCGTAATTCGCCGCAAAACATGATTCTCACAAACAAACAGATCGAGGAAGCACGTCGTCAAGGCGAGGTGCTGATTAACCCCTTTGATGAAAAGCTCCTCGAACCTGCGACATATGATTTTCGCGTTGGAACAAGGAGTCACGACGACCAGTAAGAAAGTGGTGGATATTCGAGAACACGGTTTCCTGATCATCGAGCCAGGGGATTTTGCGGTAGTTCTGACGCTTGAGGAACTTCGTCTAAGCCCGCAACACGCTGCACGATTTGGTCTTCGGTGAAAGTACGCGAGAAAAGGCCTTATCGCTACAACCGGCGCACAGATCGACCCCGGCTACCATGGGCGCCTGGTTGTAGGATTAACAAACCTTTCGCCGAAACCAATCACTCTTGCACACAAGGACGCCTTTGTTTCGGTTGAATTTCATCGCCTTGAGGAAGCATCCACAAAGCCATATTCCGGTCCTTTCCAAGATAAAATGGAGCTCGGGGCAGATGATATTGCATTTATCACCGAGACAGAAGGGCTAGCATTCTCCGAAGTCCTAACAACCCTTCGTTCGCTGAGTTCCAATGTCGCCGCGTTAACGCGTGAGGTTAGAACTATGGAATGGGCGGTGGGTATAGCGGTGGGCGTGCTCGCGCTTCTCGTCGCCGTAGTCACGTTGCTGGTTACGCTTAAGCATTGAGATCACGAGCGCGAACGGGATGTGACCGAAAGCGGCTCGGCCGTCTCCAAATTTTTGATGACGGTGCTCAAGTAAACGGACTGCGGATAAAACGCCTTGTACTTCGTGATCTCGGCACGGTTCAAAACCTTGAAGCCGTAGCGTTCGAACAATTCTACACCGCGACGGTTTTGAAACGTGACGATCTGGCCGTAAACACGTTTTTCGCCGCAGCGATAAAGATAACTTAAGTAGGCGCTCATCAATGCGCGCGTGGTGGACATTTTCCGCGCGGCCGGCAGCAGATTAATGTGAAAATGCGGTACTCGCCGGGGCGCGGCCGGCACTTCGCGCCAGCCGTGCACGAGTGTCCAACGAATGAAGCGGCGCGAACGTTCGTTGTAACGAAAGTAGCGGGCGAGCGCGCGAAAAAAGAGCCAGATGTTTTGATAAAGCGCGTAAAGCTGATTTTGCAAAGGCCGCCGCGATCCGAGCAAATAACCGCGAATCTCGCCTTCCACCTCCAGGACGAACGATGACTCCGGTTCGTGATCGGTGTAATAAGTCGTGAGAAAATCGGCGAACAATTGTCGATCTTCGTAGACCGGATCGATCGGCACACCCAGAAATCCAGTTTGGCAACAGAGCTCCCGCACAGCTGCGCGATCGGAACTGCGGTAACTGCGGATCGTGAATGCTTTCTCGCTACTCATTCGGGGCCGTTCCCTTGTAGTGTGAACAAACGTCGCGGTAAATACAAAACAGTTGCTCGAACACCCGCGGCCAGCCATGCAGCTCTTCCGCCAGTCGCGACGCGCCCCCACCGAGCTTCTGCAATTTTCTCGCGCTCAATTCTTCGGTCGCATCAGCCAGCGCCTCGGGCGTGTTTTCGCGCGCCCACGATTCCTGGTCGTGCAAAATGATCCGGTCCATGTAACTGCCGCGGATACCCGCCACCGGCGTCCCGCACGCCTGGCTTTCCAGCGCGACCAATCCAAATGTTTCCTGGATGCCCGGATGAACGAACAGATCGGCGGCGCGATAATAGCGCGCGAGATCGGCCGAGTCGGTGCAATATCGAATCCAGGAGACATTTTGGTGTCGCGCCTGCAATTTGCGCAGCTGTTCGCGTTGCGGACCGTCGCCGATGACGAGCAGATGGAAATCTTGCGGCCGCCGGCGCTGCAAGAGTTCGAGGGTTTGGAACAACGTCTGCGTATTTTTCTCCTTGGCCAATCGCCCCACATACAAAAGCAGCTTTTGTGCGGTACTTACGCCTAACGAGTCGCGCGTCGCCGCCGTATCGTTTGGCGCCGAATTGAAAATGTCGGTGTTAACGCCGAGACTCACCACGCGCACGTTGCGCACGCCCCACTCGCCAAGCACGTTCGCCAATCGCTCAGAAGGGACGAGCGTCGCTTGAAATTGATTGTAAAGCTTGCGCACATATTCGCGCGCCAACTTCATCGTGAAACGAGTCGCGTGTTTCCCGAGAAACCTTGTCGTGCTCCGCAGATAGGCTTCGGGAAAATGCGAATGATAGAACGCAACAACGGGAATCTTTAATGAACGGCCGGCTTTGATCGTTTTCCATGCAATCTGATAGGGATCGCTCGATTCGATAATGTCCGGCCGCTCCCGCTGCAAAATTTCGTCGATCGCGCGCAGATTTAGCAGTGCTCGGTAACGCGATGCGCGCGAAACCAACGGTGAATGGATTGAGTAAACACGCGATCTTGCCCACGACGTGATCTCAGTCCGCGCTCCCGGGACGATCAGGACGTGCTCGTTTTCCGGAGCGTACTTGTCGATGTACGCACTCTTTTCGTGGACATAGCGCTTCACGCCGCCGCTCAGCGGCGAATAAAACTGCGTCAGATCGCAAATCTTCAACGGATTGCCGACTGCCGATTGGCGACAGCCTTCTTCAATTCAGCATTGGCAGTTGGCAATTAGCGCTCCAGTTCGCTCAGATAGCGCTCTGCATCCATTGCCGCGGCGCAGCCTGTTCCGGCAGCGGTGACTGCTTGTTTGTAGACGCGGTCGGCCACGTCGCCCGCGATGAAAACGCCGGGATGCTTGCTCTCCGCCAGATTTTTCGCGATCAAATAACCCTCTCGATCGGCGTCGAGCTTTCCCGCGAACGCTTTTGTATTGGGATCGTGGCCGATCGCCACGAACACGCACGCGACTGCCAACTCGCGCTCCTCCTTCGTTTTCACGTTTCGCAAACGCACCGCGCGCATCTCGCCTTTTTCATCGGGGATATATTTCGTTACCACCGTGTTCCAGATCGGCTCGATCTTTTTATTCGCCAAGACGCGGTCGGCCATGATTTTTGACGCGCGCATCTTATCGCGGCGATGAATCAAATAAACTTTCGAGGCGAAACGGGTTAGAAAAAGCGATTCTTCGGCCGCTGAGTCGCCACCGCCAATCACGCAGACCGGAACGTTCTTGTAGAACGCGCCATCGCACGTTGCGCAGGACGTCAGCCCGTGACCGATGAGTTTGTCTTCGTTTTCAAGTCCCAGATAGCGCGCCGAAGCGCCACTCGCGATGATGAGCGCTTGTGTCTCCAGCCACTCGTCGTCGGCTTTGATGCGGACATGCTTGTTGTCCAGCTCGAGACCGGTTGCTTCCGCATACGAAAAGCGCGCGCCGAATTTCTCCGCCTGGTCGTGCATGTTGATGATCAATTGCGGACCGTCGATCCCATCTGGGAATCCCGGATAATTTTCCACTAACGTCGTGGTGGAAAGCTGACCGCCGGGCTGACGGCCTTCCAGCACAAGCGGGTTCAAGTTGGCGCGGGCCGCGTAAATCGCCGCGCTCAACCCCGCGCAGCCGCTTCCCACTATGATCACCTTCTCCATGAGTAAACTTAGCATGCCGCGCAAGTGCGCCAAGAGTGCGAGCCGCACTGGCATTTGACCACAGCGGGCCGGCTCGCGAACGAAGGTGGATCGAGCAGTCGTCGCCGCGGCGACCTCGATGCTAAAACTTGGCGGCGAAGCCGCATTAGTAGCATCGCCCGACGGAGCGGCCCGATCCACCTTTGCTCGCCACGATCGTGCGCGTACTCTGCGCGATGCCGGAGCTGGCCGAGGTCGAATGGTATCGCAAACAATGGAATCCCGGTCTCGGCGATCACATTGTCGATCTTAGCTTGCACGCGCGAAACCGCGTTTTTCGCGGCACGAACACACGCGCACTCAAGGAAAATCTCATCGGCGAAAAACTGCTAAGATCGAGAGCGCGCGGAAAACAAACGCTCTTCAACTTTTCCGGTGACAACTGGCTTGGTATTCATCTTGGCATGACCGGCAAAATTCGCGTCGAATCCGCGAATTTTCGCCCGGACAAACACGACCATCTGGTTTTGCAGCAACGCGAACGCGCGCTCGTCTTCACCGACTCGCGACAATTTGGTCGTGTGCGCTTTCACCATGCCGCGAATGAGCCGGACTGGTGGAGGAGCGATGTTCCTGAAATCATTTCGCGAGAGTTCGATCAAAAATTCGTCGACCAATTCTTAGATCGACATCGTAAAGCGCCGATCAAAGCAGTTTTGCTTTTACAAAACGGTTTTTCCGGAATCGGAAATTGGATGGCCGACGAGGTCCTCTGGCGCGCGAAGATCCTGCCACCGCGCCGCGCCGAAAAATTACGTTATCGAGAAAGAGCGGCTTTGCTACGTGCAGCGAAATTTGTTGCGAAGAAATCGCTCGAAACTCTCGGTCGCGATTATTCCGATCTGCCGCGCTTGTGGCTCATTCATCAGCGCTGGAAACGCAGCGGCATTTGTCCACGCCATCGCACACCGTTGCGCCGCGCAACCATCGGCGGTCGCACCACGGCGTGGTGTCCACGCTGTCAAAGATAACGCAATCTAACGCAGCACCGACTAGAATCCCTTGAATCTTTCGGAAGCAATCACGCAGTGACGTGGACGACGATCTTGTGAAAACCGGTCGCGCCTGAGTACAGGCTGCGGTTTTCTTCCCATTGTTGCACATTGCCTTCGCCGTCGGTCGCGCGAACCACCAGCGTATAGTCGTCGGGCTCATCGGGCATCCAGCCGTCGTGCGCGCTCCAGAGCGACCAGGCGAGATCGCCGCCGGCGTAGTAGATGTCGGCCTCGTTCCAGGTTTCACCGTCATCAAAACTAAGCTCGACGCGCGAGATGCCGCGATCGCCGCCGAACGCGACGCCTTTCACTTCGATCGCGCCGCGTAATTCGCTAATCGAGAATCGCGATTCGTGATCGGGGATGTCGATTCTCGATCTTGTCGGGACAATGAAATCCGGGCCCCAACCTTGCGTTTCGTAAAATCCTTTCGCGTTCGCGTCGGTGACTTCGATGCGTGTGAGCCATTTCACGTGCTTTTCTCCGAAATATCCGGGAACGACGACACGCACCGGATAACCATGTCGGTGCGGCAACGGCACGCCGTTCATTTCGTAAGCGAGGAGCGTGGTCGGATCGAGCGCTTTATCGAGCGGAAATGTATCGGTATAATTATCGACGCCATGCAAACGCACGCGGGCCGCGCTCGAAAGCGGCGCGGCCGGGTCGATCAGATCGCGCATCGCCAAACCTTTCCAGATGGCGTTGCTTATCAATCCGGCATCCAGTCCGTTGCTGATGCACATCAGGGTCGTCTCCTGCTCGATCGCGCTGAACCCTTTCAAATCTTGAAATCGATAAGTGGCTGGGTTCTGCACGAGCCCGTTCACTTCCAAGTGCCAAAGATCGACATTCACTCGCGGATCGACCAGGTTCTTGGTCACGCAGTAAAAGAGGTCGTTAGGCGTGATCGCCTGGACCACGCGACCTTTGTATTGCGTGCCGTCGTAGCTAAACGTGGCCGCGCGATAAAGTTTCTGAATCAGACCGGCGCCACCGCCGGCGACGGCCACGCCGAGCCCACCCAAAATGAGCGCGCGTCTTCCAATCGCTGGGCTGAATTCGCGGTCTTCACTTTTCGGTTTTGCCCGAGCGAGAAAATGAAATCCGGCAACGAGCGTTCGCTCAAAAACAAAAACACACAGGGCAAAGCCGACCAGCGTGACTAAGCGCGCGACATCGATCGGCAATCCGAGGTAACTCGTTCCCAGCACCGGCCAGAGGACAATCGCGGCGGCGATGAGCGGCAACAAAACAAAGATGCTGATGGTGGCGAATGCGGCGTGGCGCGCTGGATTCCGTCGCATGAACAGACCAAAAATCGCTCCGCCAAGAGCGCCGACGAGCAACTGACCGGTCATGGTCGATCCAACGCCGAGCTGCTTGAGATGATTGTATCCGCCGACGCGTCCCATGATCGACAAGAACGGCCCCGGCGAAATAAAGACCGAAAGCCGGTCGCCAATGATGGCGAGCGGTGTAGCGATGCCAAAAGAGGCGAGCAACAACATCGCCGCGGTCATGGCGATGCCGGCAACAAGGCCGGCGAGCAAGCCAGCGAAGACCGCTTTCGATCGACTCATCGATTGTCGATTTTACAAATGATTGCGCAAAAAGGAATCAAATTGCGTGGTGGATCGAGCAGTCCCTTGCTCGATGTTAAGTTCACGCGGCGAAGCCGCATTTTAGTCAGCATTGTCCGACGGGGCGGGCCGATCCACCTAGTCCCGCTCGAGCATGACTCGAAAAAATGTGGCGAGAATGCGTGCGCCCGCGACAAAAGTTCCGCGCAATGTGCCGGAGACTTTTGAAACGCCGCCGGTGCGACGACGATGGTTCACCGGAACTTCGAGAATGCGCAGAGCGACGCGTGCGGCGCGCATCTGCATTTCGAGATTCCAGCCGTAAGTTTTTTCGCGCATGCCGAGTTGCTCAAGCCTATCACGGCGAATGGCGCGAAAGGGGCACATGTCGCTGTAACGGATGCCGTACAAGATCGACAATAGCCAACCGGCGAAGCGTCCAGCGAAGATTTGCTGCGCGTTCATGCTGCCGCGCTCGCGTTGGCCGCGCGTGCGCGAGCCAATCACGAAATCGTATTTTCTCGCGACGATCGGATCGACAAGTTGATTCATGAATTCCGGGCAATCGCTGCCGTCGCCATCGAGAAACACGACGATGTCGCATTCCGGCGAAAGCGAACGAATCCCGGCCGCGCATGCGCGGCCATAACCCCGGTGCGGTTCCGCGACCACTCCGGCACCGGCTGCGCGCGCGCGTTCCGCCGTCCGATCCGTGCTGCCGTTGTCGACGACGATCACCTCGTGCGGAATTTTCGTCGCCGCGACCGCGCGAATCACATTGGCAATTGGTTCTTCTTCATTCAATGCCGGAATGATGACGGAGATCATGGTAGCGCAAGCGTCTCGCTCGCGTGTAAACAAATGGCAAGCCGGAAGCCTGCGCTACTATCGGAAAACGAGCCACGCACTGGTGAAATAAAACATTAGCGCGAAGAAGTCCGCGAGCGCGAGCGTGATGGGCCCCGCCGCGATTTTCGGGTCGAGCTTCAACCAGTGCAACAGCGATGGCACGCTCAGCCCGAAGAGACACGCGCTGACCAGCGAGAGAGAAATACTTCCGCCGATGACGAGCGCGCCGCGGACATCGTGTCGCCAGATCCAAACAATCGCGCTGACCACGAAGCCGCACGCGAGCCCGAGCAACACGGCCGTCCCGATTTCTCGCCGTAGCGCCCTAAGAAACCAGCTCCAAGTTACGCGGGCTGAGCGCAACGCCTGGATGGTCACGCTCATCGACTGCGTGCTGACGCTTTCATTGAGCCCGAGCACCATGGTCAGAAAAAATGCTATGATGAGACTGCGCGCGAGGGTCAGTTCAAACGCCCCGGCCAGCATCGCGCAGATTGTTCCGCCTGCCACTGTCGCCAAGAGCCAGGGAAAACGATAACGGAACATGCGCCACGGCGATGCGTCGCGCACCTGCGCAAGATGAAAGCCAAGCGCCTCGAAAAAATCGTCGCGTGCACCTTCACTTTCGGTTTCCTCCGTTTCGAGAACGCTCTGCATAAAGACGTCCGAATCGACAACTCCGATCACGTGACGCTCCGCATCCACCACCGGAAATGCGAGGAGCTTGTAGAGAACGAAAAATTCACAGGCTTCCAGAACAGTCGCTTCGGCCGGCAAAACGATCACCCGCGGCACCATGATCTCCCGCAATCGCGTACTCAGTGAGGCGATGAGCAAACGGCGCGTTGGGACCACGCCTACGAGCCGCTTGCGTTCATCCACTGCATAAAAATAAATGACACGCTCACCAATGCCTTCGCGCCGAATCGCTTCGAGCGCTTTTTCCACGCTCGCATCTGCTTCGAGCAAAGGAAAATCTGTGCGGGCGTGGTCCAGCGCCGGCGCGTTAAAATCGACCGCGCCAGAAAGTTTCATGGCGAGACGTTTTGTACTTTGTGCACGATCCCTTTGCTGCGCAGGATCTCGGCCGCTTCGCTGAAATAATCGCGCACATTGGACTGTGCGCGGACCCAGTCGAGATAACGCGCGATGCCGTCGGCAAGATCGACATGTGGTTCATAGCCAGCGGCGCGGATCCGCGTCGTGTCGCTGGTAAGATGCCGCATCTCGCCGGGACGGAATTCGCCGTTGATTTCGGGCGCAATGTCGATCTTTACTGCGGCGGAAAGTTGTTCGGCAACTTCGCGGATCGGCGTGCCGTAACCGCTGCCGACGTTCACGGGCAATCCGTCGAGCTTGTCGGTTTCGGCGGCGAGCAAATTCGCGCGCGCAATGTCTTCGACGAAGGAAAAGTCGCGTGTCTGCTCCCCATCTTCATACAAGACGGGCGGCAGATTGTTCAGCAATCGCGTGCAGAAGATCGCGATCACGCCGGTGTAGGGATTGAAGATCGATTGCCGCGGGCCGTAAGTGCACGCGTAACGCAGCGCGACGGTGGGGATGCCGACCTGCTTCCCCCAGAGGAGCACGAGTTTTTCCTGATCGACTTTCGTCAGCCCGTAAACGGTTTCACCACCGACGGGTGCGTTCTCTGGCGTCGGCGCGCTTTTTGTAATCGCGCCGCAAATAGGACAATGAACCTGCCAGTCGCCGCGCCGCAATTGCTCGACCGGCCGGACCGCCGGAAAAATCAAATCGTGCTTCGGACAAATGCCGGCGCCTTCGCTGTAAACCGCTTGCGAGCTCGCGACGATTATTTTTTGAATCGACAATCTCTTTTCGCGGATCACCTCAAGCATTTGCGCTGTGCCTAACGAATTGACGTGAACGTACTTCACGATCTCCGGCATGTAACCGCCGTAGGCCGCCTGGTGAAAGACGATGTCAATCTTATCGAGTGCGGCAGCGATGGTTTCGCGATCGCGCAAATCGCCTTCGATGAATTCGACCTGCTCGTTAACCCAAGTTGGCTTGCCACGGCGGTGCGTCTGCGGTTCGAGATTGTCGAGCACGCGAACTTTCCAACCTTCACGCACGAGCAAATCGGCGACATGCGATCCAATCAGGCCAGCACCGCCGGTGACGAGTGCGCGTTTTCCGTCTTTCGCCATAACAGCGCATCGTAATGGACGCAGTTTTGTAGGGCAACCGCTCCCGTTGCTTTAGGCGGAGCGCCTGCCTACATTTTTATTTTTCCACCGGCCAGATGCGGGCGCGGCCTTCGCGCTCGATGATCTCGCGCAAAAATGCTCGTGTCGCGGGAGCGGTGTCGATTGTCGATCTTGAGTTATTCACCAGGAGTTCGTCACAAACTCGCCACAGCGTGGTGCGATCATCGACATCATAACAAGCGGGCAGGAATTCGACTACCAGTTTGAGTTCGGCTGCGCGCTGCACAGTTTGGTCGAGAACGCGCTCGGTGCTCCAGTTAATCTCCTCGAAAAGCCGGTGATGATTTTTCTTCATCCCGATCAAGTAATAGCCGCCGTCGTCTGACGGCCCGAGCACAACGCGATCATTTTCGGCCGACAATAAGTTCACAGCTTGCGTGTAACATTCAGCCGAAACAGTCGGGCTGTCCGAATCGATCAGGCAAACCGAGGCGAAGCCTATCCGAAAAAGGTCTTCGTTGGCGGCGGCAAGCCTTTCTCCAAATCCATTGCCTCGCTGGAGCAACAGATCAAAATCGTGAGGCAAGATATCGATGTACGCGTCCTCCGCGCCGACGGGAGTGTAAACGGCAATTCCTCGCGCGATGTCGCTTGTTGCTTCAGCAATTGCATTGGCCGTGTCGCGCAGGAAACATGCGTTGAGTTGGGCCGCTTCCTCAGTTGTGAGTGGCGGAACGAGGCGCGTTTTTACCCGGCCGGCCCGGGGCGCTTTCGTCATCACGGCGAGAGCGCAAAGTCCCTCGGCGTCCGGATCCAAAAAATTGGGATCGAGAACGCGATGAACAGCTTTCATCTCGTCGAAGCTGTTCGCAGCTTAATCCTTTTCGCAGAGCGCGTATTGATAGCGCCCGTCCTGCCAAATCTTGACTCGCTTCCACGGATGCGCTGCGAAAACTTTTTCAAAGGCGCTCGCCGAAAAAACCGTTGCTTTGCGCGGCTCGCGATAACCATTCCCAGAATGGGTCACGCTGGCGAGAAGCCACATGGCGAAAAGCGGGATAGACGCCCAGAACGTGTAACGTGGTTCAGCGATAAAGCAGCGTCCACCGGATTTCAACACACGATACATCTCCGCAACCGCGCGATTTCGCTCCGGCAACACGGTGAAAAGACGCGAAGCAATAAGCACATCAAAACATGCATCAGCACACGGAAGATCGAGAACGTTAACGCGGTCGAACGAGCAGTTTCGCAGCTCGAGCGCCGCGGCCCGTTGTCGTGCCCACTGCAATTGATTTTCCGACCGGTCGACTCCCGTGACCGAAATATGACGGAAGCGTTCCGCTAGACGTCGCGAATAAAATCCGGGTCCACAACCGAGTTCGATCAACTGCGTCCCAGGCAAGGGACCTCCGTTCCGCCAAAGTGTTGCGATCATCCGTTTGGTGTCATCTCGAAAAAGACGTTCTCGACAAAACGCATAGAGCCACGCGACCTGCTCAAAAAGACTTTCATCGCTATCGTGAAACTCCGTAGCCGCAGCGACGGTCGCTGCCGACGTTTTAATTTCGTCGTCCTCGGTTGCGATCGCGTAGCGCGGCATTTGTTTAATTAGGATGAAGCTGACAATTGAAGCCTGAAGAGTTTTTCACAGCGAGCACTATTATTAATTAAATAAATTTTAACTTAATCTTCTCCTTCTTACTGCGAATAACCATCGTCCGAATCAAAAGGACCAGCCTAAACCGCCTGTCGCGAGCTGTTGATAACATTTTCAACAGTCACTGACAAAAACAGCTGTGAGGAAATGGACGAAACTTATTGGTCGTTATTCGAAGTTGTTGGCTTCTTGCGCGTCCATGATTTAACAAAACGGCATGCACAGGAAAAAGAGCCTTTTGATTGGTGGAATCGTGCTCGCGCTTGGCATGGTCGTGGCAACAAGCCAGGAGCAAAGCGCACTTTGGCAAATCCAAAAAACGCTCGCCTTAAAGAGATATGTCGATCTTACGCATGAGTTTGAGCCGGGCATTCCACGGTGGCCGGGTTTTCCGGATGAAACGCGAAAAACGATTTACTGGTACAACAAGCGTCCTGGCACGATGGGCGCGGGATTTTTCTCGGAGCTATTCACGCACGTGGGGCAATGGGGCACGCACGTCGATCCGCCGGCGCATTTCATCAAAGGTTTGCGCACGGTCGACCAGATCGACCTCAAGGAAATGATTCTGCCGCTGGCCGTAGTCGATGTTCATCGCGAGTGCGAGCAAAATCCCGATTACACGCTGACGGTCGATCGCTTAAAAAAATGGGAGGCCGATCACGGCCAAGTTCTGGCGGGCGCATTCGTCGCGATGCGGACCGATTGGTCGAAGCGCTGGCCGGACGCGGCGAAGATGGAAAATAAAGACGCGAAAGGCGTTGCGCATTATCCAGGGTGGAGCTTGCCCGCGCTGAAATATCTTTACGAAGAATGCAAGATCACGGCATCGGGCCACGAAACAACCGACACTGACCCGGGCGTCGCTACGACGAAGGGGGATTATTCGCTCGAAACTTACATTTTGAGCACGAACCACTACCAGATCGAGTTGCTCACGAACCTCGATCAGGTCCCCGAGTCGGGCGCCATCGTTGTCGTGACTTTCCCAAAACCAAAAGGCGGTTCCGGTTTTCCCGCGCGCGTATTCGCGATCGTGCCGTAATGATCGGCCGCAGTTAGTGATGGTTTGCAGGCGACACGCCTGCCGCTACACCTGTCCCATGACGCGCAGATATTCCTGGTCCCACGCTGCCGGAATACTTTCGCGTGGCGAATACGGCCCCGGCTGATACGCGCGCGAAGCGATGCCTTGCTGGCTTAACTCGCAGACGTGCCAATCCTGCTTGTTCGTCATGTCCCAGAATTCGATCGCGTCCTCCGGTTGAAAATCTGGGCGCTCGAACGCCTTCGGATGAAAGAACCAATCGCACATAATAAGCGTGCGTTTCGGCGACTGCGGCCAGAGTTGATGCACCATGACGTAGTCGGGATGCATGCTCAGCAGCATGTTTGGAAAAATGGAGTAATAGAAGACGCGATCTCGATCATGAGCACGAGCATCAGCACGACCGGGATCTGCGATCCCGTTAACTCCTAACGCGCAGGCGTTGCCGCTCATGGTCAGGCTCTTGCCTTTATTGATCGACATGAACCCGCCGAGGAAGGGGCCTTCGCACAGATCGTTCTCGGCTGAATCGTATGGCGTCAGTTTCGACAACGCCGGGTGCACGCCCGGGCAATGATAACACTCCGAATAATTCTCGAAGATCAACTTCCAATTCGCGCGCACGTCGTACTCAATCCGTTTCGCCGAACGCAAGATCGACATGTTCCAATGCGAAAATTTCCCAGCCAAGGGCGCGAACCATTCCTCCAGCGGCATCGGATCATCCGCCAGATTCACGAAAATGAATCCTTCGAACAGTCCCAGGTTCACCGGGTGCAACGAATAATCAGCCTTATCGAACCCCTGAACCTCATCCATGTGCGGCGCGCGGATCAACCGACCGTCGAGCCCGTACGTCCACGCGTGATACGGACATTGAATCGCCGACGCGTGTCCGCACGTGCCTTCTTTCAGCCGTGTCCCGCGATGCCGACAAACATTGTAAAACCCGCGGATGGTCGATCTTTGATCACGAGCAATGATCAAAGATTCGTCACCGACTTCTGCAACCAAATAATCTCCGGCCTTCGCGATCTGACTCTGATGCCCGATCAAAAGCCAGTGCTTAGAAAAAATCTTCTTCTGCTCCTCCGCGAAAACTTCGGGTGAAACGAAGTACCGCTGCGGCAGCGTCTTCGCACCGGCCGTGAACCTCTCGGCCGTTCTGCGAAAGAGTCGCCTGTCTGTTGTGTGCGTCGCTACCGACATGGCCGCACGGTCGCATGCGCCGTAAGCACGCGTCAACGAACAACATTTAGCGAAGATGGAGGTAGTACTGTGATGGACAAATCAACGTAGTCTCTGATCTTTATCCGTGAGACAGTCCACGCATGCGCTGTACTGCGACGAAACAGGTAGCACCGGAAGTCGATTCTTGGACCCCCCGCAGCCTACGTTTGGTGAAGGCGGTTGGTTCGTTGCGCACGAGTACCGCCAACGTGCTGTCGACGCTGTCGTGCAAATCGAAAGCAGCCATAGGCCGCGAGCAACCGAACTGAAAGGCGCTGACTTGGTAAAAACGCGCCGAGGTCAGGCGCTAATGCGTGAAGTCTCCGAGGCGGTGGGCGCGGCCGGAGGCGTGCCGTACATCTATGTCGTCGAAAAGCGTTACGCGGTTGGCTCAAAAATCGTCGAGACGTTCTTCGATCCGGTGTACAATCCGGCAATCCCGAATTCTGACCCTTAAATGCTATGCTGGCACAGGCTTTTCGAGTTTAGACTGGACCCTTTCATGGTCGAAAATGTGCTCGGTCAGTTGACCGAAAGTCGCGGCACGAACGAAGATAAGCGAATGCATATCACGGACATCATACGGGGGGATTCTCCTACGTTTTCGTTCGAGTTTTTTCCTCCGAAAACACCGGAGGCGGCCGAGATCCTCTACCAAACGGTGCGCGATCTGGAATCGTACATGCCGCACTTTGTCAGCGTGACCTACGGGGCCGGTGGTTCGACCCGAGATTTAACCCACGACTTGGTCGAGCGGATTCAGCATACAACAAAACTGGATCCGATCCCGCACCTGACTTGCGTCTGTCATAACGAAGAAGAGATCGACGCGATTTTGGCTCGATACGCCAAGTCGGCGATTGGAAATATTCTCGCGCTCGGGGGCGATCGGCCCCGCGATATTCCCTACGATAAAGCGCGCGATTCGTTCCAACATGCGATCGATTTGGTTAAGTTCATTCGCCGATTCAACGAATCCAGCGCGCATTCGGATCGCCGCGGTTTCGGGATCGGCGTGGCCGGTTTCCCCGAAGGACATCCCGCGACGCCCAATCGATTAGTCGAAATGGATCACCTCAAAGCGAAGGTGGACGCCGGCGCCGACTACATGGTCACACAACTCTTTTTCGATAACCGCGACTTCCTCGATTTCCGCGAACGTTGTGCGCTCGCCGGAATCCACATTCCCATTATCGCCGGAATCATGCCGATTACCTCCATGAGCGGACTCAAACGCATCGCGGAACTGGCCGGTGGCGCACGCTTCCCGGCCAAGCTTGTGCGTGCTCTTCAACGATGCGAAAACGATCCTGAAGGGGTCAGGCGCGTCGGCGTTCACTTCGCCTTGGAACAATGTCACGATCTTTTGGATAACAACGTGGCCGGCATTCACTTTTACACACTCAATCGATCCGACGCCACGCGGGTGATTTTTGACAGTCTCGGCATCCCGCGTCGGCGAAGCGCACAGGCCCCTGCCGTTTCGTCGAGCGACGAGGTTCGCAAGCGGCTTGCGAATTGAGCGATCGAAGGCGCGCAAGTGCGGAATGCGCATTGCGGAGAAGATCATTGTCGCGGCACTCGAACACTTTTTCTGCATTATGAGACGACAACTGAGCTCGCGAAATTTGCGCGAAGCTTGTGAAACGCGCAGAATCTCGGGATGCTCAAAGTCAGGCGCACGCTTTATATTCAGCTCGCAGCGTTCACAGCAGCGATCGGTTTATTGCTGGTGCTGTCGCGTTTCTTTCCGATTGCCGATCTTATCGCCGCGGCACAAAAACGCGTGGTCGATTTAGGGGCGTGGAGCGTGCTTTGTTATCCGCTGCTTTTTGCCGCTTGTAATCTCTTGCTCCTGCCCGGCGGAATCGTGAGTGTCGGGGGTGGCTTTTTCTTTGGACTGTGGTGGGGTTTTTTCATTGTACTTCTTGGCAACAGCATCGGTGCGGCGATCTCTTTCGCGTTTAGCCGATGGCTTGGCCAGCGATGGCTGAGCCGAAAGCTCTCGCGAAACGCAACGCTTAGAGTATTGGAGCCGGCAGTGGAACGTGAGGGATGGAAGATCATTTTCTTGAGCCAGCTGCATCCGCTTTTTCCCACCAGCCTCCTAAATTATCTTTATGGCCTCACGAGAATTCGATTTCGCACCTACATGCTTTGGACCTCGATTGGACGAGCACCGGGACTTTTTTTGTATGTCTACCTCGGAACATTGGGTCAGTTCGGACTAAACCTAGCTCGGGGCAAGACTCATCCGCGCACGATAGAGTACTGGACTTGGGGCGGCGCTTTCGTTACGACAGCACTCCTGTTTTTTTTGCTCAGCCGGATTGCGCTGCGAGCAGTCCAGAATTCACCGGAAATCCAAGGCGCCGACCCGGGACCGAGGCATCGTGATGAGCACGCTGGACAGATTGTTTTATGATAAGTTATTTGTGTTAAGATACTTATGCATGAAATAGATTTAGAGACAGCTTTCAAAGTACGAGGCCATCTCCACACGCCCGAAGCGCCGGTTCTGCCTTGTGGTGCTTGCCGGCATTTGTTGCCGCACGTTAAGCAAGGAATGGTGTTGTAATGTTTAAGCTTCCCACGGACTACGATGTGGTGATCGTCGGCAGCGGCCATGCTGGAATCGAAGCCGCGCTAGCTGCAACGCGCCTTGGCTGCCGGACTTTGATGTTGACGCAAAACCTGGACACGATCGGTCAGATGTCATGCAACCCGGCGGTCGGCGGCTTGGCTAAGGGCCACATTGTTCGCGAGATCGATGCCATCGGCGGCGCCATGGGCCTCAACACCGATGCGACGGGCATCCAATTTCGCATGTTAAATAAGTCGAAGGGTCCGTCTGTTCGCGCCCCCCGGGTCCAGTGTGACAAGAAAGCCTACCAATTTCGAATGAAGGCGCTTCTTGAGCGCGCGCCGAATTTAGACCTCAAGCAAGCGACCGTTTCAAACGTGCTCGTCGAAAACGGAGCAATCGTCGGCGTTGAAACAGATCTCGGGCTAGCGATTGTTGGCCGAAGTGTCGTAATCACGTCTGGGACATTTTTGCGTGGTCTTTTGCATGTAGGCGAAAATAGCAAGCCAGGTGGACGCATGGCGGACGCCAGTTCCGGTTTAAGCGAAAATCTTCGACATCTTGGTTTCGCGGTCGGGCGATTCAAAACTGGCACGCCATGTCGGTTGAACCGGCGTTCGATCGACTTCTCTCGATGCGAAATTCAGCTTGGAGATGAACCCCCGCCGAGGTTTAGTTTTTACTCGGAGGCCGCAAGCGAGTCGGATGATTTCTTTACGCTGAATTACAACAGCAAAGGAGAGTTCCACGTGGAACAAATGCCGTGCTGGACCACTCAGACGACCCCTCGCACGCACGAGATTATCCGATCCAACCTCCACAGATCACCGCTTTACGCCGGCCGCATTGAAGGCACCGGCCCACGGTACTGCCCGTCTATTGAGGACAAAGTAGTCAAATTTTCCGATCGAGACGCGCATCAGCTCTTCTTGGAACCCGAGGGTCGTCATACAGAGGAATATTATGTCAACGGGATTTCGACCAGTTTGCCCTATGACGTGCAGCTCGAATTTCTGCACTCCATACCCGGTTTAGAGCAAGCTGAAATTATGCGCCCAGGATATGCCGTGGAATATGATTTTTTTCCACCGACGCAGCTATTTCATACGCTGGAAACAAAGCTCATTCGAGGACTTTATTTCGCCGGACAAGTGAACGGGACCTCTGGCTACGAGGAGGCTGCGGCACAAGGACTAATCGCCGGCGCGAATGCGGCTTTGAAAATCCAAAGCCGGCCGCCGTTCGTTTTGCAAAGAAGGCAGGCATACATCGGCGTGTTGATCGACGACCTGATAACAAAGGGCACCGAAGAGCCATATCGGATGTTCACCAGTCGCGCTGAAGATCGATTGCAACTTCGACAGGATAACGCGGATCAACGACTCACCCAGCGAGCGTTCGAGACGGGCCTCGTCGAGCAAAAGCGTTGGACCGCTTTTCAGACGAAGATGGGACTCTTAGCGAAGGTTCGCCTGATTGCGACTCAAAACAAAATCAATGGCGTGCCGATTTCGCAGCTCTTAAAACGGCCCGACTTTCGCGCCGCGAACCTGCCAATTGAACTGGTCTCGTTAGCTTCGGCGGAAATTTGGGAGTTAGTGGAGACCGAGTTTAAGTACGAAGGATATGCTGTCAGACAAGCCGATCAGAACCGGGATATTGCGCGAAATGAGCTCCAAAAGATTCCGGATGGATTTGATTTTGGGAAAATCGCGGGGCTGAGAGCAGAAACGCGGCAGAAACTTTCTGCGATTCGGCCTACTTCTGTCGGTCAAGCAGCGCGGGTTAGCGGAGTTACTCCAGCCGATGTGACAATTATATCTATCTGGTTATCCAAGAACAATTTACATGATATTGATGGATTGTCGGTCTTGTGAAATCTGTCTAAGAAAATACTAGGGAGGTTTCGTGTTTACGATCACGGTCGTTATCCTGGCGGGTTATTTGATCGGTTCTGTGCCGGTAGGATACCTCGCCGGTTGCATCGCGGGCACCGACATCCGCAAAGTCGGTAGCGGTAATATTGGCGCAACTAATGTGCTTCGTTTCCTCGGCAAGCGTTACGGCTATCCCGTATTCCTGTTCGACTTTTTAAAGGGCGTGGCGGCAGTGGAGATGTCGATCTTGATCTTCGATAGGTATCACCCTGTAGCGAGCCGCGAACTTTGCGCGATCCTCGCCGGAATTGCCTCTGTTCTCGGACACAGTTATCCGGTGTGGCTGAGTTTCAAGGGAGGCAAGGGGGTCGCGACTACGGCTGGTGTAGTTTTTGCATTGATCCCTTTCGCAGCATTGGTCATGTGCGTTGTTTGGATAGCGACATTTCAAGCGAGTCGCTACGTGTCGGTCGCTTCGATTGCAGCTGCGATAACATTGCCTGTTACGGTCGGCGCACTGCTGTATTTTGAGCAACTGAACAAACCCGTCCTTCTTTATTTTTCCATTTGCCTGGTGGCGGTTGTGATTGTGCGCCATCGTTCAAATGTCTCTCGTCTTCTCCACGGAACAGAACCACGTTTCCAGCGAAAGTGAAATTGGGAACAACGGCGATTCTGGGTGCGGGCGGATGGGGCACGGCCTTGTCTGTGCTTTGGGCGAAGAAAGGCTACGACGTTTCGCTCTGGGGAAATAATCCGGCACGGGTCGACCGCATTCGAGAAACCCGTGAAAATAAAGATTATCTTCCCGGAGTCCAGCTTCCTGACACTATTCGCCTAACAAGTAGCCTGAAGGATTGCGCCGTCGCCGATCTAATCGTTTTTGTAACCCCGTCGACTGCTTTACGCACAATCGCCACCCGGCTGCGTGAAGTAGTCGCGAACGATAACGCAGTGGTTCTCAGCTGCACAAAAGGGATTGAGCATGGCACTGGCATGAGAATGAGCGAGATCATCCACGAAATTTTCCCTGCGCACGTAATAGCCGTGCTTTCCGGCCCGAATCTGGCGGCGGACGTTTCGCGCGATCTGCCTACCGCAACAGTTCTAGCATGCAGCAAAACCGAATCTGCCGTGGAACTTCAGCGTTATCTTGGGAGCCCGCGCTTCCGGATTTATACGGGGGAGGACTTGACGGGCATCGAGTTGGGCGGCGCGTTAAAAAACGTGTTCGCCATTGCGGCCGGAGCGAGCGACGGTCTTGGTTTGGGCGATAATTCGAAAGCGGCGCTGGTCACGCGATCGCTTGCCGAATTGATCAGGCTTGGCACGGCCATGGGCGGAAAATTGCCCAGCTTTTATGGACTGAGTGGCGTCGGCGATCTGATCTTGACCTGTTTTAGCGGGCGCAGCCGCAATTGGCACGTCGGCGAGCAACTCGGCGGTGGCCAATCGTTGCAGCAGATTACTTCCTCGATGCAGATGGTGGCCGAAGGAATTCCGACGACGAAGAGCGCCTATGAATGCGCGCGCAACCTGAAGGTCGAGACGCCGATCATCGACCAGGTTTACGCATTGCTTTACGAAGGCAAAGCGCCGACGCAGGCGATGCAGGAGTTGCTCGCACGCGATCAAAAAGCTGAGCGAACTTAGTGCGCCTCTTCGCTTCGGCACAATTCTGCAATCGCTGCCGGATAGAGCGCGTGCTCCGCGATTTGAATCCGAGCGTGCAAAGTTTCCGGTGTGTCATTGGGCAAAATCGGAACTTCGCTCTGCGCGATGATGTCGCCGTGATCGATTCTTTCATCGACACAGTGGACGGTGCAACCGGTTATCTTGTCGCCGGCGGCCAGTGCTTGCTTCCAGGCTTCGAGTCCGGGGTACTTTGGCAGGAGCGAGGGATGAATATTAAGGATTCGACGTGGGAATGCTTCGAGCATCGGCGCTTTCAGAACGCGCATAAAGCCAGCCAGAATCACCAACTCGACCCCGGCGTCGCGCAACATTCGCACCAGCTCCATCTCCGATTTTGGCTCAAGTCGGGTTCGAAATTCTCCAGGCGGCAGATAAGCGTTCGCGACCGAGAATTCGCGCGCGATCTCAAGAATTGGCGCCTCCAGGACATCTGAAATCACGACGCGCACTTCCGCCGGCAATTCGCCCGATCGTATGCTTTCCAGAATCGCCCGGCAATTCGATCCTTTGCCTGAGCCGAGTATACCCAAGGCCAAACGTTTCATTTCGCGAAGCAGCGCAGGCGCTCAAGCAAGCCCGACGTAGAATAACCTTCTTCAAGTGGAATGATGCGGATCTCCGCTCCGAGTTTTTGCAGGATCGCCCGCTCCTCCGCATTCAGTGTCTCTGAACTGTAATCCCCGCCTTTTGCATAAATGGCCGGCGCGGCCATCTCGAGGAAGTGAGTGGCGCGCACTTCGGAAAAAATCGCCACCAAGTCGACACACTCGAGCGCGGCAAGCATTTCGGCGCGCGTCTTTTCGTCATTGATCGGACGTCCGGGCCCTTTTAACTCACGGACCGATTGATCGCCGTTTAAACCGACCACCAAAGCATCGCCGAGCGCGCGTGCCGCTTGCAGATAACGCACATGGCCTAGATGCAGCAGATCAAAACATCCGTTTGTCGCGACCAATTTTTTGCCCCCGGTGCGCAACTCTTTTCCGCGTTCGGCTAACTTTTGAATGTCGATGATCTTTTTTTTCATCGCTTGCTCATAACAAAGTTCAGCGCGCCCGGAATGATTTGAAACACCGCCGGCGCCCTACCGACCAATTCTCCATCGACATTGAACCACATTCCAGGCCGCGATCGCACCGCGATCTTCTTGGCGCGCCGGAAAATAACCGCCCTGTTCGAGACATGCTTGCCCAAAACAATTTCCGCAGCGAGCAGAGCCATTTCAGGTCCGGGACGCTTTGCAATCAAAACGACATCGAGCAGGCCGTCAGCAGGATCCGCTTGAGGCGCGATCGGCAATCCGCCCGCGACGAAACGGCCGTTTCCAATCACCACATTGTAAAGATCAACCGTTAATCGTTCTTCATCATCGAAAACGACTACCGTCTCGTAAGCGTGGAGTTGCGGCAGCGCGGCTGCCGCGCTGCGCAGGTAGGCGAGTGGACCCCAGGCGCGTTTGATCTTCGCCGTTAATTTTTCCGCGACGTGGCCGCTGAAACCGCCGGCGGAGACGTTCACGAAATAACGGGTGTGGTCACTCCGGATGCGGACGAGATCGATCGCCATTGATTTTTGCGAAAGCAGGATGTCGATGTTCGCGTCAACGGTCAGCGGCAACTTGAGCGAACGTGCGAAATCATTGCCGGTGCCGAGCGGCACAAGTCCGAGGCAGAGCTCTCGCGGATGCTCTGCAATTCCATTGATCACTTCATTCAATGTTCCATCGCCGCCCGCCGCCACAACGTAATCGCATCTTTTTCGAACCGCCTCGCGCGCGAACTTTTCGGCATCGCCGCGCCGGCGGGTCACGCGGAGAGCTGCG
>Ga0137372_10001460_pt1 | contig 22839 bp, 9 predicted proteins | sample SagtaG_6_FD_104911 | JGI IMG/M metagenome (GOLD analysis project Ga0137372, IMG submission 104911) | Vadose zone soil microbial communities from Sagehorn Ranch, Mendocino, California, USA - Sage1_R_60_16 metaG | ecosystem: Environmental > Terrestrial > Soil > Vadose zone | place: USA: California...
CCTCGAGTACCGTCTCCTCGCGCACGAACCGGTTCACCACCAGCGGATCGCTGGCGAACCGGGGATCGAACATCTTGAGCGCGACATGCTGGCCCGTGCCCTGGTCGCGGGCGTCCCAGACGGTGCCGTGCGGCCCGTGACCCAGCTCCTTCCGCAGCTCGTAGGCATGTCCGACCAGGCGCACCATCTCCGCCATCCTCGCCGTGCTCCGGCCGACTCGACGTTCGCGCCGCCGCACCGTAACCCGCCAGGCACCGCGACTAGGATCTACGTGTCGCGCCGCGACCGTGTTCGAGCCATCTCTTCCACAACCACCCACCGGCTCAAGGGCAGTCCGCATCGAACCCGGCGACATCAGCACACGTCGTTGACAGCAGGTTCACCATGGCTTGCCCGCGGCCGCCAGGCACGCGGACGGGATGGGAGGGCGCTCCGGTGGGCACGGAGGGTCTGCGGGCGGGCACCATGAGCACGGCGGCTCGCCTCCACCGTGCGCGGCACCGCGCGCCCGGCGGCGCTGCGCGCCGGGCACAGCTGATTGCCCTGGCGCTCGCGGTCGCCGCGGTGACCGTCATCGCACCGGCACTGATCGTTCACGGCCCGGGCCACGACGGATCCGCTCCGCCGCCCACCGCAAGCCCCGCCCCGCGGCCGACCGCGTTCACGCACGGAGCGACGAGCCCCGCGGCCAGCGGCAGCCCGGGGGCGGCGACGCCGTCAACGGGCGGCGGCGGTGGTGCCGCCGGAGGGGCGGGCAGCGCGCCCCGTCCGAGCCCTCGCCCGAACCCCCCGGTGGCCTCCTGCCACCAGTCGTCGTGGCCGTCCTATGGGTGGCCAGGCGGGAGGGGGTCCTGGCCAGGCTGGTGGGGCTCTGCGTCGCCATGCGCGGACCCGTGGTGGCCTCACCGGTAGCCTGCCAGCACTCCGCCGACTGTCGCCGCCCGGCCGGCGTAGCGCGCCGCGCACCCAGGTGAGGAGAGGCCCGGACCGGGCGGCCGACCTTCAAGTGAGGCTGACGGCAGTTCGGTACGTAATGTCATTGACAGACGTTTCGGCGGCGCGAATGCGACGGTGAAACGAGCTGCGCGGCGACCGGAAGGAGCCGGGCGTGCAGAAAACCTCCTCGACGCGGCTCGCGACGCGCGACCCCGACAACGGTCGGCCGACCGCAATCGAGCGACCGCGGCGGCCACGGGACGGGATGCGCAAGCGGCCACCCATCGCCTGCCCCGCCGGGTTGACACCGGTCCCCGCCTGGCGGCGCGGGTGAGCGCGCATCGGCGCCGGCGGGGCATGGGCGGTCGCTCCACCACGTCCTCGTCACCGCGGCCCGTCGTGGGAGCGGACGCGCCAGCGCAGGGCGGCCGGACCGGTCGGGGTCCGGCGGCGGGCGGTCGGCGCCGCGGTCGTGCCGAGTCGCCGCCGAACGCCTCCGTGGAGGGCGAGCCGGCCCGGCACCATGCGATCACCTCCCCGGCGCCCCGGGGACGGCCGTCGCCGGGGCGCCGCGCACCGCGGGTTGACCCAGTCCTGGCCGGCATGCTGTTGTCTTGCGTCGTCGCCGATGCGTGGTTCCTGTTGGCGCCGGTGGATACCGGCCTGGACATCCGACTGTACTGGCTTGTCCAGCCGCCAATGGACGTTGCCCTGTCGCTGCTGTCCCAACGGGTCAGCCGGCTGCCTGGCCTCCCCGTCCCGGCACGCCGGTTCTGGAACCTCATGGTCCTCGCCGGTGTGTTGTTCGCCGCGGGCGACACAACCCAGGCGGTTGTCGCGATGACCGGGCAGGCCGACCTTGCGGCCCGCCCGGGCCTCGTGCAGCAGGCGTGTGTGATTCTGGGAACGGGTGTGCTGCTGCTGTGGCTCGTGTTCCATCCGACCGGGATGGGATCGCGGTGGGCGTGGCTGTCGTTCTGGCTTGACGGCGTCACCATGATGGCGGCCGCGGCTGTTTTCGTCTGGTACTTCTCCTTCCCCCCGGCGATGGACACCCGCGCGGCGGCGGGTGCCGTTCTCGGTTCGGGGGTTCTGCTTGTCGCGGTGTCCGCGATGGTCAAACTGATATTGAGCGGAGCCTCGCCGATGACGCCCGGGCCGGCGATCGCGGCCGGCGCCGGCGCGGTCGTGCAGTGGATCCTCACGAACCTGGCACCCGTACCGCACCAACCGGCACTGCTGCGTGGCGAACTGGCCGCGCGGATGCTGGCATCGGTACTGATTGTCGCCGCCCCGCGCATCCAGCAGCGGCAGGCAGCCAGCAGGCCAGGAGGGAACTCGCCGCGCCGCGAGCGCGCCTACGGCCGGGTTCCCTACCTCATGCTCCTGGCGACCTACGCACTCGTGGTCCTCCTGCTCCCGTCGGCAATGACGATGAGGGACTGGGGCACGATCGCCGGGGTCGTCCTCGTCACCGGCCTGATCCTGCTCCGCCAGCTCGCCACGTTCACCGACAACGCACGGCTGCTGCAGGAGCTTGTCGCCAGCCTCACCGAGCTCGGTGAACAGGAACGGCGCTTCCGCTCCCTCGTCCAGCACGCGACCGAGATCACCTTCGTACTCACCGCGACCGGAACGATCACCTACAGCAGTCCGGCCATCACGCGGGTGCTGGGAATCAAGCCCGAGGCGGCCGTCGGCCGGACCGTGCACGAGCTGCTGCATCCGATGGATCTCACCGCCGCCAAGGACGCCTTGGACCAGTTGTTGCGCAGCCACGGCCAGCCGGTCACCAGCCAGCTGCGGATGCGGCACGCGGACGGGTCGGTGCGGTGGCTCGAGGTGGTCAGCACCGACCTGCGCGACGAGCCGAGCGTCGGCGGCATCGTGTGCAACGCACGCGATGTGACCGAGGCCAGAATGCTCCAGGACCGCCTGCGCGAACAGGCTTCCCGCGACGCGCTCACCCGGCTGGCCAACCGGCTGCACTTCGAGGAGTACCTGTCCGCGCTACGGGTCGGCGTCTCCGGCGAGAAGCAACTCGCCATCCTGCTTATCGATCTCGATGACTTCAAGCGCCTCAACGACGCCTACGGCCACCACGTGGGGGACCAGGCGCTCGTGATGGTCGCCAACCGGCTACGCGACTGCGTTCGCCCAGGCGACACGATCGCTCGAATCGGCGGCGACGAATTCGTGGTTCTGCTGCCCGGCGCGGACGCGGAGAAAGCACAGGAGATCGCGGCGCGGATCTCTCGCGGCATCGCCGCGGCGACGGTCATCGACGGCCGGGCGCTGCGCATCACCGCCAGCATCGGAATGGCGGTCGGGGCCGCCCGCGATGCTCGCGCGCTGTTGCGGTCCGCGGATGTGTCGATGTACGACCGCAAGTTCCGCCGCCAGCACGGACTCCCCAGCCGCGCGTACCCGTGACCGGCGCCACGGCTGCGGTCCCACGTCCGTGCACCGGGTCGCCGCGAAGCCGGCTCCGCGGGGTCGGGCAGGCCCGCCCTGCCCGGGCCAGGGCGGGTTGACTGTCCGTCCAGGTACCTGGCCGCCGCACGCGGGAAGTCCCAACGGCTACTGAAGCTTCCATTTCTGCGCGGCCGTGCCGTCGCAGCCCCACAACCAGACCTTCGTGCCCGAGGCGAGGCCAGACCACTGGACGTCCAGGCACTTACCGAACGCGCGGATGGTGCCGTCAGACCCGACGGTCCACTGCTGAGCGGCGGTGCCGTTGCAATCCCACAGCTGGACGTTGGTGCCGTCGCCGGTGCCCGACCACTGGACGTCGAGGCACTTGCCCAGCGACCGGATCGTGTGGTCGGGCTCGATCGTCCACTGCTGCCAGGGGTAGCCGTTGCATTCCCACATCACCAGCTGGTTGCCGTTGCTGGGGTCACCGAAGGGCACGTCGAGACAGTTGCCGCCCAGCCCGACGAGGTGGCCCGATGGGGGTGCCGGAGCGGGCGGAGGCGGCGGCGCGGCGGTAGGGGGCGCGGCGGGCGGGCCGGTGGTCGGGGGTTTCGCGACGGTCGGCGCGGGTGGTTTGGGCGCGGCCCCGGTGGTGTTCGGCGGGCTGGGATGGGCCGTGGAGGGGTTGGTCGTCGCGGGAGCCGGCGTGGCCGGCGCCGCCGGCGAGGCGGTCCCGAGCCTGGCGTCCTGCTTGTAGTAGTCGACGTAGCGGGTCACTCTCGCCACGAACGCCGTCAGCCGGGGAATGTCAGGAACCTTTCCGGCCTGGCGTACCGCGGTCTGCCCGACCTGGAACGCGGCCACGGCGAGCGGGTAGGAGTCGCCCGCGAGGGCGCCGAGCTGACGGACGAGGTCACACATCGCGTGCCCCAGGACCGGGATGGCCTTCGCCGGGTCCCATGGCGACACGGACGGCGCCGCGTACTGCGCCCACAGGTCGGGTGGGAACTGGGCCACGCCCATGGCTCCGTCTGCGCCTTGGAGATTCGGGTTGAATCCCGAGGCCGCCATCAGCTGCGCGGCCACCCGGGCCGCGGAGACCTGAGCGCAGACGCTGCCCGCGGTCAGCACGGGCTTCACATCCGCATCCGGTACCGGCAGGGGGTCGGCGGCCTGCGAGTCGGTGCTCAGCGGATCCGGTGCGGCCACGGGTTGTGCGGTTGACGTGCCGGCCGGCTGCGCGGCGCCGGTGAACTCGGGCTGCTGCGCGTACCAGGCACCGTAGCCGTGGACGGTGTTGACATAGCTCTGGGCGGCGGCGGGAACCTTACCCGCCTTGATCACCTCGGTCGCGCCGGCGTGGAAGGCTGCCAGCCCCGCGTCCCACGGGTCACCGGCCACCTTAGCCAGGCGTACCCGACCGATGAGATCGCAGTCGAAGTGAGCCAGGGCGTAGATGTCGGCCACCTGGTCTCGAGGCGTCGCCTGCGGCCACGGTGCCCACTTCTTGAAGTCGGCGGCCGACATCGCGGCGATCCCCGTGCCGCCGTCTGGGGTGGACGCGTTCGGGTCGAACCCCGAGTTCGCCATGATCTGCCCGGCCAGCCGAGGGCCGGACAACGCCGGGCAGGACAGCGCCGCAAGCGAGATGGTCTGAGCGGTACCGGCGTCGACCGGCTTGCCCGGTACGACCGGCTCCGCGGTCGCGATGGTGTAACCGATGAACGCGGCCACCGCGCAGATCACTGCCATGACCGCGCACAGCACGGCGGTGACGACCCGACCGCCCCGGTACAACCACCGACGGACCGGCCGGACCGAGCGGGCCCGGGTCACCATCCCCTTGACCCACCGCGTCACCACTTGCCAGGGCGCAACCCATCTGGCCGTGCCACGGCCAGAGACGTCGGAGTTCGTCATGATGTGCTCGTCGCCCTTCCGCGCTCGCGGTATCGGTCAGCCGCCGCCAACCATGACGGGTCAGGCGGCCGTCGCGTTCATCCGAACTCGCGGCAATGTGCGCAACCCGGGGAGCAGCGTAAGAAGCTTCCCTGGGGCGTGCCGCGCACCATGCCCGAGGTAAAGCCCGCCGCCCCGTCGACCCGACGAAGGCACCTGGCACGCCGTCAAATCCGGGCGACGCTCAGGTCTATTCAAAGGACATCGTCACCGACTCCACCAGCGCCAGTCGGGGATCGTCGCCGCGCAGCCGGGCCATTACCAGACAACCCCGCGGCGCGTCTATCGGCCGCAGGTCGTCGAATACGAGAGTAGGCCCGGACTGGTGCGGGCCGGGTGGAATACTTCGGGCAGCTCCGAACACCGCCGTCAGCTCCTCGGCCGTCACCATGGGTAGCGTGGAGAGTTCGATGAACAGGACCGTCTCCCCGTCGTCATCGAGCACGAACTGCAACCGGGATGCGTGGGGCGACGGCGGGAAGATCCGTTGACGGCCCAGGCTGCCCGCCTCCTCGAGGTTGAGCAGCAGTGCCGCGGCCAGGTCAGGGGCGCGGACGGAGCGCGCGTAGCACGCATCGTGCGCCCACTGCCGCAGCAGAACCGCCGCTCCCGCCGGGCTCGCCGATACCGACATCGCTGGCCCTTTCGCCTTTCGTTCCCGCCGGTCCTGCCGGCGGCCCGCCGAACACATCCTCCGCGACCGTGTGCGTCAGTCCGCAAGCAACCTATTTGAGGACGTCCGCTGGAACCCATGTGCGGACGTGTTCGGCCTCGTCCGGCGTGGCCTGGTCAAGACCGGGCAACCGCGCCAGGACCGCTGCGGCCAAGCTCCCGTGTGCATACGGATGTCATCCCCGACCGCCAGAGGCAGCCTGCAACACAAGCCGTCGATCGCGAGAAGGCCGGCCGATGCTCCCCCGCCCAGGCAGTCCGCTGATGCCGACCAGTGGCACGGATGCAGGAGATCCACGAGGCGCACGCCGCCGCGGTCTACCGCTTCCTCCTGCGCCACACCCTCGGGGACAGGCAGACCGCCGAGGATCTCACGCAGGAACGATGATTCGTGCGCGGTTGCACATCGAGAGTCTCGACACGGACGTCGGGCGGCTGCGACCCTGGCCGCACACCGTCGCCCGCCGGCTCACCATCGACGACGACCCAGGCGACCGGATGCGCACGGTGCAGGTGGTGCGCAGGGGCCATCGGTCGTCACCGATGTATCCCGATCACGCCTCCGCCAACCGCGGATATGGGTCTGAACGCCGACCGAGGCCGACTCGTAGCGAAGGGCCGATGTCCAATTGGCCGCGCCGGGTCCTTACCGCACCGACGATGGCCAACTTCCAACTGCGTGTCCGAAAGGCAATCCTTATGCTCAGAGTGACTAAGTTGATCACAAAGAGGTGCAACGCGAGGCTCCGATTCGCTCGCACGACGGCCCGGACGGGGGTAGTCGCGCTAGTCTTGGGGCTTGCGTGCGTGACCTCGGTCGGCGTTGTCTTGGCCGAATCTACGAATGGTTCGCCTGGGCGTCCAACAGCGACCGGTAGCGCTACGCCATCGCCGGGTGGCCGGGTTCGGAGCCCGCTTGAAGGCTCAGGGTTCTCGGTAGGAGTCGCGGACAAATCCGCCACCGGTCCTCGAGCCGGCACCCGGATTCCGGGCAGGTACATCGTGGTTCTCAAGGACACGCCCCAGCTGCGGACGCCGAGCCAGGTGGCCAACGCTGCCCGCGATCTTGCACAGCGTAGCGGTGGCCGGCTCGGATCGGTCTACAGCCACTCCGTTCACGGCTTTTCCATCAGTGTGTCTGCGTCCAGGGCTCAAGCGCTGGCCAAGGATCCGAGGGTCGCCTACGTCGAACAGGATGCCGTTATTCGGACGACCTCGATTCAGCCCGACCCGCCGTGGAACCTTGATCGCGTCGATCAGCCCAACCCGGCGCTGAGCGGCGCGTACAGCTACAAATCCACCGCCTCGAACGTTTCGATCTACATCATCGACACCGGCATCCGGTTCGACCACGTGGAATTCGAAGGACGTGTGTACAACGGCCCCCCGTCGGTGGACAACAACGACTGCGCTGGCCATGGTACCGCGGTGGCCGGGGCCGCGGCCGCGGCGACATTTGGGGTTGCGAAGAAGGCGAACCTGTATGCGGTCAGGATCTTTGACTGTCAGGGTGTCGCTGCTGCGAGTGACGGGATCGCCGCTATTGACTGGATTACGGCCAACGCCAAACACCCAGCGGTGGCGAATATCAGCTGGATCACCTCGCCGCAGAGCGCGTTGGACGATGCGGTTCGCGGCTCGATCAACTCCGGCGTCAGCTACGCCATCGCCGCGGGCAACAGTGACGCGGATGCCTGTGATTCGTCGCCGCAACGTGTTACCGACGCCATTACAGTAGGCGCCACCGATGCTAGCGACGCGCGACCATTCTGGTCCAACTATGGCCCGTGCGTGGACCTTTTCGCTCCTGGGACCGATATTCAGACGACGTCCTATGCCAGCAACGTTGCCACCACGACAGCCGGCGGGACCTCCCTGTCGGCGCCCATCGTCACCGGAGCCGCCGCCCTGTACCTGGCCGATCACCCGACGGCGACACCGCGGCAGGTGCGAGACGCGCTTGTAGCATGTGCGGCCAGCGGCGTGATCAGCGGACCTGGCTTCGGTTCCCCCAACAAGCTGGTGAGTACAACCTGTAACAGCCCGGTCATGGTGGTCAACCCCGGGCGTCAGCTGACCGTCCAGGGTCAGGCCGTGAGCTTGGGGAGGCTCGGGGCGACCACCACCAACTCGAGCACGACGATGACCTACAGCGCCACCGGGTTGCCGGCCGGGCTGTCCATCGATTCGGCCACCGGCATGATCTCCGGAACACCGACGACGATGGGTACCAGCAACGTCACGGTTACCGCTGCCGATAGCAGCGGAGCGTCGGGGTCGGCAGCGTTGAGCTGGCACGTTATCGGTGGCTACGGACCGATCACCGGCGTCAACCAGATGTGCGCGGACGATCGTTCCGGTATCAGCGACAACGGCAACGCCATCCAGCTGTGGGGCTGCAACCAAACCGGTGCACAACTGTGGACGGTGCGCACCAACGGCAGGCTCGAAGTCGTCGGCAAGTGCATGACCATCGCCAACAACGCGACCGCGAACGGCATGCCCATCGTCCTCTACGACTGCGGTAGTGCCGGATCGCAGATCTGGCAGCCGCAGGCCAACGGAACACTTCTCAACCCCGCCTCGGGCAGGTGCCTCAACGCTCCCGACTCGGGATGGGGCACCCAACTCACCATCGCCACCTGCACCAACAGCGCCAACCAGCAATGGACGGTGCCGCACGGCTCCATACCGAGCGTCGTGAACGTAACCAACCCAGGCATCCACGCGACGCTCAAGGGCACCGTCGTGTACTTGCGGATCGTGGCCTCCGACCGGGATACCACCCAAACGCTGACCTACCAGGCAACCGGCCTTCCGGTCGGGCTGTCTATCGACTCCACCACCGGGATGATCTCCGGCGTGCCGACCAGGGTGGGCGCGAGCAACGTCACTGCCACCGTCACCGATCGCGCCGGGGTCTCCGCGTCGGTTTCATTCGTGTGGGAGGTAGGTGACGGTCCGATCACCGGACTCAATGGACTCTGCGTCGATGACCGGTCCGGCGGTACCGACAATGGCAACCCCATCCAACTGTTCGGCTGCAACCAGAATGGCCCGCAGCTGTGGACGATGCGCTCCGACAGCAGACTCGAAGCCCTCGGCAAGTGCATGACCATCGCCAACAATGCGACTGCCGACGGCACGCCCATCGTCCTCTACGACTGTGGTGGTGCCGGATCCCAGGTCTGGCAGCCCCAGGCCAACGGAACACTACTCAACCCGGCCTCCGGCAAGTGTCTTAACACTCCCAACGTCGATTCGGGCACACAGCTGGCACTCGCCACGTGTAGTGGCCAAGGCAACCAGATATGGAGGCTACCCACCGCACGCGCAGTGACCGTGACCAATCCCGGTGCGCAGACGACGGCCAAGGGTACTCCGGTCGATCTGCCGATCGTCGCACGCACAAGTAATTCCGGCCAGTCATTGACCTATCGTGCCACTGGGTTGCCGATCGGGCTGTCTATCAACACCACCACCGGCGCAGTCTCAGGAACTGCGACCGCCACCGGCGTCAGCTACGTCACGATCACTGCGACTGACGGAACCGGGGCCTCGGACGCTGCACCATTCATCTGGCGGATCGCTGACGGTCCGATCACCGGCATCAACGGGATGTGCGTCGACGATCATTACAGTGACACAGCCAACGGAAACGCCATCCAACTGTGGGGCTGCAACCAAACCGGCGCACAACTGTGGACGGTGCGCTCCGACAGCAGGCTCGAAGTCCTCGGCAAGTGCATGACCATCGCCAACAACGCGACCGCCGGCGGCACGCCCATCGTCCTCTACGACTGCGGTACTGCCGGATCCCAGATCTGGCAGCCCCAGGCCAACGGAACACTACTCAACCCCGCCTCGGGCAGGTGCCTCAACGCTCCCGACTCAGGAGCGGGCACCCAACTCACCATCGCCGCCTGCACCAGCAGCACCAATCAACAATGGAAGCTTCCGACTGCTCCCACGGTCACTCTGAGCAACCCTGGAACCCAATCGAACCTGATAGGAACCAGCGTCAGCCTTCAGATCATCGCTGGTACCAACACGGGCGACACGTTGACCTACAGTGCCGCCGGTTTGCCGGCCGGACTGTCCATCAACTCGGCCACCGGCCTGATCGCCGGGGTACCGACCACAGCGGGCAGCAGCAACGTCACGGTTACCGCTACCGCCAGCGGCGGAACCTCGGGATCGGCATCATTCGTCTGGCAGGTTCTCAACCCCGGAACCGGCCCGATCACCGGCATCAACGGGATGTGCGTCGACGATCGTTCCGGTATCAGCGACAACGGCAACGCCATCCAGCTGTGGGGCTGCAACCAAACCGGTGCACAACTGTGGACGGTGCGCTCCGACGGCAGGCTCGAAGTCGTCGGCAAGTGCATGACCATCGCCAACAACGCGACCGCCGACGGCACGCCCATCGTCCTCTACGACTGCGGTACTGCCGGATCCCAGATCTGGCAGCCGCAAGCCAACGGAACACTACTCAACCCCGCCTCGGGCAGGTGCCTCAACGCTCCCAACTCGGGGTGGGGCACCCAACTCACCATCGCCACCTGCACCAACAGCACTAACCAACAATGGAGCGTGCCCGCCAAGGCTGCCTGACATCGATTCCGTAGGTCGGCAACCGCTCCTCACCGACGAGCGGTTGCCGACCAGCGGGTGGGGACCTCACCTCAACGTCCACCAAGATCGCGACATGCTCACTTGGGGTTACGACTCGGTATGACCTCCGACGGGCGCGCCTGATCGGTGTTGATCGCGGCTACCAACGGTGAGCGACTGCGGCGAGCGGCGCCACCTGCCGTCAACGTGAACCGGGACGCCCCGATGCTCGTCCTAAGGTGACCAGAGTGATGCCGGCGCAGGCCGGAGGGAGAGCGCCGTGACAGGAATGATCCCAGACACGGTTGAGGTCACCAACCAGAGCGATCCGGCTCCGGGGCGATCACGAGGGACGCCGGAGCAGGTAACGCCCGTCGTCGACGGCCGGTCCTTCACCGTCGCCATCGTTGACGAGCAACCCGTCACGCGTGCCGGGATGGAACGGGTGGTGTCCCAGGACGCGCAACTGGTCGTGCTCGAATCCGTACCCGACGTCGACGATCTGGCCACCACCGGCGCGGTGTGCGACATCGTCGTCCTCGCACTGCCGGTACGGGCCGGCGGCTCGTCCGCGACGATGATCACCAAGGTCGCCAGCTTCGGCCGCCCGGTCGTCACCGCAAGCTGGGAGCAGCCGCCCTCGCTGCTCGCCGTCCTGCGGGCCGGCGCCCGGGGCTGCCTGACACGGTTTTCGGAGCAGAACGCCGTCGTTGACGCTCTCCACGTGGTCGGGCAGGGCGGGTTGTACCTGTGCCCCCTTCTGGTCGACCAGTTCTACACGGAGCTGAACCGGCCGTACCAGGACGACCCCGGCGGGCTGGCGCCGCGCGAGGTCGAGACCCTCCGCTGGATAGCGCTGGGCTTCACCCAGTCGCAGATCGCCAGCCGCATGGGGCTGTCCCAGGCGACCGTCAACACCTACGCCAAACGCATCCGCGCCAAACTCAAGGTCGGGAACAAGGCTGAGCTAACCCGGGTCGCGATCGAACTGGGCTACCTGGGCAACGAGCGCCGTCACGTAGCGGCCTAGTCCGGCTGCAACGATGGTCGCGGCACCGCAACGAGTCTCGACCCGCGGGTGGGGAAGTCACCGCAGCATCGGCGCCGCGCTGCGGGCGGCCGGCGACGGTGCCGTAGTCACCGTCGCGGCCGGGACGTACCACGAGAGCATCCTGATCGACCGCGACGTGAGCATCATCGGCGACAACGGAGCCGTCGAACTCGTTGCCTCGTTCGGTCCGGCGCTGGAGGGCAGGGCGGCGTCGGCCACCGTACGTGGAGTGGTGCTGCACGGCGCCGACCCCGGCGGAGTGGCGGTACAGGTGTCGGCCGGCAACCTGACGCTGGAGCGGTGCGAGGTGACCAACGGCCGGGTCGAGGTGTCCGGCGTGGCGAGGCTGCGGCTGTCCGGTTGCCGGATCAACCAATGCCGCCAAGCGGGGTTGTCCGTCCTCGGCGACGCGAGGGCTGACCTGGTGGGGTGCACCGTGGAGGAGATCGAGGGCGACGGCATCCTGCTGGCCCAGTCGGGGCGCGCCGAACTGCTCGGCAGCACGATCCTGCGCGCACAGCGCAACGGCCTGTCGGTACACGACACGGCGCGCGCCGTCGTCGACGACTGCACCGTCTCGTACGCGGGCGGCGCCGGCATCTACAGCCAGGATGCGGCCCGCCTGATGGTCCGGGCCAGCCAACTGCACGACATCGGCGGCGACGGCGTCAGGCTGGCCGGCACCGACGTACCGGAGGTCGCCCAGGCATCGGCGCCGGACGAGCCGCCCACCGGTGCGGAGCTGACCGGGTGCACGATCAGCAGGGCCGCCGGCGATGGGCTGGCGGCCCTTGGCCGCAGCCGTGTCGCGTTGACTCAATGCCAGGTCACGGATGCCGCCAAGGTGGGCGTGCACGGCTACGGCGATGCGGTGCTGCGCTTGGACAGGTGCGAGATCACCGGCAGCGCCAGCACCGGCGTGGTCGTCGCCGGTTCGGCCCAGCTGGACGCGGCTGACTGCACGGTGGCCCGGTCGGGGGCCAATGCCGTTTTCCTGGACGGGAACGCCAAGGCCGTGCTGCGCCAATGGACCACCCGCGGCTCCGCCTACAGCTCGGTACACGTGGGCGGGAACGCGAGTGCGGACCTCGTCGACTGCCAGGTCGCCGGTACCCCGGAGCACGGCGTACGGGTGACCGGACGGGCCGTGCTGCGGCTGTCCGGCGGGCGGGTCGACCGGGCGCAGATGACCGGCATCCAGGTGGAGGGCAGCGGCGACGCACAGATCCTGCGGGCCACCGTGGCCGGCTCGTCGATCGGCATCCGCGTAGAGACCCCGCACCGGCCGATGATCGAAGAGTCCACAGTGGAGGGTGCGGGCCAGTCCGGGTTGGAGGTCGGACCCGGGGCGGGCCTGACTGTGCGCGCCGGGCGGTTCGTCAACTGCGAGGGCTCTGCGGTGTTCCTGGACAAGGACAGCACCGCCGTCCTCGAGCAGTGTGTTGTCGAGGACGCCGGTGGCAGCGGCCTCGTGCTGTGGACCGGGTCACGGCCGGTGATCCGCTCGCTCACCGTGAGCCGCTGCCGCAAGAACGGCCTCTACGTCGCGCCGGGCGCGGCGGGCACGTTCGAGGACGTCACGATCTCCGGAACCGCGCTGTCCGCTGTCTACGTCGGCGAGGGCGCGCGGCCGGTCCTTCGGCGGTGCCACATCCAGGACGTGGACCAGGACGTGACCATCGCGCCCGGCGGCCAGCCCGAGTTCGAGGAGTGCACCGTGGCCGGGGTGCGTACGGTCACCATTCCGGTCGGTGCCTTGCCGGGACGGGCGCCACGGGCACGCCAGGCTCGCAACGGAGCACCCCGCACCGGTGTCGCCTCGACCACCCCGGCGGAGCCGGAGGATCCCGCCGAGGCGCTACCCAGGCTGCTGGAGCAGCTTAACCAGCTGGTCGGGCTGGCCCGGGCCAAGGCGGACGTCGGATCGTTGGTCAAGCTGATGCAGATGGTCAAGCGCCGCGAGGAGGCCGACCTGCCGCCGCCTCCGCTGTCGCGGCACCTCATCTTCGCCGGAAACCCGGGTACCGGAAAGACGACCGTTGCCCGCCTGTACGGCCAGATCCTTGCCGCCCTCGGCATGCTGTCCGACGGTCACCTCGTCGAGGCCGACCGCAGCACCCTGGTCGGCGAGTACGTGGGTCACACGGCACCGAAGACCCAGGCGGTGTTCCGCCGGGCGCTGGGTGGCGTGCTGTTCATCGACGAGGCGTACGCGCTGGTGCCGGACGGCCACGGCACGGACTTCGGGCTCGAGGCGATCGCCACGCTGGTCAAGCTCATGGAGGACCATCGCGAAGACGTCGTCGTCATCGTCGCCGGGTACCCGGATCAGATGGAGCGTTTCATCTCGGCCAACCCGGGCCTGTCGTCGCGGTTCAACCGCACCCTGTACTTCGACGACTACACGCCCGAGGAACTGGTGCGCATCGTCGAGCATCAAGCCACCGCGCACCGGTACCGGCTGGCCGACCCCACCCGCGGCGCGCTGGCGGACTTCTTCGCCGGGATCCACCACACCCGCAACTTCGGCAACGGGCGGTTCGCCAGGCAGGTGTTCCAGGAGATGACTGAGCGGCACGCGTACCGCGTCGCCGAGGTCACCAGGGCCACCAAGGACCAACTCACCACGCTGGAGGTCCAGGATCTGCCCGACACGGTCGCGCCGGCGGCCGGCGGCTCAGCCGGTACAGATGACCTTGATCTGGGCGATGGCCAGCATCGCGGTCGGGCTGCTGGGTACCCCGCGGTCGACCATCTGCACGGCGAGACCGCTTGAATTAGCCGGGAACGTACCCACCGGAACCCAGCTGCCGGGCCCGCTGCTCTGGTCGACCACGAACTGCGCGAACGGCGCGCCTCCCCGCCCGGCGAGCACGAAGAACTGAGCCGAGGTCGCCCTGTCGTGGCCGTTGACGTCACGCGCGGGGACATAGACCTGGATCGCGCACCGCCTCGCGGCGCCGGGCGCGAACCACCACAGCGCGAACTGACTCGGGTCGTCGGCCGTCGCTTGACCGCTCATCGGCATCAGCTCGTAGGTGCCGTGGCAACCGTCGCCGGCCCAGCCTCCGTCCGGGGCTGTGTACCAGGTGGCCTGCCGGCCCACCGCGTCGAATCCACTGCTCCTCGTCATGGGACAGTCCCACCCGGCGACGGCCGTGAAGGCGCCGGCCGTACCCGTCGCCTTGACGTGAGCCGTCGTGTCCAGCTTGACCGGCCAGATCAGCTGCATCGCGACGCCGGCGCCAAGGGCCAATGCGGCCGCCAGCGCGGCGACCAACAACACGACATGCGGCCGGGCCACCGGCCGGTCGGCGCCCGGTCGCGCCCAGCTGTGCTCGACGAAGGCTCGGGCGAACTCCCAACGTTGCTGGCCCGGCTGCTCGGCGACTCCGTCGGCGCGGGCCACCGCGGAACCAGCCGGGCCGCCGCCCGTGGCCGGGTCGCTCATCTCCGGCGGCGAAGGTGCATTCCGCGGGCCTGACAAGTCAACCTACCGCGGCCCGCCGGACCGCACGGGGACCAGCGGTACCCGTCCGGCGGCCGCCGATCCTGTCGCTGCCTGGTTGTCGGTTCCACCGTCGTCTCCCCGGCTGCCTCGTATACCAACACGACGACCTCCGCACCTGCCAGGTTCACCGCGCCGCGGATCCGGCCTCCCCGCTCCGAACCGCGCCGCGATCGCGCTGTCGGGAGTCGATCAGGCCAACCGGCGGGACGCTGGCTGTGCCGGCCGCGCGGAAGCGAACGGCACCGTGGGATGGGGAGTCGGCTGAACCGCACGGTGGCTCTCGCCGTCTCCTTGAGAAGCTGATTGTTACGGTTCGCCGACGCTCAGACAAAGGAGTCGAGCATGTCCGGCGTGGATGCCAGGCGAACGCAGGCCTGCCACTGGCTACTTCTGCGTACCTCCGGATGGGTCGCCGACGAGTTGATTGCCCGGTGCCGAACCTGGCTCAATCAAGGACGACTGCGCGAGGTGGCCCGCGCCATGGCGCACGCCGCGATCGCCCAGCGGCTGCGGCTCACGGAGTCGGATCTCGACCTGCTCACCGAACTGCTGGCGACCGAGGGCTGGGACAGCTCTGCCTTGGAAATCCTCGACATCACCGACATCGACCCGATGCCACCGTTCGGCTTCGCGCCCACCCGCTGGCAGGCCGAGGTCGCCCGGATCCCCGCGGCGGACACGCGGTCCGCGTGTCCGCCCACCGCCGAGCCCGACAGTGACGGCGACCGTGCGGTGGTCCGGGTCGCGGCCGGCGACTGCGCCGTGCGTGCCGTGTGGCGGGCCTGGCGCTTCTGCGGGAATGCCGCCTGGCCTCCCCCGCGACGGGTCTACGTCCTGGAGACGGAGCCTGACGCCGATCTCCCGGCGGTCGAGGCCGGCGCCCGGGAGGCATGCCGGCTGGCCGGCGACCGCCACTCGCAGATCGAGGTCTATCCCGGTCTGGCCGGCAACCCCGCCGGCGGACAAGATCCCGAGTACCGCGAGCCGCCCAGCTACCAACGCCTGGCCCGGGACTACGGGGCGCTGTTATGGGCTCGCCGGCCGGATCCGGGCATCCGACTGCTCGCCTTGTTCGACGACGGCGGCTGCGGCCCCGCGCCCGGCCCGGTACCCGATGACGCCGGCGACGAATGGACCCGGCTCCTTGAGTACCTGTGCAGCGGGGTGCCTGTCGCGCTCACCCCGGCGTTGGGTAGGGACATCTACCACCCGGAGCTTCCGCCCGTCGTACCCATGAACTTCCGCACGGACGGCTTCTGGTTATGGAGCGACGCCTGCACCTACTACCTGACGCGGTACCCGGTGGGGCCGGATCCGGCGTTCGTCGCCGATCTGCGTGCCCGGGGACACCGGTTTCCCGTCGTTGACGGCGCCACCATACACCGGGCCCGCGCCGTGCTGTTGACGAGTGCGGACGTGACGACCTGACGACGGTCCGGACGTTCGCCGGTAGCGGTGCCACCCGCGTCCGCGGGGACGGACCGGCTGTGCTGTGCCGTCACGACTGGCTGGCCGAGGCGCCGGACAACTCCCGGTCCTCGACGGCGAGCTGGATGAGCCGACCCGGCTCGCCGCGCCGGACCAGCACGCCGCGGCCGGGCGGGCGAGGCACTGCCCGGACATCGCCGATGAGCGCGCCTTCCTTGGGATCTCCGGACAGCACGAGTGCGGTGCAACCCAGTTCACGGACCCGGGCGCCGAGCTGATCGGTCAGCATCGTGCGGGAGGACCCGGTGACCCGCCGGGCGGTCACCAGGTGGAAACCGATGTCCCGAGCGTACGGAACGAACTGCGTCAAGGGTGTCAACGGACCCGGCGCGCCGCCGCCCACCAGGTCGTAGTCGTCGACCACCACATATATCTCCGCACCCTGCCACCAGTTGCGGGCCGCCAACTCCTGGGGGGTGATGGTGGCCGGCGGCAGCCGCTCGCGCAGCTTCGCCGCGACCTGTTCGGCATACACCCTGGCCGCGTCCGAGTCCGCGGCGTAGGCGCCAAGGTGCTCCTGAGGCACCACACCGATCAGCGATCGCCGGTAGTCCATGACCACGAACCGTACATCCCACGCCGACTCGCGCCGGGCCAAGGCACGGATCCAGGTACGCAGGAAGGACGTCTTGCCGGAGCCCGCGTCGCCGAACACCATCAGGTGGGGATCGCCGCCTACCAGGTCGATGGCGACCGGCTGGAGATCCGCCTCCGCGATGCCGATGGGTACCCCGGAGTCCGGTGCGGTCAGACTGTCCACTTCGGACACCGTGATGTGGGTGGGCAGCAGCCGGACGGGCGGCGCCACCGGTCCTGACCAGCCGGCCGCCACCTTACCGACGATGTCCTCCTGGGCCTCGCGGGCCCCTTCCACGCTCTCGACGCCGTCCACCCGGGGCAACGCGAGCTGGAAGTAGACGCCTGGCTGGGCCAGTCCGCGTCCAGGTGTTTCGGCGGGAATCCGGGCCGCGAGCCGGCGGCCGATCTCCGACTCGGTGTAGTCGTTGAGGCGCAGCTCGATGCGGGTACCGATGCCGTCCCGTAGCGCCGGTCGGATCTCGGTCCACCGGCTGGCCGTCAGCACCACGTGCACGCCCGCGCCCAGGCCGCGGCCGGCGATCTCGGTGACGGCCGCGTCTGCACCCTCGATTTTCGCCCGCACCGCACCCCAGTTGTCGACAAGCAGGAAGACATCCGCGGCGCGCGCGTCGGCGGACAGCCGTCCGGCCGCGCGCCGGGCCCGGAACTCCGCGACCGAACCCACGCCCAGCGACCGGAACAGGCGCTCCCGTTCGGCGATCAGCCCGAGCACCTCGGCCAGCGTCCGGTTGACCAACGCCTCGTCGTTGCGTCCGGCCACGACGCCGACGTGCGGCGCGTCGCCGTACGGGTGCAGCGTCCCGCCGCCGAAATCCAGGCAGTAGAACTGCGCCTCCTCGGGAGTGTGCGTGAGCATCGTGGACAGCATGATGGTGCGCAGCATCGTGCTCCGGCCGGTCTGCGGCGCCCCCACGAGGGCCAGGTTGCCCTGGGTACCGGCGAAATCCATCAGCAGCATCTGCTGCTCCTGTTGCAGCGGCAGGTCGATGATGCCGATGGAGACCTTGAGTTGACCGGTGAACGGCCAGGTCCGGGCGCTCAACCCACGACCCGGGTCCACGTCCAGCGGGCCGAGCAGCGAGTCCAGCGGGATCGCCGGTGGCAACGGTGGCAGCCACACCTGGTGCACCGGCCGGCCGATCATCTTCAGCCGGTCGACGACCACCATGAGTTCGGTCGGCCCGGTGGGCATGACCGGCTGCTCGTCCGGCTCGGGCTGGGCAGCCGTTCCGGCCTGCCGGATGGCGAAGGGTACCAGGGCGACCACCGGCTCCTCACCCGCGGCCCGCTGCTCGGCCGACAGATAGGGTGCGGACACATGGGCCACCCGGAACCGCTGGAATATCGTCTCATCCACCTTCAGGTAGGCCGAGCCGGGGATGGACGGCAGCCGGTAGGCGTCGGTGGTGCCGATGACGGTGCGGCTCTCCGTCGCGCTGAACGTACGCAGGCAGATCCGGTAGGACAGGTGCGAGTCCAACCCGCGCAGCTTGCCCTCCTCCAGCCGCTGGGTGGCCAGCAACAGGTGCATGCCGAGGCTCCGCCCGACCCGGCCGATCTGCACGAACAGCTCGGTCAGCTCGGGCCGTCCGGACAGCAGCTCACCGAACTCGTCCACGATGATCAGCAGGTAGGGCAACGGCTCCAGTGGCTTGCCGTCCGGGCCTGTCTGGCCGGCGGCCTGCCGGACCTGGTACTCCCGGATCGAGTCGACGTTGCCGGCCGCCCGCAGTAGCTGCTGCCGGCGTTGTTGCTCGCCCATCAGCGCGGCGTGTACCCGATCGATCATGGCAAGGTCGTCGGCGAGGTTGGTGATCAGGCCGGCCACGTGCGGCAGCCCGGTCAGCGGCGCGAACGCCGCGCCGCCCTTGAAGTCGACCAGCACGAAGCTGAGCAGTTCCGGCGAGTGCGTGAGGGCGAGGCCGGTCACCAAGGTGCGCAGCAGTTCACTCTTGCCCGAACCGGTGGCGCCCACGATGAGCCCGTGCGGCCCGGACCCGCCCTGCGCCGACTCCTTGATGTCCAGCAGGACCGTGGCGCCGTCCGCGTCGGTGCCGATCGGTACCCGCAGCAGCCGTTTGCTGCCCGGCTCCTGCCACTGCTCCGTGATGTCCACGGTCAGCGGATCCCCGCCGAGCAGCATCTCGGTCAACGACACAACACGTGCCAGGGCCTGCTCGTGCTCGTCGGACAGGCGCAGCGGGGCCAGGCGGCGGGCGATCAGCTCGGCGAGTCCAGAGCCGACGAGGTCGGGTACGCTGCCGTCGACGCCGGTGCCGACCAGTGTGTCGTGCCCCTCCAACTCCAGTGTCTTTTCATCGGGCAGTTTGATCCGCAGGTCCACCCGGCCCGGCTCGTCAAGTTCCCGTTCGGCCAGGAAGATGAGCGTGATGCCCAGTTGCGGTCCGGCCGCCTCCAGCAGCGTCCGCAGCAGGTCCGAACGGCCCCACTCGGAGACCGGGGCGAACCCGGTGAACAGCACCACGAGCCGCCGCTGTGTCGGCGCACGCGTGCGGTCCAGGGCAACCAGCCCGCGCCGCGCGGCGAGGTCGTCCTGGCGGCGCAGCAGATCCTTCTCCAGGAAGTCGGCGAGATCCTCGGGGCCCTTGGCCACCAGCGGTACCACCCCGGCATCGCCGGCCACGTCCGGTTCGAACGCGTGGGGCAGCCACTTCGCCCACTCCCAGTCCCCGCCGCCGGACATCTCGATGGCCACCGCGACGTCGTCGGCCGCGTGCAGCACGGCGATCTGGCACAGCACCGCCCGCACCAGTGCCGTGGTGCGCCGCCGCGGCCCGAGCAGGCTGACGACGCCGGCACCGGCGAGATTCACCACGTTGGGTTGGCGGTCGACCCGTCCGTGCCGAGCAATGAGGCGGCGTGCCGCTCGCAGCGAACCCCAGTCGTACTCGCCGAGCGGGTCCAGCCGCGAACTGAGCTGGATCGGCGTTGCCAGCCGTGCCCTGCCGAGCCCGAGGCGGACGTGCAGGAAGTCCGGGTCCTCCTGGCGCCGCTCCCAGACCCGGTCCCGGGTGGTGGCGATGGCCCAGAGCTGTTCTGGGTCCGGATGGGTGAGGGCCGCGATCATCCGCTGCCCGGCGGCGACCAATCGGGCCCGCGCCCGCGCCTCGTCGAGGTGGGCGCGGTACCGCGCGCGCTGCCGCTTGCCGGCCCGCCGGCTGGTGCTGCGCATCTGTACCCGCATGACGATGGTGACCGCGATGGAGACAAGGACGAAAAGGATGCCCACCGCGATCAGGATGGGGCGGCCGAACGTGATCATATAGCCGGCCATGCCGACGGAGCTGAGCAGCGGCAGCATGGACGCGATCTAACTTCCCGCGCCGCCACCCGAGGGTGCTTCCGGCGGGTTCGGAAGAGTGATCTTCTCCTCGGGCAGCCGTGGCGGCATGAACCGGGCTGGGCGGTGGAACGCTAGCCTGCTCATGTCGCCTGCCTTCCGTCTGCTCGAGGTAAGCCGGCGCCTGGCGAGCCGGACCCCGGAGGCATTGCGGGAGGGCCCGCTCGACCACGAACTCGTCGAACATACCGGGCGCCGCCCCGCAGCGGCCTGCCGGCGGGCCGCCCGGCGGTGGCACGCGAGGCCGCACTGCGCGCCGATGGACACCGGGCGCCGCCCCACTGTGCCGGCCGGACTCCCCACCGGTGCTGGCCGCCCCGGTGACGCCGGCCATGGACCGCGGGAGGGCCCGGCCAGCACGAAGACCTCCACCGCGACCGGTGTATCTGCTATGGCTTACGGCCGGCAGGCCTCCGATGTTCAGCAGCCCGCCCGGTCACCGGCTTCTCGCGCCGCTACCGGCGGCCTCCGGCTCTCCGGACAGCGGCACTCGACCACGACCTGGCCCGCGGTCAGCCCACGGTGCTGATGAGATTTCCATTCCCGTCGTAGCACCCCATGAGCGCCTTCTGGAGCTCCCGCAACGCATCCACCACGCTGGCCTCCTTGCCGGCCTTCATCCACCCGAGCCTGCGCACCCAGTCCAGCCGCGCCGCCCTCGACATGTACCGCACGTGCGGGATCACCCCGGCCTTCATCTCGTCGGTGAAAGCCTTGCCCGCCACGATGCTGGCCGCCGCGCCCAGCATCGCATGGTCGGCACCCTCGGAGCCGATGGTCATCTTCGCCTGCACCAACGTCGCCAAGGAGTTCAGCAGCTCGGGTCCGCCGGACGGGTCCATCAGCCCGCGTATGACGATCTTGCGCTGACCCGGATCACTGATGGTCAGGTAGCGCTGCCCATACCAGCGATGATCGGGACCCAGGGCGTCGATCGCGGCCCGGAGCGCGTCCGGGGTGGGCCGTTGCCACCCCGGTGTCTTGGGCGGCGGGAGCCGGTCCCCGTCGCGCGCGTACCTGGTACCGAGACCGGTGAGGGTACCGCGGACATCGTCGCGGAAACGGTCCCCGATGTTCGGCGGGCTGGCGGCGGACGGCGGTGCCGGGTGGTCTGACGCTTGTGGCGCGGCGCCCGCGGCCCCGGTTGAACTCGGACCGGCCGGACCGCCCCGACGCGTGTCGCCTTGTCCCGGCGCCGCCGTACGGTCCGGCCGCGTAACGGTTCCGTCGGGCCGGCCGCTCGGGCGGTCGTCGGTCACGCCGCCTTCCAGTGCGGCCGAGCTGTCCACCGCCGACGGGCCAGTGACGCGGACCTCCGACCCGGCCGAGCTCCCCCTCGCCGGCTCGACCGTCGAACCGGTGGTCGCGGGCGCCGGGACCGGGGCGACGGGGCGCGCCGGTTCCGCGGCGGTGGTCGGCCTCGGCACCCCCCGCTCGCCGCTAATGACTGGCGGGCTGGTCGGGCTCGCCGGAGCCCGCGTCTGGCCACCGACCCTCGATCCGTTCACCTGCTCGAAGCGGACCGGCTGCCGTTCGTCGTTCCGCGTCGCCAGTTGGTCGCCCGTACCCCGGTCCGTACCCGTCTGGAGCACCTGCGGATCGGACAGCGGCTGAACCGGCGGTGCGCCGGTCCGCGCCGCCGGTGCGTAGCGCAGATCGGTCGCCGGCGACATCTCCGGCGTGGTCGGCGGCTCGGCCGACCCCGACCCACCCGCCAGCTCGGCCGACGGCGTACCGCCCGCCTCCGATCCCAACCCATTCGCCGCCTCAGCCCGGGACACACCCTCCGCGGCCGTGGTCTGCCCGGGCGGCGTGGGCGGCTTGACCGGAACCTGGGACGCGGGCGCGACAGCCGGCTCGGCCGCCTCGGACGGCGGCGTGGCCGGCGGCGTGGGCGGCTTGACCGGAACCTGGGACGCGGGCGCGACAGCCGGCTCGGCCGCCTCGGACGGCGGCGTGGCCGGCGGCGTGACCGGCTTGGCCGGAACCTGGGACGCGGTCACGGACGCCGGCTCGGCCCTCTCGACCGGCGGCGTCACCGGCGGCGTGACCGGCTTCACCGGAACCTGGGACGCGGACGCGACAGCCGGCCCGGCCCTCTCGCCCGGCGGCGTGACCGGCTTGACCGGAACCTGGGACGCGGACGCGACAGCCGGCCCGGCCCTCTCGCCCGGCGGCGTGACCGGCTTGACCGGAACCTGGGACGCGGACGCGACAGCCGGCCCGGCC
>Ga0137372_10001469_pt1 | contig 22775 bp, 24 predicted proteins | sample SagtaG_6_FD_104911 | JGI IMG/M metagenome (GOLD analysis project Ga0137372, IMG submission 104911) | Vadose zone soil microbial communities from Sagehorn Ranch, Mendocino, California, USA - Sage1_R_60_16 metaG | ecosystem: Environmental > Terrestrial > Soil > Vadose zone | place: USA...
GGGCCGCCAGCCGAAGGCTGGGCGCTGTTTGTAGCGGAGGTGTGTCCAGAACTGGGCAAGGCGCGCAAGAACGGCGCCGCTTGGGACGAGCTGGCCGCACGCCATGACGAGATCGTCGAGCGGTCTAGCCGACGAACGCCTCATGGAGCGCCTCGCCGCGGTGCTGAGCGACTTCCATGCCCGCGCAGCAACCGGTCCAGGAGTCGACGAGCACGCCAGCCTGCCAGCTCTGCAAGCGAATTGGTCCGAGAACTTCACCCAGAGCGAGGAGTTCCTTGGCCGCACCCTCGCCGCGACCACGCGTGACGATATCCGCCGCTACGTCGCGGACTTCATGACTACCAAACGAGAGCTCTTCGAACGGCGAATTCATGCGGGCCGCATTCGTGATGGTCATGGCGACCTCCACGCGGGCAGCGTCTGCGTCATGGGCCGCAAGCTCTACCTCTTTGATTGCATCGAGTTCAGCGCCCGTTTTCGCTGCGCCGACGTCGCCGCGGAGGTCGCTTTCCTGGCCATGGATCTCGACCATCTGGGGAAAGCCGACCTGAGCCACGCGTTTGTGGAAGCGTACGTGCGGCGAAGTCAGGACCATGCTTTGCTGGACCTGCTGGACTTCTACAAGTGCTACCGAGCGTACGTGCGCGGCAAGGTGCTGAGCTTCCGCCTTGATGCGCCAGGTGTCACAGGTGCGGAGTCCGAACTCATCGAACGGGAGGCGGCGGCCTACTTCGATCTGGCGCTCGCTTATGCTCGCACGGCGGCCGCGCCGCCGCTGCTGCTGGTCACAATGGGCTTGCCGGCCAGTGGGAAGTCCACGCTGGCCCGCGCAGTGGCAGGCCGTCTGGTGCTCGTTCATTTGTCATCAGACGTTCAGCGCAAGCGGCTGGTCGGCCTGCGCCCGACCGAACACCAGTACCTGCCATACGGCCAGGGGCTGTACAGCCGGTCGATGTCGCGCCGAACGTATGCGGCGTTGAAACGCCACGCTGCCCGCTGGCTGCGCACCGGACAGTCGGTCGTCGTTGACGCTACCTGCAGCCAGCCAGCGGATCGTGCACTGTTCCGCCAGCTCGCACGTCGCACTGGAGCACGCTTTCTCCTTGTCCACTGCGCCGCGGACGAGGACGTCCTCAGCGCTCGCCTGGCAGCCCGACCGCGGGATCCAAATAGCACGTCGGATGCACGGCTCGATCTTTGGCGTGCGCTGCGCTCAGCGTTCGCGCCGCCTGCCGAAGCGCCAGATGTGGTGACGGTCGACACCACGTTGTCACCACGTGTGACCGTAGATCGTGTGCTGCGGGCAATACGCACCGTGTGTCCGAGCCGTAAAGCGGCGTGACCAACGGAGATGGCTGTTATGCGCGATGACCTCATGATGTCGCCACAACTGGACGAATACCTGCGCGAGATCTCAGTCCATCCGCTGCTCACCTCGGCTGAGGAGGTGGTTCTAGCTCGCGAATACGCGGCCGGTAACCGCTCCGCACGTCAACGCCTCATCGAGTCCAACCTGCGTCTGGTGGTCTCGGTGGCGCGCCGCTACCAGGGACGCGGGCTGAGTCTGCCGGACCTCATCCAGGAAGGCAATATTGGTCTGCAGGTAGGTGTCGACCAGTATGACTGGCGCAAGGGATTCCGCCTGAGCACCTAGCAGGGCGTTGATCTGGGGAATGCTGAGGCAGGTGGAAGGGTGTTGGGGGTCTCCGACGGCGACGCGGCTCAATGACAGGCAGGTATACCGTGTGTGTGATCGGGACGTAGCCAGTCGGTGGCGGCCTCCCAAGCACGGGAGGCCTCAGGCCGACGTCGGACTCGCCACCAACCGAGCTAAACGGACCAAGTTGTAGGCGGCAGCCACGAGGTACCCCGCGAAGTCGACCTTCTCCATACCTCGGTACCGCGCTTTGCGGAAGCCACCGACGGATTTCATCCAACCGAGATTTCCTCCACCTTCATGCGGATCCGCTGGCTGATGGCATACCCAGCATGACGCGTCGTTCGGCCGTCAATGGCACTCCGCCGACCAGCCGTGTTCTGCGCGACGTGCGGCGTGATGTGTTTGGCGCGCAGCCTGGCGACCAGGTCCCGCGTGTCGTAGCCCTTGTCCAGCCCGACCGTCTTGGGATGGAATCGTCGTTCCCTCAGCCCATCCATCAGGGGTGGCACCACCGCACATTCCGCCGTGCCGCTCGCGGTCGTGACCAGGAAGTCCACCAACAGGCCATGCCGGTTCTCCATCAGGGCGTGCTCGACGTAGCACAGCTTGGCAGCCTGCCCCGCGCCTTTCTTATACAACCGAGCATCCGGATCAGTGCGGCTCTGGTCCGTGGCGTTGGAGCGCTTCTCGCCCCGGAAGTCCACTCAGCGATTGGCCGGGCTATCGCCGGAGGAGCCGCCTCCCTCAGAGGGTGGCTCATCCTTGGGACGGAAGCTCTTCAGGCTGGCCGCGGCTTCGATCAGCGTGCCATCCACGGTGAAGTGCTCATCGCTCAGCAGGTGCAGCCGATCGGCCTGCACGACCACCTCGTCGAAGAACTGGCGGCTGACCTGCGCGCGCAGCAGGCGTTCGCGGTTCCTGGTGAACGTGGAGTGGTCGAAGCTGGGTTCCACCAGGTCCATGTCGAGGAACCACCGGAAGCGCAGGTCATACTCGAGCGCCTCACAGAACGCGCGCTTACTGCGCACCGAGAACAGGCTCATCAGCAAACTCGCCTTCAACAGCCGTTCGGGCGGAATCGACGGCCGCCCCTGTCCATCCGCGGCGTACAGACTATCGAACTGAGGCGAAAGCTCGGCCAACGCCGCGTCCGCAAACTGTTTGACCGTCCGCAGCGGGTGATTGGCCGGAATCCGACTGTCTGGATCGATGAAGGCCAACATGCTGGTTTGAGGATTCGTCCGTCCGCGCACGCCTCCACACTACTCCCCCACGACCGCTACCGGAAGACCGTCCGCCTTTTGTTAACAACCTGCTGATATGGAAGGAAGTGTCAAGGGAGTGACAGACGTCATGGCCGGAGTCAGGGAATAGCGACGGTGATCACGCTGATATTCGCGGGTCGGCGCAGCCGTTGCCGCATGATAGTGAGCCGTCACCGAGCTGTCCTCGCACCGAGCGCGTGGGGCGGGACCACATAGCAGGTGGGCGAGGGTTTGTCGGCAACTCTGCCAGCCCCGACCACGACGTCTGCCACCACCGATCCGGTCTATGCGGCCGCGGCGGGCACGTCCTCGAGCAGTTGGCCCACCGCCCAGACGAAGCCGGCCAATTCGCGACCGACGGCGGTCAGCGTCTTGTGCACGCCTATGCGACCCGCCAGATGCCGATAGCGGTGATGCAGCCGTACTTGCGCACGCCAGGCGAGGTCCGTGACGTCACGCGACAGATGCACCTGGCGCAGTTGGAGTGTCGGAGGGAGAGCGATGGTCCCCATCCCACGCCTGGGAACCAGCGTATTACCTCGAATGGGCGAACGCGAAGCACATACCACTGCCCAACTGGCCCAGTGACACACAGCTCTTCTCAGTAGCTACGAGCGGAGAGCGCGCGTACGTCCAGTTCGTTGGCGGCGACGGCACCTATCCATCAATTCTCGACCTCAGGAATGGCTCCGTCATCAGACTTAAGAACTGGCAAGGGCTCTGGTCGTTCAATCCGGTCATTGACGTAGCGCTTGTCTGGGGTTCACCTGTGCGGTTGTTTGATGTACGCACGCAGACTATCCGAGAGTTCTGCAAGCCACCACGTCTCGGCTATCGAACGTATTGGCTCAATAACACTCTGGCTGCGAATCCAAACAACTCCGGTATCGGGTTTGCAGACGTCGCGACCGGTAAGTGCTGGTCTATAGAACCTCAGGGTTGGGATGAGCACGCCGTAGCGCAACCAATTTTGGCTCCGGATGGCAAATCACTTTGGATCATAATGGCTACACAGTTAGTCACTATGGACCTCGACGGGCATAACATGCGCAAGCTGATGGACCTGCCCGGCTTTGACATCGCTAGTTCTGCCGTGTACCCCTCGGATGATCGGAGCGCATTTGTGCTCGAGACATACGGCTTTGCACAGTACGTCGTGACTACGCGTACCGGCAGGGCGATAAGGCTGTCTTCTGGCCAGGGTTTGGCCGATGGTCGCCTCGTCAAAGCGTGGATCGACCGTGCGCCTCCCGCGGCAGAGACGGGTGTGGTCTCGCTTGGGGTAGCGCCATCGGGCGGACCGCGCGGCACAGTTTTCAGAGCGCAGGTTTCGGGTGCTCCGTCCGGTCAGCCGTTCGTGTGGTTCTTGACGAGCCCTTCTGGTCGCGAGATCGTGAAGAAGAGCGACTGGTTGGATACGCAGGGCTCAGCTACCTTCATAGCGCTGAGCTCCGGACTTACCAGTGAATCGGGCGCATACACTCTTGATTTGCGAGTTGGACGACGGACACCCGATTCGCGTGAGGGAACGAGTGCGGCAAAAGCCACGTTCTCCATTCTCGATTGAGCAGCAGACAGCAGCGGCAGGAGATGGGAAGCGCTGGCGCGTTGGTCCATAGGCCGTCTGGCTGGTCGTGAAGGACTACGCGGTTGCTGCCGGCGTCCAGGCGTCGCCAAACCAACTACGGCACGCGACGGGGACCGGCATGCTCAACCGCGGCGGCCAGTTGTCCATCATTCAGGACTTCCTCGGCCAGGCGTCGCCCACCGGTGACCAGGGCCGTGTACGCCCATTACGACCGCGCGCACCGCCGAACACTGAAAAGCCTTTGGTGTTCGGTGACACTACGGGCGCAGTCAGTAGCGGCGCAGGGCTATGCAGCATCATCTGAAAAACAGATAAACAGTGTTCCGTCGTTTCGCGCGTGGATTCACGTGGCGGAGTGTGTGCCTAGCCGAGTTGCAGGCAGACACCCCCTGGCAACTGGAATTTCGGCTTGAGCTTGAGCAGCTCATCGACAACACGCTCGGCTACGCGGGCGACTGCTCGCAAAAGCGATCGAGATCTCTCTGAGCCACGTATGGAGCGATTTCGTTAGCATTACCGCGCATCAGGATCTCGTGAGCGCTCGTTCTGGATGCCTTTCGCCCGGCACGAGACTGCCGCGGCCCGACGTGGACTAAACGAGGATCGGCGTGGTGTTAGCGGCTTGCCAAAGACGTAACGACAAAGAATTGTTTTAAAGCGCGAGTCACGGACGATCACCGACAAGCTGATCCGCGTGCAGGGTAGCGATGCCCGTTGACGAGGTGCGCGAGCTGCAGCGGTGTGCTCATGGAACGGCTGGACTAGCCGGTCCGACCCGCGTGCTGTCATTCATCATGACGATTAGGCCAGTGACGGGCGGGTTCTTCACGGAGTTTTAGTCCAGACGATCTTCACGAAGGATTAGGCCAGCCGCGGCTCGGTTCATCACCATGTCCGCCACCACGAGGTGAGCGGGCTGGGTTATCGGGAGCTGAGTCGAATGGAGATCGTCGAGGTCATTCGTCGGTGGCAGGTGGGCGAGTCGCAACGCGCGATCGCCCGCGCGAGCGGCGTGGCGCGCGAGACGGTGAAGAAGTATTTGGGCGCCGCGTAGGAGCTCGGGTTGGCCGCCAACGCTCTGCAACCGTGCTGTCTCCTTTGGGTCGAGACGCTGAGGAGCGATGCGACAGCGGGGGCGCACGGCACGTCACATTGCACCGAGCAATGGGGCTCGAGAAAGGAGCACGCGATGACGCTAGGTATTTGGGGTGCAATCATCATGATTGCGTTTGCCCTGCTTGTGGGCATTGTGGCCCAAAAATTGTTGAACGTCAAGCGTTTTGTCCGACACTGAACCCACGGCAATCCACTTCCATGGTCCAAAGCTGCCGAACAGCATGGACCGGGTGGCAGGCGTGACGCAGAAGGTCATCCAGTCCGGCCAGACCTATAGCTACGAGTTCGTCGCCCAGCCATCGGGCACGTTCATGTACCACACGCACCACAACTCCGCCGAGCAGGAAGGGAAGGGCCTGTTCGGCATCTTCATCGTCGATCCGAATGAGTCCGCGTTGCAGTACGACCGCGAGGTCATTCAGCTGCTCTCAGAGACCGGCGGCCATTTCCTGATCAACGGCAAGGCATTCCCAGCGACCGAGCCCATCGAGGCCAGGGTGGGCGAGCGGGTGCTGATCACTTCTGAAGCTCCGCGCGCGACGGCCGCTTCATTCGGATGCGCAGTCACGCGCAACGTCGTGTTTACGAGCATTGATCTGACCAGCAACCTTTCCGACCTGAGATCACCAACGGGAGCCGACCACAATGACCACGATCACACCTGTCCGACCGAGGGATGTCCAACGCACCCCATTCGCCAGCAGCCCCATGCATCTGCGCGCCGCGGTCGTGCTCGACGGCTGCGAGCTGGACGAGGAGATGCTGCAGCGCGTGCGCCAGATCCTGCGGACCAGTGGCGGCGACGTGCTGCTACTGCGCGCGCTCGAACCGCGGCTGGCTCTCGATCCACTCGAGGATCCGCTCGCCGACGAGGCGTCGCGGGCGGAGGGAGGCCGCTACCTGCGCGATATTGCGCAGCGGCTCGCGCTTGGCAGCGTAAACGTCACCATCAAGGTGACGACTGGTCTGCGTAAGTCTGAGGCCATCGCAGATACGGAGCGCCAGTGCGAGCACGATCTCATCCTGGTGGTGCATCCGAGCTAACGCGGACGTAAACACCCCGGCGGGTAGTTTGTCAGCCCACCCCCAGGGATGGGCGCGAACTGCCCGCTGGGGCGTGGTGGTGGTGGTGGTGGTGGTGGTGCGCATCTACGTCGGCTGAGACTTCCTGGAGGCCGGCTGGCACAAGTTCAGCGATGCGGCCTGGATGAACGGCACCGGTCAGGGCATCCTCGGCTTTTGGACACGGGAGTGGCGATCCCCGAGGCGCCGGCCAAGCCACTCATCGGCCTCGACCGCTACCTGCTGCCCAGCCTGGGGTACCCCGTGGAGGCAGCCGAAGCCGACACGGATAGTCGTCAGCCCGGAGCCAATTCCGGCAACGATCTGACGCGATAGGAGCTCCCCGAGGCCCCGGGCGGACCAGGTCTGGAGCCTTTCCACGATCTGGAGTAAACAGCACACCACTCCTGGCCACCGCATCACGGCGCAGCGTGACACTCGACGGCAATGAAGCAGTCGCCTCGGTCGCCCACCGGGTCAAAATTCAAGTCGCGCACGTAGCCATGGGCGCCAACTATGCCAAGACCGTCAAGGCAGTCTTGGAGGCTGAGGCGTATGACGGGCCATCGCTGATCACTGCATATAGCCACTGCATTGCCCACGGCTCAAAGCCATGCGGCTTATCGAGGCCGCTCAGGAGGACGTTCACGCGCGCTGAACGCGCTATGAGCAACTAGCGGCTGAGCCAGCAGGGAGTCACCCGTGATCGACCTTTCGACGACATACCTCGGCCAGCACCTCGATAACCCACTGGTTCCGTCGGCCTCCCCGCTGTCCCCTGCGTCGACAACCTGCGGCGCATGGAGGACGCCCGCGCCGCCGCGGTCGTGCTGCCGTCATTGTTCGAGGAGCAGATCAATCACGAAACGCGTGAGCTCGACTTCTTGCTGACCCACGGCACCTACAGCTATGCCGAAGCGCTCACGTACTTCGCCGAGCCGCGGTCATTTCACCTTGGGCCAGATGCGTACCTAGAGCACGTGCGCCGCGCGAAAGACGCCCTGTCGATTCCCGTGATCGGCAGCCTCAACGGAGTCAGCATTCCGGTCGCGGTCAAGCTGAGTCCACACTTCACCAACGTGGCCGCAATGGCGCGCCGACTCGACGAATCAGGAGCACCCGGCCTGGTCTTTTTCAACCACTTCTTTCAGCCTGACATCGACCTGGATGCGCTGGAGGTCGTGAGCCAGCCTACGCTGAGCCGACACGCAGGCACTGCGGCTGCCGTTGTGCTGGATCGGCATTGTGTACGGGCGTGTTCGCGCAAGTCTGGCAGCAACCAGCGGAGTCCATGCCGCGCAAGATGTTGTGAAACTGCTGATGGTCGGCGCGGAGGTGACGATGATGGCGTCGGCACTGATGCGGAGCGGCATCGAACATCTCGGCGTCGTCAAACGCGATCTCCCGGCGTGGCTCGACGAGCACGATACCAATAAATACGCCAGTTGCGGGGCTGCATGAGCCAGCAGACAGTGGCCTTCCCGTCACCGTTTGAGCGAGCGCACTACGTCCGCGCGGTCAGCGCGAGCCCAGCGCCGATCGTGAGCTGAGCGCGCCGTTGACAGCCGCCGGCTCAGGGCGCGGATGGCTCTCCAGTTGTGGCGCTGGCTGCATCCCGGTGACTTGCAAGATCTCGTCCTCTTCGAGCGTTTCCTTGTCCACCAGCGCTTCCGCCAGAGCATCGAGCTGGTGACGGTGCTGCCGCAGCAATTCGACTCCACGATCGTGGGCTTGCTTAATGATGACTTGCACCTCGAGGTCGATGAGTGTAGCCGTGGTCTCGCTGTATGGCCGCGAGGAACCGAAACCGTCCGTACCAGGTAGGTACGGGCTTTCGCGCGGGGCGAGCGTCACCGGCCCCAGCCGCTCACTCATCCCCCAACGGGTGACCATCTGCCGCGCCAACTCGGTCGCCTGGTGCATGTCATCTTCGGCGCCAGTGGTTAGTGTGCCGTAGACAACTTCTTCCGCGGCACGGCCACCCATCGCACCGGTGATGCGCGCCACCAGGTACTCCCGACTGTAGTTGTGTCGGTCATCCGTCGGTCGCTGGTAGGTGACGCCGAGCGCCTGGCCGCGCGGCACGATGGTGACTCGGTTGACCGGATCCGCGCCAGCCACCAGCAATCCGAGAATCGTGTGTCCGCCCTCGTGGTACGCCACCCGCTGGCGCTCGTCCTGGCTCAGCAGCAGTGGCCGAGCCGGGCCGAGGACGATCTTTTCCAGTGCGTCCATGAAGTCCTTGTGCGTGACCGCGTTCTGTCGACGCCGAGCCGCGAGCAGAGCCGCCTCGTTGACCAGGTTGCGCAGGTCGGCGCCGACCAGCCAGGCGTCGCGGACGCCACCTGTGCCAGGTCAACGTCGCGGGCCAGCGGCACTCCGCGCGCGTGGACCTTCAGGATCGCCTGCCGCCCAACCTTGTCCGGCGGTTGGACCACCACACGACGGTCGAAGCGCCCGGGCCGCAGCAGCGCGGCATCGAGCACGTCCGGGCGGTTCGTGGCGGCCAGTACGATGACGCCCTCTTTGGAGCTGAAGCCGTCCATCTCGCTCAAGATCTGGTTTAGCGTGTGCTCCTGCTCGGAGTTGGCGCCGCCGATGACCAGCCCGCCGCGGGCGCGTCCAATCGCATCCAGCTCGTCGATGAAGATGATGGCCGGCGCGGCTTCGCGGGCCCGCTTGAACAGGTCCCGCACGCGACTGGCGCCAACGCCCACGATCATCTCGACGAACTCGCTCGCGCCCATGCTGAAGAACGGCACGCTGGCTTCACCGGCAACCGCACGTGCCAGCAGCGTCTTGCCGGTGCCCGGCGCCCCAACGAGCAGTACGCCCTTAGGAGCGGTGCCGCCCAGCCGTGTGTAGCGGGCTGGTTCCTTGAGGAAGTAGACGATCTCGACCAGTTCCTCCTTTGCCTCGTCGATCCCGGCGACATCGGCGAAGGTAACATGCGCAGCGTCAGTCGCCAGGTCGTAGCGCTTCGCGCGGCTCTTACCCATACCAAAGATGCCGCCAGCGCGTCCGCCCATCGCGCTTCCAGCACGATTCGACAGCCACACGAAGCCCGCGATCAGCAGCACTGTCGGTCCGAAGCTGAGCAGCAGGGTCAGCAGCGGATTGGCTGGCTCGTCAATTGGCCGCGCGTTGATGACTACGCTCTGCTGGCCCAGGAGCGTCTCCAGGCCCGGATCGGCGAAGGCTGGCCGCACGGTCGAAAAGTTGGCCGCCGGGTGCGCCTGCTCGCCAGTGTCCGGCGGGTAGGCTACAGACTGGCGAAACGTGCCCTGGATCGTGTCGCCGCGTGAGCGGATCTCGGCGACGTTGCCGACCTCGACCTGCTGCTTGAAGAGGGTATAGGAGACCTCGACCCGCTGGTTTTGCCCGGGCGTCACGACGGAGACGATGAGGTAGTTCGCCAGTAGGATGACGATGAAGCTCATCCACCACGGCCAGCGGTGCAGCGGCGTACGCTGTGCGGACGTCTCGCTGCCGGGCCGTCTGCCAGTCGTGTCCGACCCACCTCCGTCCTGGCGTGTTTGACCGGCCGGGGCTGGTTGTTGCGCTGGTGAACGGCTCGACATAGGTCTTCAGGGCTCGGCGTGCTGAGCGCCGCCGCGTTGATGCCACCGTAGCGTCACACAGGTTGCTGGCGAGGTTTCGCTGGGGTACACGCGGGTCAACGCACCTCCGCCTGACCGCTTGTCCCGGTTGATCTCGTACGCAGGATCCGGAGCGCCGCCGCGCCGTTTGCGACCGTGGGCCTGCTAGGCTCCAGGTCGACTCAAGCATTGGCTCAAGCCTCGGTGTCGATCAGCCCCTTCTCGATCGCGTACTTGATCAACTCGGCCTTCCTGTGCAGGTTCAGCTTCTCCATGATGTGATCGCGATGCGTCTGCACCGTATGCGGGCTCAGGAAAAGCAATCGCGCAATCTCCGGCGAGGTCTTGCCCTGCGCAATCAGGCGCAGCACTTCTCGTTCGCGTTCGCTGAGGTTGTCGAAACTGGCGCGGTCATCACCGGCTTCCGCTCGCCGCAAGAAGTCGCCGAGCAGCTTCTTGGTGAGACTGGGATAGAGGTAAACCTCACCGCGCTGCACCGTGCGGATTGCCAACAGCAGGTCCTGCACATCGGCGCCTTTGAGAATATAGCCGGCGGCGCCAGCTCGCAGTGCCTGAAACAGATAGTCCTCGCGATCGTGAACGGTGAGCATCAGCACTTGGACGGCCGGAAAGCGCTTCTTCAATTCGCGGGCCGCATCGATGCCATTGCCGTCCGGCATCGCGATATCCATGAGCACAACCTCGGGGGTCAGCGCCGCGACCCGCTCCAGTGCCTCGTGGGTGGCGCCTGCTTCTCCGACCACCTCCATATCGGGCTGTGCATCGAGCAGGCCTACGATCCCACGACGGATGAGAGTATGGTCATCCGCCACCACGATACGGATCTTTTTCACCTGGCCGCTCCCGCTTCGACGGGAATCTCAATCGCGATGACGGTTCCCTTGCCGGGCTGCGAGTCAATTGTGAGGTGTCCGTTGAGCAGCCGCACTCGCTCCTGCATTCCAAGCAGGCCGACACTCCGCGCCGGAACGGCCAGGCCCAGCACTGCCTCCGCGTCGAAGCCCCGGCCGTCGTCGGTTATGCGGACGCTCGCCACCGAGTCTCGAAAGGCGAGCCGAATGCCCGCGTGGTGGGCGTCGGCGTGTCTGGCGATGTTGTTGACCGCCTCCTGCACCATGCGGAACAGTGAGACCTCGAGGTGCTGTGGCAGGCGCTTGCTTGGCTGGTCAACCTCAATGCCCGCTACGACACCGGCTTCCTCGAGGTGGGTCTCGGCGTACCAGCGGATCGCGGGTGCCAGGCCGAGATCGTCAAGCGCCATCGGGCGCAGATCCAGGATGAGACGCCGCGTGTCCTCGAGGAGACCGGCGGCGATCGTTCGTGCTTCCTGGAGCCGCTCGGCGACCTCGGGCTGCGTCTCATCGAGGTTGTCGCGGGCGCGGTCCATGGCGATCGACAACGCTCCAAGGGTCTGGGCAGTCTCGTCGTGGAGCTCCCGGGCCAGTCGCGCACGCTCGTCCTCCTGGGCGGAGATAATCTTCGTCAACAGCTCACCCAGGCGAGCGGTACGCTCCCGCACCTGCAGCTCGAGCGTCTTGTTCGTTTCTTCCAGCTGCTGGTACGCGTTCCTGAGCTGCTGCCGCATGCTCTCCAGGCTCTGGGCCAACTGGCCGACCTCGTCCTGAGCAGCCACGCTGATCGGGCTCTCGAGGTCTCCCTGGGCCATGCGCTGGGCCACCGCGGTGAGCTGCTGCGTCGGCTTCACGACTCGTCCCGTCGTGACCCAGGCAACGGCCAGGGTAGTGAGGAAGCCTACGACCGTCAGGAGCAGCAATCGCTGCTCGAGCTGCCGCGGCAGTGCGAGCGCCACATCCACCGCCTGCTCGAGGACGAGGTAGAAGTGCGACCCGGTTAACGGCACAACCGCCATGACATGGGGCTCGAAGCTCTCGTCCGGGCCAGGCTGGTGCAGCAGGCTGACCGCTTGCCGATCGCCCTGGATTCCCTGGATGACGGGAAAGTGATAGCTCAATGCACCAGGATGCTCGTCGGGCCCGATCCCCAGCGCCACCCGCCCGTCTGGGCCGACGACTTCCAGGTGATACCTGGACGCTGGATCGGCCGATTGTTCGGTCGACGCAGCGACACCTGAGCCCAGCCGATCCCCCGAGGAGGGAACGTATGGGGCCTGGCTGTTGGCCGCCTCAAGATGGACGACCACGACTCGGCCTGCAGTCTCGTCGCCACTTCCAACGCGAGCGATCAGGGCAGCGAACGAGGCAGGGTATGATGCGGCAGCCGGGGCGGTTACCACGCTGAAGTCGTTGTTGGCCAGATCGGACATAGTGCTAAGGATCGAGCTCGCTTGGTCGACTTCATTCGGGCTGGGGCTGCCGGTCTCTGTCAGCACGCGACCATCGGGCCCGAGCACCCACACGCCGGTAGGGCGGAAGAAACGGAAAGCATCGACAAGGGTCAGGTGCGCGAGCAATCGACTGGCAGTCTCGTCAAGCTGAGAGCCGTCCGCCAAGAGCCCCACGTTCTCCTGCTGCACGTCCCCAGCGATGTCCTGAAAACCGGACTGGAAGATGCCAGCGATGGTGAAGGCCCTGGTCAGTCGCTCGGCATGCACCAGGCCAGTGGCCTCCTTGATTGACTGAAGCCCGAGGAATGCGATGCTCCCAAACATCAGGACGAGCCCGATGGTCACATAGAGCATGATCCGCTGCTGGATCCCGAGATGCCGACGGCGAGTCCAGCGATCGAAGAATGGCCGCCAACGTGAAATGCCCCCGACTTTACCGGCGGGCAGACGCAGGCAATCGTAACCCGCCGAGCGGGGCATGCGCTGTGCCATTGCTGTCTCGCCCCGCCTGTCTAACCCAATTGCCCCAGCCGAGCGACCGGGCCAGCGTAGCAGGTTGGCGTTGGCTCGCGTCCGCTTGCGCCGGTGTCTCTAGGCGAGCTCGGCACTCCACAACTGCTCTGGCAGGCTGCATTCGGCGAGGGCCGGCGCGGCCGCGTGGGTCCGCGCGCGACGGTCCTGGACTGCCGCCATGACGTTACACACTAGCGTATCGATGTGCGTCGGCGAGAGCTTGTCGCCAAAGTACGTCGAGAACAAGCTGGTGAGCTCTTCCTTTGTTCGCATCTGCCGTTCCTCCCTGCGCCTGTGTCACCAGCGTAGTCGTGCGCGGGCACCTTGACCATCGGGACATCCCCTGATTCAAGGGCGCGGAACAGGCGAATTGTCGGCTACTACGTTCAGGGGATGCGGCGTCAGATGTTTGGGGGATCCCGTAAGGCCTCGAGTAGAAAATGATGCAAACGCATCATGTCAGCCCCTGGCATCACTGGATAATGCAAGCTACAACGGACGGACGGGCCAGCGTCAGCCGGCCGCGCGCTGACCGGCAGGGGGTTCTCATGCCGATACCAATATCGCCGTGCACCCAGTTTGGAATCGGGATTTCGTGCGCGTCTTGCGGGGGCCGAATCAGCCCGACCGGCGAAGCGGCCGGGCTGGGCGACCTGTACTTCCACTCGACGTGTGTGCCCCGCTGCGACGAATGCGGCCAGAGCTTGGGCCCGACGCTCGAGCGGGATTGGGGTTACCAGGTGATGGTCGTTGCATCGGTCTACGGCTACGAGTGCCTGCCCTTCCATCACCTGTGCCCCGAGTGTCGGGCGACGACGCTAGGTGTGGAACCGAGCGCCCTGGACTGAACGGCAGCCTAGCTGGAAGGAGGTAGCGAGCGCATGCAACCTGTTCACATGGATGTCGTCGTCGACGGACGGCTGTACACGACGAAGCGCGCGCTGTTGTTGGCCGACGATGCCGGCCGAGATGGCGGCATGTGGGAGCGCGCGGGACGCAACACGTTCCTATTCCGCGACCCATCCGGGATCTATTTCGCCCAGCACCGCAGCGTCTGGGGTGTCGATTCGGATTACGTGGAAGCGCTCTCGACCAGCCGGGCCCTGCAACTCTACGCAGAGCTGCCGATCCATGAAGTTGAGCCGGCCCGCGCATTCTCCGCCCAGGCGTGAGCGGTAGTCGGCCGGGAGGTTGACGGGGTTGCGCCTGAAAGCCACCCCTGCGGGTAGGCATGAGACTACCCCGGTGGACGTGGCGCTGTCGGCTGTGGAGCGCGACCCTCGCCAGCGGTGGGAGTAGTCAGTCGAGCGCCGCGTTTCGGCGAGCTGCTGGGCCGATCCAGCGATGCCGTATTTGTGGTTGGCCCGGGCTTCCGTATCGTGTGGTGGGGGCCTCGGGCAGAGCAAGTGCTCGGCGTCCCGCCCACACGCGTGGTGGGGCGCCGGTGTTTCGACGTGTTCGCCGGCTCGTTGGCGATGGGTCGAGACATCTGCGGACCCAGGTGCTGGGCGGCCCAGGCTCTCAGACGGGGCCAGACGGTACCAGCTTTTTGCATGGATCTGTGCGTGGCCGGCAGTAAGCAGCGGGCATACACGCTCGGCTTTCTGGTGGATGAGTCCGGTGAGTTCCTGGCCCACGTGCTCCGCGAGCGGGAGCCAACCGGGCCTTTGCCCATAGCGGCGCAGCCGAGTGTTGTGACTGACGCTGCGGCGCGCCCGGGCCGAAACGAGGTCGCCAGTCTGACACCCAGACAGCGGCAGGTGCTGCAGCTCATCATGATGGGAGCGACCAGCCTGGAAGTCGCCCGCAGTCTGTGCGTGACGCATGCCACCGCGCGCAACCACGTACAGAACGTCCTGGTGAAGCTCGGTGTGCGCAGTCGGTTGGAGGCAGCTCTGTTGGCAGAACGCGCGAGCATGGCGCTGACAGCGGGGTCAGCGGAGGCAGTGTACTGACACACTCGGAAAAGACTTAGCCAGCTCTGGCAGCGGGGCCGATGCGCCGCGGGCGCGCTGGCGGCTGCGACACGGCGCCGTGACACGCCAGTCCAAGCGCCTTAGATCGAGCTCCATAAGCAGCAACGCGCCGAGTCCGCCCTGCGGAGTGTACCTGTCAGTTCGCGTTCCGATCCGCCGTCGGTGGCCGCAGTGTGGATGGTGAGCACCAGGGCCCGTTCTCCGAGGAGGCGCGCCCCGCGTCACGCCACGGGCGGCCGCCAACCAGCGGCCGCCCGTCACGGTGGCGGTGCTAGGGGGCCATGATCGTGACGGTCGCTTTCATCCACGGGTGCGGAGTGCAGTGGTAGGTGAACGTGCCTGGCGTGTCGAATGTGAGGCTGAACGTCTCGCCCGCGGCGATTGAGCCCGAATCGACCGACCCGTCGTCAGCGGTAACTGTGTGGCTCTGGGCGCCGGTGTTGGTCCAGATGACTGTCTGACCGACAGGGACGCTCAGGTCTGGGTTGTCAAGGCCCCAGCTCATGATGTCGGTAGCCGAGGGCTCGACGATGTTGACCGCCGCGGTCGGAGCATCTTGTGCAGCGGTCGGAGCATCTTGTGCCGCGCTGATGCCTGGCAGCGCTGCCCCCATGAGCGCGAGCCCGGCGATCAGGCCAAGCAGTCGTCTGCGAGAGAAGAGAAAGTGGTCCATGATTGGTCCTCCTTCAGGACTGAATGTGGGTGTCCTATCCGCCAGCCTGGACGACCACGGTCGCCTTCATCCAGGGGTGCGGTGTGCAGTGGTAGGCGTAGGTGCCAGGAGTGCCAAACGTGTGACTCCAGCTCTCACCAGTGTTCAGCAGCCCCGAGTCGAATGAGCCGTCGTCAGCGGTGATCGTGTGGACCAGCGAGCCGGTATTGGTCCAGGCGATAGTGTCGCCGACCTTGACTGTCAGCGTCGACGGGCTGAAGCCCCACGAGAGAGCCGCGGGCTGCGGCTGCACGATCTGCGCCGTCGCGGCGGGTGGCGGACCTGCAGCCAGGATGCTGACCGGAGCGGCGGCTGGCGGTGGCGCATTCGAGGCCACGTTCGAGGGGAGCTTGATCCCTTCCCAGGTTGCCCACATGAACTGCAAGGAGCTCACGTTCGGGTCGACCGTGGCGCGGGCGTCCTGGATCTGAGCCACGATCACGAACGGTCCGAGCGCTGCGCCGTCCGGTATGCCCACGTTGAACCACTCGACCACGTTGCCAGTCACCTTGGCGGGATTCAGGCCGGGAGCGCCGGCGTAGGTACTGACGACTGTGAGACCTGGCGGCAACTGGTCGAGCAGGCTCACATTGCTCAACGTCCCGGTGCCGTGGTTGATCACCGTCATGCGGTAGGTCATGTAGCTGATATCGCCATCGGCGCGAGAGGCTGTCATCTGCACCTCAGCCGGCGGTGCCCAACGATCAGGCCAGTACAGGCCGTTCAGCTGCATCACATACGCCTCGACATGGGCGAGCTCCTGCTGCGAAAGAAGCTTGTGATCACCCCAGCCGACCATCGACAGCCTGGGGTTGTCGCCCTCGGGTCGGGAGCCATGTTGGACGAACAGGTCGATGGCGCGGATAAAGGCATCCGGGTCGCCGTTGGCTGCCTCGACGAATTCCGGGGCCGGATTCAGCGACGGCACCGTGCCATCTTCCGAGCCTGGGTTTTCCAGTCCACCGACCCCCCGATCGCCATGGCAGGTCGTGCAGTTGCGGGCGAAGATGATGCGCCCGGTCATCGGATCGCCATGGATCGACGCCGCGGGGCCGTTGGCGTTCAGGTCGACTCCAAGCACCGGTTCAAAGACCGGATTGGTGGGTGGCGACGCCAGTGGATTAGGCGTGGGTGGGCCATCAGCCGCAACAGAGCCGATCTGGCCCACGACGGCTGCCAGCGCCACGACCGCGGTCGTGAATGGTAGCCACCGACGCACTGGTTGGTATCTCCTCATGCGCCACCTCCGTACCTTCTGATTACCGGTGCCTCTATGCTCCACACTAGTTCCGTCATCAGCACCGCGCTATCGACCGGACCTCCCATTCTTGCCCACCAATGCGCCTGCTATTAGGGTCGGGCAATCGCCCGAGCGGAGATCCACGGTTTGGGGGATACCCGCGCCGGCTCCGTCCGGCTGCGCGTGAGCATTGGATCTATCTCACGCCCGCACTCCGAAGCCGGCCACGCCTGACGGGGTAGTGGTCTGCCCACCCCCGAGGGTAGTAGACAGGACCGCGGGAGGGAGCATCCCCTGACCGCGCGACTGCGCAATGGGCGGGTTTGTGGCCGAGTTTTTTCAGGCAGCTGCTGGATGTCCGGCTGCGATTCCGCCGCCTAGAGTGTTTGCATTGGGTCGGCGCAGGTGACGGCCCGAAGAAAGGGGAACAGGCATGCAGGACAGGTTTCAGCGGCTCCGCCTGCCTATCGCTGGCGGCGCAATTATGGTGGCGCTTGCAGTGGGTCCAGTTGTCCGAGCCGACGACACTTGATCAAACGCGCAAGATTCGCCAGCGACTGAAACTACCGCTTACACGGGCCAGACCCGGTCACTGACCATCAACATGGTCCCGTTGCTCACCCACGAGATGGAGGGCTCGCTCGACTATCTGAAGGAGGAATTTGCCCCAGGCGGATTGCTCCACGGGCAGGAGGTCTACGCGTTCGATCCGAGCACGATGATCGTCTACGAGGGTGACAAGCTGGATCTGACCCTGATCAACCCATCGGAGGACCCGCACACCTTCACCATTCCCGAGCTCGGTGTCAACATCCCCGTGGGCGGCCAGTCAGAGGTTCGAGGGATCTTTTCCGCCGGGCAAGTCGGGCTGTTCAATTACCTGTGCATTGTGCCTGAGCACATCAAGCACATGCGCGGACAACTCCTCGTACTGCCCACGTCTGCGGCACCTGTCCCCGCAGCCCAGGCGGAAGAACAGGCACCCTGAGGGCGACCACGCACGAACAGCACGGAGGCGTCGACACGCCGCTCGCGATCATCAGCGCCGACGGGGCCACTCAAGTTCTGTCTCTAGTGAGCCCAGCGTGGCTATCCTCGCGATGCTGGTCAATCTGTCATGAACGCCCGATGCTCCGGGCAAGCATGTCAGCAAAATCGACAAGTTGCTGACCGCCTGTAACGAGCTGCTGGCCGGTGTCTGCCATGCGCCGGGCCGCCTGGCGGGCCTCGGCAACGTCTTGCGCCAGGGGCAGATCACTGCTCGCGTCGACGCGTCGTGCGAGTAGATCGCTCAGCTCGACCATGACCTTGCCGTGCTCAGCGAGGGCCTGACCGTTCGAAATCACTCCCAGACCCTGGGCCCGTACCTGATTGATGTTCACCTCCTGGGCGCTGATTGGATTGACGCTCAGGGACTGCCCGAGCTTCACGGCCCCCTCGCCGATCGCGACCATGTTGTTGCCGTCGGCGATCCAGTGCTGGCCGTCGGCAACCCAGCTCGGATCCGCTAGCGCCTGGCCATGAGTGACCATGCGGGTTCCCAACTGCTGCATTGCCCGCCCGTGCACAATCGCCTGGTTGCCAGCGGCGGCCACGTCCTTCGGGTCGAACGCGCGCGCCGGCGGCCCGCTCTGGCATGCCCCGTCAACGACGAGCACGGTGAACATCACCAGGAACAGTGCGGTGCCAAGGGAAGGGAAGACGCGCCTGTTGTGGTTCATGTTCGTGGCTCCTCGCCCATCCATCTGCGTCAGAAGCGGTCGCTCCGCTTCGCCGCATGCCTATTCAGACTCGGCCAGGTTGCCCGCAAAGATGCCAAAGGTTACGGGAGCGTAAATAAGCCGGGGTCGGGACAAGGGTGGGGATGGGTGGGCAGCGTCAACGGCGTGGGCACACTGAGCCGGCCTGGTGGACACCGGGCGCGGCGAAGTAGGCCCCTGGTGGACGAGCCGTTGGGCCACCGTGCACTCGGTGAAAGCCGCATCCATGGTCATGGTCTGGTCAGCGACGAACCGGACGTCGAGCGAGCGGCCGCACCGCTCACCTCGCCCGCATCATTGACGATCACCACCCTCGACCCGCGGGTTCTGCCCGGGTGTGAGGAAGGAGACGATCAGGTAGTTGGTCCTACGCTCCGAACCACAAACGGGTAAGAGCGACCCCGCGGTGCCCGGTCAACGATGGCCAGCGTCTCCGCGGCGCTCAGCGTGGTGTGGGCGCAGCGGCATCGGCTGCGGCGATTAGCTCACGCACTTGCCGTCGCCGCGCCGCGGCCGTGTGCGGGGCAATCTGAACCTGCGGCGCCTGGGTTCGGATCGCGCGGAGCGTGCCGGCGTCAGGCACCGACATGGGTGACCAGGCAACAACCATTGGCACGTCGGGATGCGCCAGTGCCGAATCGATTGCCAGGCTATGGCGTTGGCAGTGGCTGTCGAGCGCTGTCATCTGCGGGTCGTAGATCATCAGGTCTACAGCTTCGGTGAGTGGGCAATAGCCCTTGTAGCAGCGGATGCAGCGCTCAGCGGGTGTCCACGGGCCTGGGCAGTCAATGACGTGATACCCAGCCTCGCGCATTTCGGCGGCTAACACCTTCGAAAAGTCAACGTCGTGCTGGGCGATCAAAGATGGTACGCATGGCCGGTGTCCTTCCGTGAGGCGCCCGAAGTCAGACGCCGATGAGCTTTTCGAGCGACTCCCGGGAACTCGACGGCCTAGTCGCTGACGGCCGTGGCGGATGAACCAGCATGACCGGACTGGGGCTCTGATGGATCACCTCTCCGGCGACGCTGCCCAGTAACGCGCGAGCGAAGCCCGTCCGAGCGTGCGTGGCCATTACAATGGCCGCCGCCGATTGAGCACGGGCGACGCCGGCGATCTGGACCGCGGGTTTCCCGTTGCGCACGACGCGACTGATGCTGATGCTGTCAGCGGCGACACGCGAACCGAGCGACCGCAGGTACGTCTTGGCATCGTCCTCGAGCCGAGCGAGCCCGTCACCGACATAGGTGATCACCGCGCCGCCCTCGCCGGCGACGAGCTCTCCCGGCGCGGGCACCACGCCGACGAGGACCATTCGGCCGCCAATGGCTCTCGTCAACTCGATGGCCGGCGCCAGCGCCGACTCGGCGAGTGTTGAGCCGTCGAGCGGCACGATGATACTTGGCTGGGCGCGCTGAAAGGCCTCAACGGGCCGCAAGCCTTCGGCAGCACGCACCAGCATTACGGGAACGGGCGAGCGGTGCACGACGTCTTCCGCCACACTGCCGTGGCGGAGGCGATCGGTCCTGACGCGATCGTGCATGGCCATGACGACGAGGTCGGCGGATCGGAGGTCGACCTCCTCGACAATCCACTCCGCGGGCGAGAATCCGTACGGTACGCCCATTTGCACCGTGAACCCGCGCTTCGTCAGCTCGGCGGCAATTACCGCGAGGTAGTCCTCCGCCTCCACGATGGCACGCAACTGGCCGGCGCCGCTGTCGCCGCGCGAAGGGGCGTGAACAGACCGCACCAGGATCAAGCCGGCCCAGCTTTCCCGGCCAGCGCCTCGGCGTACCGGAGCGCGGCCTCGCCCACCGGGGTGCCGTCGAGTGGAACCAGGATGTTCTTGTACATGACGCCACACTACGGGCGACCGGTAACACCGCTGGTTGCGCGCGGTAAACGCGAAGTTAACAGTGGGTGTGTCCCGGAGGCCTTGCGCCAGAGTTGACGCACCACCTGAGGGGGTAGGTACGTCCATTCCTGGGAAGTACCCCACCGTGTCGTGCCAGTCGAAACCTGGCAGGCGCATAGTGCAGCTACGCGCAGAAGCCTGACGGAGAAAGCCCTCACATGAACACTCTCGCTCGCGATGATCGTCGCAGCGGCCGTAGGCGGTGTCGTGACCGCCCAAGGACGTGCCCCTGCTGGAGGCAGACCTGCCGACGTCGTCGATGGGCCTCGAGGATCGCATCAACTACCCTACATGCTCTGGGTGGCGGCTCTGGCCCCGTGCCGTACGAACCGATGGACATCGAGAGCCGTTTTGGCAGGACATCTTGTCGTCTGCGGCCCCAAGCAGGCACCGCCGCTGGTGCTTCTACGGTCCTGCCGTTCGTCTACCAAGACGATGAGTTACGCGGCGTCAGCACGCCAACCTTGCTACGAGCGATCAGGTGGCTGGAGTGGGGCAACGAAACGATGGTTACGCAGCCCTTCGTAGAAGCAGAGCGTTCGAGACGACCGTGATGCTCGACGCCGACATGGCCAATGCGCCGAACTCGGGGCGCAACATGATGCCCAGGCTGGGGTACAGCACACCCGCGGCGACGGGAATAGCGATCACGTTGTAGATCGCGGCCCAGAACAGGTTCTGCTTCATCTTGCGCACCGTTGCTTTCGACAGCCGAATTGCAGCGAGCACCTCGGCGGGGTCGCTCTTCATCAGCACGATGTCGCCCGTCTCGACGGCGACGTCGGTGCCGGCGCCGATGGCGATGCCCAGGTCGGCTTGCGCCAGCGCCGGGGCGTCGTTTACGCCGTCGCCGACCATCGCGGTGAATTTTCTCCGACTCCGACCTTCCGCCTGAATCTGCTTGACCCCAGCGGCCTTGTCCTCGGGCAGCACTTCAGCGAACACACGCTCGATCCCGACCTGCTTCGCCACAGCTTCCGCGGTGCGCCTGGTGTCACCGGTCATCATGACCGGCTCAATACCCAGCTCTTTCAGCTCTGCGATAGCGCGCGTGGCGTTCGGGCGCACAACGTCTGCGGCGGCGATCACGCCCGCTGCACGACCGTCGATGGCGACCACGATTACCGTCTTGCCTTCGCTGATCAGGCGCTCTACGGCGTCAGCCGTTGGCCCGATCGGGACGTCGAAGCGCTCGAGCAAGCGCGGTGCGCCGACGAGGACCTGTCGACCGGCAACCGTTGCGCGGACGCCGCGACCAGGGATGTTCTCGAAGTCGTTGATCTCGGCGTGGTTGGCGATTTTGCGCCGTTCGAGCTCGTCGAGCACGGCCTGGGCGAGGGGATGGCCACTACGAGCCTCTGCCGCGGCTGCCAGGCGCAATAGCTCACCCTCAGCGACTCCAGAGGCAACGACATCGGTGACGCGCGGCTTGCCCTCGGTTAGCGTCCCGGTCTTGTCGAAGATGATCGCCTGGATCTTCGACGCCTGCTCGAGCGAGACCGCCTGCTTGAACAGCACACCACGTTTGGCGGCGAGGTCGGTCGCCACCATGACGGCGGTCGGCGTGGCCAGCCCGAGCGCATCCGGGCACGCAATGACGACGACGGTGACAGCGAACGTCAGCGCCAGCAGCAGCGGCTCGTGCGCGATGAACAACCAAACGAAAAACGTGAGGACACCAGAGCCGACGGCGATCAGCGTCAGGTAATGCGCGGCACGGTCTGCAAGCCGCTGAGCTGGCGCCTTGCTGTTCTGCGCCGTCTCGACCATGCGAACGATCTGCGCCAGCGCTGTGTCGGCGCCGACCTTGGTCGCGCGAAACCGAAGTGAGCCCGCCTGGTTGATCGTGCCGGCAATGACACTGTCACCTGGACCCTTCTCGACGGGCACACTCTCGCCCGTAACCATGCTCTCGTCGATGCTGCTCGAGCCGTCGATGACCTCTCCGTCGACCGCCACCTTGTCGCCGGGTTTGAGCACGACGACGTCACCCACCCGCACCTCGGCGACCGGCAATTCGATCTGTCGCTCATCGCGTTCAA
>Ga0137372_10001474_pt1 | contig 22750 bp, 18 predicted proteins | sample SagtaG_6_FD_104911 | JGI IMG/M metagenome (GOLD analysis project Ga0137372, IMG submission 104911) | Vadose zone soil microbial communities from Sagehorn Ranch, Mendocino, California, USA - Sage1_R_60_16 metaG | ecosystem: Environmental > Terrestrial > Soil > Vadose zone | place: USA...
GAGATCTGCACGGTGCGTTCGCGCATCCCGGGCAGGGTCGCGATCGGGACGTGCTCGCCGTCGAAGACCAGATGCTCGTACACCTCGTCCGCGACGGCGATCGCGTCGTGTTCGGCGCACAGCCGCGCGATCGACGCCAGCTCCGTGCGCGTGAAGACCTTTCCGGTCGGGTTGTGCGGGGAGTTCAGCAACACCAATCGGGTACGCGCGGAGAACGCCGCCCGCAGCTCATCCGGGTCGAAGACGTAACGCCCGTCGACCGCACGCAGCGTCACCGGCCGGCGGACCGCGCCCGCGAGGGCGATCGAGGCCGCGTACGAGTCGTAGTACGGCTCGAAGCAGACCACCTCGTCGCCCGCCTCACAGAAGGCAAGGATCGACGCGGCGAGCGCCTCGGTGGCGCCCGCCGTGACGAGGACCTCGCCGTCCGGGTCGTACTCCAGGCCCCAGAACTCGCGCTGGTGCGCGGCGATCGCCTGGCGCAGCTCCGGCACGCCGGGCCCCGGTGGGTACTGGTTGCGTCCCTCCCGGATGGCCCGGACCGCGGCCTCGAGCATCTCCCGCGGCCCGTCGGTGTCCGGGAAGCCCTGGCCGAGGTTGACCGAACCGGTGCGCACGGCGAGGGCCGACATCTCCGCGAAGATCGTGGTGCCGAACGGGCGCATCCGGGCGACGAGCGGATCGGTCAGCATGCGCCTCAGCCTAGGCGAGCGGACCAGGCGCCGACGCTCGGTGCGCGTCGGCTGATCGGCTCACGGTGACCGGGCTCATCCGTTCGGATTCGAGGCATTGCGGTCCCAGCACTGGCGGTGCTCCGCGGCGTCCCCTACGGTGCGAAATCGTGGATTCCCATCGCAGCTACCCTCCGGACGAGCACGACGGACGTTGGTCCCCGGGCGAACGCGGGTTCCCGGACCCCGAGTGGGATCGGCGCGGTGGCGACCCCCGCTACCAGCCGGCACCCGGTGACGCCTCCTACGGTGACGCCTCCTACGGTGACGCGTCCTACGGCGCGTCCCAGCCGCCGGCCTACGGCGAGCCACAGGCCCCGGTCTACAACGCGCCGGCCGGCTACAACGGCGGTGAGCCGCAGGGCTACCCGGGCGGCGACCCGCAGGGCTACCCGGGCGGCGACCCGCAGGGCTACCCCGGCGGCGACCCGCAGGGCTACCCCGGCGGTGGGCCGCGCTACACCGACAGCCCCGGCTACGGCGCCGGGTACCAGCCGGAGGGGTACGGCGACACCGCGCAGGCCACCGGGCTGCTCGGCACCGTGGGACCGCGCTCGGGGGAGACGCTGCCCCCGATGCCCGCCGCCCCCGGGTTGCCGGGCGCGGTCGAGCCGTCGTCCGCGCCTCCGGACCCGTCCCGCGACGGGCAGGGCGAGTCGCAGACGGTCCGCCACTCCACCGAGCCGATCGACCGCGCCGCGCTGCGCCGGCCGGCCGGCGGCCCGGGTCAGCTCGGCGACGGCGTCTACAAGAGCCGCCGCCCCGGCACCGCGGCGGCGCTCGGGGTCGTCACCGTGCTGATGGAGGTCGTCGCCCTACGCCTGCTGTTCTACGCGCTGTTCACACAGACCTCCGTGGGCGGTGCGATCGCCAGCTCGTTCGTCGTGCTGGGGCTGCCGATGTTCGCCTTGGGCCTCTACGGGCTGCTCAGCGGCAACGCGGCGACCCCCGGGGCGGGTGGGCGGGTCTGGCTGCGCCCGCCGCTGGTGTACCTGCCGGTAGCTCTGACGCTGTTCCTCGCCGCCGGCCTGTCCGCCTCCGGCTGACAGGCCGGCGCGCCCTTCCCGGCGGGCCCTTCCCGGCGCGTCGATCTAGGAGATATGGCCGGACAAAACGGGCATCGCGCGGCCATTACTCCTAGATCGACGAGGAGAGGGCGGCGGGCGGGGCGGGCTGCGCGGTCGGCCGGCGAGGGCCGGCGTACACTTCACGGTTGGCGACCACGACATGTGGTCGACCTCGCGCGCCTTCCCCACGGCTGAGCCGGGGGCGGCGGCCGCCCTGGTCCCGACATCATCATGAGGTCGGGTGCGTTGCGGCCGGCGACCAGGCGCCAGGGCGGCTGACCGACCCGGTCCGCCGCGACAACCAGGGCCCACCGAGGAGCATCAGACATGGCCGTCGTGACCATGCGTCAGCTGCTGGAAAGCGGTGTCCACTTCGGACACCAGACCCGCCGCTGGAACCCGAAGATGAAGCGCTTCATCTTCACCGAGCGCAACGGTATCTACATCATCGACCTGCGCCAGACCCTCGACTACATCGAGAAGGCGTACGAGTACATCCGCAACACGGTCGCGGAGGGCGGCACGGTGCTGTTCGTCGGCACCAAGAAGCAGGCCCAGGAGGCGATCGCCGAGCAGGCGGCCCGCGTGGGCATGCCCTACGTCAACCACCGCTGGCTGGGCGGCATGCTCACCAACTTCCAGACGGTGTACAAGCGGCTGCAGCGGATGAAGGAGCTGGAGTCGATCGAGCAGACCGGCCAGGCGCAGGGCTTCACCAAGAAGGAGACCCTGCAGCTGTCCCGGGAGAAGATCAAGCTGACCCGCACCCTGGGTGGCCTGCGGGACATGCAGAAGGTGCCGGCCGCGGTCTGGATCGTCGACACCAAGAAGGAGCACATCGCCGTCGACGAGGCCCGCAAGCTGGGCATTCCGGTGATCGCCGTGCTCGACACCAACTGCGACCCCGACGAGGTCGACTTCCCGATCCCGGGCAACGACGACGCGATCCGCTCCGCCGCGCTGCTGACTCGCGTGGTCGCCGACGCGGTGGCCGACGGCCTGATCGCGCGTTCGGGCAAGTCCCGCCGGGCCGACGAGAAGCCCGAGCCGGGCGCGGTCGGCGCCGACGAGCCGCTGCCCGAGTGGGAGCGCGAGCTGCTCGAGCGTGGGGACCAGTCGGCTGCCGCGCCCGCTGCGGAGGCTGCCGCGCCTGCCGAGGCGGCCGCACCCGCCGCGCCCGCGAGGGCTGCCGAGCCCGCCGAGGCTGCGACGCCCGCCACCGAGCCGGCACAGGCCTGATCATCGACCGTTGCGGCCGCCGGGCGGCGGTCGCAACGGCGCCGGTCCGTGCCACATTGCCCGCGCCGGATCGGGTATCCGCCAACCGCCCCACCAAACTACGTCTGAACCGAGAGAGAGCCATGTCCGACTTCACTGCCGCGGATGTCAAGCGGCTCCGCGACCTCACCGGCGCCGGCATGATGGACAGCAAGAAGGCCCTGCAGGAGGCCGAGGGCGACTTCGACAAGGCCGTCGAGTTCCTGCGGATCAAGGGCGCGAAGGACGTCGGCAAGCGCGCCGGCCGGACCGCCGCGCAGGGCCTGGTGGCGCACGAGGGGTCGGCGCTGCTCGAGCTGAACTCCGAGACCGACTTCGTCGCGAAGAACGCCGACTTCATCGCGCTGGCCGACCGGCTGGTGGCGCACGTCGACGCGACCCGGCCGGCCGACCTCGACACGCTGATCAACTCCAAGCTGGAGGACGGCCGCACCGTCGGTGAGACCGTCGAGTCCGAGTCCGCCAAGATCGGTGAGAAGCTGGTGCTCAACCGCTTCGCCGTTCTCGACGGCAACATCGCCGTCTACCTGCACCGCAAGAGCCCCGACCTGCCGCCGCAGGTAGGCGTCGCGGTGCAGTTCACCGGCAAGAGCGACGAGGCGGGCGCCGACGACGCCCGGGGTGTGGCGATGCAGATCGCCGCGATGCGCCCGAAGTACCTCTCGCGTGACGAGGTGCCGGCCGACGTCGTCGAGTCCGAGCGGCGCATCGCCGAGCAGACCGCCCGCGAGGAGGGCAAGCCCGAGCAGGCGCTCCCGAAGATCATCGAGGGTCGCGTCAACGCGTTCTTCAAGGACTTCGTCCTGCTGGAGCAGCCGTCGGTGACCGACCAGAAGAAGACCGTGAAGCAGATCCTCGACGAGGCGGGCGTCACCGTTCAGCGGTTCGTGCGTTTCGAGGTGGGCCAGGCCTGACAAGCTGCCCGTCAGCTGCCGAGAAGGGGGGTCGCAGGTGTCCGCACGCCGGTCGCCGCGGCCCCCGTTTTCGTTAGCTGCCCGCACAATGGACTACATCCGAGAGGCGCGCCCATGACGAAAACCGCCGAGCTGGCCATTCCGACGTATCGCGACGGCGAAGAGCCGCGGCCGCGACGGGTCGTGCTGAAGCTGTCCGGCGAGGTCTTTGGCGGCGGCGCCGTCGGCGTGGACCCGGTCGTCGTGCAGTCCATCGCCCGGCAGATCGCCACGGTCGTGCGCAAGGGTGTTCAGGTCGCTGTGGTCATCGGCGGTGGCAACTTCTTCCGCGGTGCCGAACTGCAGCGGCACGGCATGGACCGGGCGCGCGCCGACTACATGGGAATGCTGGGCACGGTCATGAACTGCCTGGCGCTGCAGGACTTCCTGGAGAAGGAAGGCATCGACACCCGGGTGCAGAGCGCGATCACGATGGCTCAGGTGGCGGAGCCCTACATTCCGCGCCGCGCCATCCGCCACCTGGAAAAGGGTCGTGTGGTCATCTTCGGCGCCGGCGCCGGGATGCCCTACTTCTCCACGGACACCGTCGCCGCCCAACGGGCTCTGGAGATCCACGCCGACGCCGTGCTGATGAGCAAGAACGGCGTCGATGGCGTCTACACCGCGGACCCGCGCACCGACCCCACGGCGATCAAGCTCGACACGGTGACGTTCGACGAGGCGCTGCGCCGGGGCCTGCGCGTGGTGGACGCCGCGGCGTTCAGCTTGTGCATGGACAACCGGCTGCCCATGCTCGTGTTCGGGGCCGAAGGCGAGGACACCATCATCCGCGCTGTCATCGGTGAGAGGATCGGGACGCTCATCACCGCTGTGTGAGCGCACGCGGTCAACCGGTGGCGGTCCCCAGACAGAAGGAGGCGACGGAGTACGTGATCGACGAGACACTCTTCGAGGCCGAGGAGAAGATGGACCGGGCGATCTCTTTCGCCAAGGAGGAGTTCGCGACGATCCGGACCGGTCGGGCCACGGCGGCGATGTTCGCCAAGGTCATGATCGACTACTACGGCACCCCGACGCCACTTCCCCAGATGGCGTCGATCGCCACGCCCGAGCCGCGGATGGCGCTCATCAAGCCCTACGACAACTCCCAGCTGCACGCGATGGAGAAGGCGATCCGCGACTCCGACCTCGGTGTAAACCCCAACAACGAGGGCACCCAGATCCGCATCATCCTGCCGCAGATGACCGAGGAGCGCCGCCGCGACATGATCAAGGTGGCCCGGCACAAGGGCGAGGACGCGAAGGTCGCCATCCGCAACATCCGGCGCAGGGCCAAGGAGGAGCTCGAGCGCCTGATCAAGGATGGCGAGGCGGGTGAGGACGAGGTCCGCCGGGCCGAGAAGGAGCTCGAAGACCTCACCCACAGGTACGTGGGGCACGTCGATGAGATCGTCAAGCACAAGGAAGCCGAGCTTATCGAGGTCTGATGTCCTACCTCGACTCCCCGAGCTGGTCGGATCCGCCGGACCGCGGCTATCCGAACCCGGCCCCTGACGACCAGGGTCACGGGTCACCTGGCTATGGCCACGACGACCCGTACCCCGGCCGGCAGCGGGCACGGCACGTCGATGCCGCGCCCGACCCGTACGCGGGGGGCTACCGCGACGGGGACGCCGAGCTGGACCTGGATCTCGACTTCGACCGCGACCGGCCGGCCCGCGACGACGGTGCCCCGCGCTCGGGCCGGCGCCGGGCGCAGCCGCGCCGCCAGGGCGGCCGTGCCATGCCGGACGGCGACACGGCGGCGTCCACGGACCCGGCCGAGCCGGCGGCGTGGACGCAGCCGGCCGGCTGGGGCGACCCGGGCGCCACCGCCGAAATCGTCGGCCTGGTGCAGCGCGAGGACGACGTTCGACCTGCGGACGATGTTCGGCGCGGGGGCGACGACCGGTCGAGCGGCGCCCTCGGACCCGGCGGCGACGACGCCACCCCGGCCCAGGCCGCCGACGTCTCCGCGGCCTCGCCCAACCTGGAGCCGGCCAAGCCGCGCAGCCGGGCCGGGCGCAACCTGCCAGCCGCGATCGGCGTCGGCGTCACCCTCGGGGCGATCGTGGTCGCCTCGCTGTTTCCGTGGCGCGCCGCGTTCCTCGGCGTGATCGCGCTCGCCGTCGCGATCGCGACCTGGGAGATGGTGCGGGCGGTGGCGGCCAGCGGTGCCCGGCCACCGATGGTGCCGCTCGTCGCCGGTGGCGTGGCGATGGCCGGGCTGGCCTGGGCCGGCGGCGCCGAGGCGCTGACGCTCGGCCTGATCGCGACGGTGGTCGCCGCGATGGTGTGGCGGCTGGCGGACGGACCGGCGGGCTACCAGCGGGATGTCGTGGCGTCGCTGCTCATCGCCGTGTACGTGCCGTTCCTGGGCGGGTTCGCGGCCCTGCTGCTGCGCCCGGAGGACGGCAACCTGCGGGTACTCGTCGCGATCGCCGGGGTGGTGCTCTCCGACACCGGCGGCTACATCTTCGGCGTGTTCCTGGGCAAGCATCCGATGGCGCCGTCGGTGAGCCCGAAGAAGTCGTGGGAGGGCTTCGCCGGCTCGCTGTTCGCCACCGCGGTCGGTGGGGCGCTGTTGCTGCACTTCATCTTCGACGTCCCGTGGTGGTACGGGGCGGTGTTCGGCGTGGCCGTCTCCGCCGCGAGCGTGCTGGGCGATCTCGCGGAGTCGCTGATCAAGCGGGATCTGGGGATCAAGGACATGAGCACGTTGCTGCCGGGCCACGGTGGGCTGATGGACCGGCTCGATTCGATCTTGTTCGCCCTGCCGACGGCGTACGCCGTCCTGGCGATCTTTGCCTCGGCGGCGACGTGAGCGCCGTGCGGCACCGCGGCCCCCGCCCGCGGCATGAAACACTGGAGAGGCTATGAACGCCCTCCCCATGATCGACGGCTCGCCCAAGGCGGCCGCCGGCGATGCGCCCCTGCGGCGCTCCACCCTGCCCTTGGCGCGCCGGGCCGCGATGCCTCCACGCCACCTGGCCGACCTCGACCTCGCCGGTCGGCGCACCGCCGTCGCCGAGCTGGGGGAGCGCGAGTTCCGCGCCGGGCAGATGTCGGCCCACTACTTCGGCCGGCTCGCACGTGACCCGGCGGCGATGACCGACCTGCCGGCCGCCAGCCGGCAGCGGCTCGCCGAGGCGATGCTGCCGCCGCTGCTCACCCCCGTCCGGGAGATGAGCTGTGACGGCGGCGCCACCCGCAAGACGCTCTGGCGGCTGCACGACGGGTCGCTGGTGGAGAGCGTGCTGATGGGATACCCCGACCGGGTGACCGTCTGCGTGTCCAGCCAGGCCGGTTGCGGCATGGCGTGCCCGTTCTGCGCGACCGGGCAGGCGGGGCTGACCCGCAACCTGTCCACCGCGGAGATCGTCGACCAGGTGGTCTCGTTCGCGGCGGTCGCGGCCAGCGGGGCGATCCCTGGCTCACCGCCGCGGTTGTCGCACGTCGTCTTCATGGGCATGGGCGAGCCGCTCGCCAACTACCCGCGGCTGATGGGGGCGATCCGCCGGCTCACCGACCCGGCGCCCGAAGGGCTCGGCCTGTCGCAGCGCCACGTCACGGTCTCGACCGTCGGGCTGGTCCCCGCGATGCGCCGGCTCACGGCCGAAAACCTCAACCTCACCCTTGCGGTGTCGCTGCACGCGCCCGACGATGACCTGCGCAACGAGCTGGTTCCGGTCAACCAGCGGTGGCCGGCCGCCGAGGTGCTCGACGCCGCGTGGGAATACGCGGGGAGGACGGGGCGCCGCGTGTCCATCGAGTACGCCATGATCAGAGATGTGAACGACCAGCCGTGGCGCGCCGATCTTCTGGGTCGGCTCTTGTCTGGCCGGCTGGCGCATGTCAATCTCATCCCGCTCAACCCGACTCCGGGCAGTCGCTGGGACGCCAGCCCGAAGCCGGTCGAGCGGGAATTCGTCCGGCGGCTGCGTGCGGCGGGAGTCCCGACCACCGTTCGAGACACCCGTGGCCGCGAGATCGACGGTGCATGCGGACAGCTTGCAGCCGCGACGAACGAGGAGACACCGTGAGCGAAGCGAAGCGGCCGCACTGTCCGGACCGGCGCAACGCGCCGGCGGCGACGGTCGTGGGTCGCCGGGCAGGACTCGCGAGCCGTGACCATCGCGAGATGCGCGGGGCGGCGGGACGATGGTTCAGGGCGGCGGGGCCGGGTTCGCGGGCCGGAACCATTGCCAATGGTTCTGGCCCGCACGGCGAAGCGCCGCCGGCCGGAACCATTGCTAGGTGCGTGGGGCGGCCGAGCGCGGCTAACGAGGAGACACAGTGACGAGTCAGGGTCAGCGATTCCGGCGTCGGGCGCTGCGTCGCGGTTACAAGGTCGACGAAGTCGACGCCTTCCTCGACCGGGTAGAGGCGACGCTCGCGGGTGACCCGCTCGGCGACGCGCCGGTCTCCGCACAGGAGGTGCACGACGTCGTCTTCCGCGTGCGCTTCGGCGGATACGACGAGTGGCAGGTCGACCTGCACCTCGACCGCGTGGAGCGGCAACTGGCCGAGTTGGAGGAGCGTGCGCCCTACGGCGGTGGCCGCGAGCAGCGCGTCCCGCCGCCACCGGAGCGGATGCCGCAGCCGGAGCGTATGGGTCCGCCGCCGCAGGTGCGCGACGACCGCATGGGTCCGCCGCCGCACGTGCGCGACGACCGGATGATGCCACCGCACGTGCGCGACGACCGGATGATGCCCCCGCCGGTGCGCGACGACCGGATGATGCCGCCGGTCGGGCCGCCGCCGATGGCGCCGCCCCCGATGCCGACCCGGCAGGGTCCACCCGTGCCCGCCGGGCCGCCGGGCGGCGGGTTCGACCGTTACGACGAGCCGACCCGCTTCGGCGGCGGCTTTGACGACGGGTTCGAGCCGGGCCGGCACGGCAAGAGCGACATGACCACGGAGATCCGGATGCCTGACGGCGGCTTCGACACCGGCGGCTACCCGGCCGGCCCGCCTCCGGCGGCCATGCCGCCGGAGGCCACCCGCATCGACCAGCTGCGACGCACGTTCCAGCTGCGCCGATTCGGCAGCGGATACGACCGGGTGCAGGTGGACCGGCTCTTCGACAACATCGTCGACGCGATGTCCGGGCGCTCCAACGTGTCGGTGAGCGAGGCGGAGCTGGATCCGGCGCAGTTCAGCCTCGTGCCGGGCGGCTACTTCGAGGCTGAGGTGGACGCCGCGCTCAAGGAGGTACGCGACATCCTGACGCGCCGGCGCTGACCGGTGGTCCCACCGTTCCTCGCGCTGGCTCTGCTGCCGGCGGGCACGCTCGCGCTAGCCGTCTACGCGCTGCGCCCGCGCGACCAGGTTCCGGGGCCGCTGCGCCTGGCGGTCGCGCGGGCCGCGGTCCTGCTCGGCGGATACGGCGTCGTGTCCGTCGAGGTGCTGTCGGCGTTCGACCTGCTCACGACCGGCGGCGTCATCGCCGTCTGGGTGGTCGCGCTCGCCGTCGTGGGCACGGCGGCGTGGCTGCGCCGGCATCGCGACGCGCCGGGCGGCGGCCAGGCGGGCCCCCTGCTCTCCGAGCGCTGGTATGCCCTGAGCCGCGCGGAACGGGTCCTCGCCCTGGCCGTGGTCGCGCTGGTCGTCGCCGAGCTGGTGCTGGCGCTGGCGTCGCCGCCCAACACGTACGACTCGCAGACATATCACCTGCCCAAGATCGAGCACTGGGCGGCGCAGCACGACGTGGACTTCTATCCCGTCCGCATCCACCGGCAGGTCACGTACGCGCCGGGCGCCGAGTACCTGCTGCTGCATCTGCGGCTGCTCACCGGGGTCGACACCCTCTACGCGCTGCTGCAGTGGTCGGCCGGCGTGGTGGCGATCCTCCTGGCGACCCGGCTGACCGCCCAGCTCGGCGGTGGCCGGCGGGCCCAGCTCCTCGCCGCGTTCGTGCTGGCCGCGGCGCCCGCGGTGGTGCTGGAGTCCAGCAGTACCCAGACAGATCTTGTGGTGGCCGCCTGGGTGGCCTGCCTCGCGACGCTGGTCCTCGACGGTGTCCGCGGCGCGCCGATCCGGCGGACGGTGCTGCTGTTCGGGGTGGCGACCGGGTTGATCGCGCTGACCAAGCAGACCGGCCTGTTCGCCGCCGCGCCGTTGCTGCTGTGGTGGGGGTTCGCGCGGATCCGCCGGTCCGACCGCCGGGTGCGCACGACGGCGGGCGTGGTCGGGTCGGCGGCCGTCGTCCTCGGCATCACCGCCGCCATCGCCGGGCCGTACGTGTGGCGCGTCTCCGCCGAATTCGGGCATCCGCTCGGGCCGGACTATCTGCGCAACTCGATCACGATGCAGCGGCACGATCCCGCCGCGCTGCTCGTCAACGGCGCCCGGCTCGCGCAGTCCGTGCTCGACACCCCGATCCCGGGGCTGAGCGACTGGTCGGCGGCCGGCGTGCGGGCGCTGGGGCGCGCGGTCGGCGTCGACGCGTCCGACCCGGCGATCACGTTCGACCGCACCACGTTTCCGGAGGCCGTCTGGTACCCGTCGGAGGACAAGGCCGCGTACCCGGTGCAGGCCCTCCTCATGATCGCCGGCACGCTGGCGGCGTTGGCCGGCCGGGGAAGGCCGCGGGCGTACGCCGCCGTGATCCTCGTCGCACTGGTGCTGTACACGGCGCTTGTGAAGTGGCAGCCGTGGGGCAACCGGCTCCTCCTGTACCTGGTGGTGCTCGCCGCGCCCCTGGCCGGGCTGCTGGTGGACGCGGTGCTGGCCCGGAAGCCGGTGCCGGCGCGCCGGCGGCGGGCTGTCCTGGCCGGTGCGATGGCCGCCGTGCTCGCCCTGGGCGGGGTGGCCGGCGGCCTGTCCGCGCTGTACGGGTGGCCGCGGCGGCTGGTCGGCAGCCAGTCGGTGTTCGTGCTGGACGACTGGCACGGCCGGTTCGTCACCCGCCCGTCGTGGGCCGACGACTACACGGCGGTGGCGACCGTGGTCCGGGCCTCGGGCGCCCGCCGGATCGGGATCATCCAGCAGAACGACAGCTGGGAGTACCCGTGGTGGCTGTTGTTCCGGGGTCGCGAACTGGTCGCCGTGCAGTCGATGCTGCGCCACCGGCAGCCGGCGTCCACGCCGGACCTGGACGCGATGGTGTGCGCGGGGCCGGAAGCGGCCTGCCGGGAATGGGTGCCGAGCGGGTGGCACATGCGCATGCACGGCCAGGTGGGGTGGCTGCTGCCGCCGGAGCGCGCGCCCGCGCCCGGCCCGTAGCGTCCCCATGCCGACCTTGGACACCGGGCGGGCCTGCAGCCCCACCAGGTGTCCAAGATCGCGGAGATGGGAGGGTCAGTCGCGCAGGCCGTTGCGGCGCAGCACCCAGTCGCCGACGATCATCAGGATGATCAGACCGGCGAGCCCGGCGAGCCAGATGTCCTCCACGTGGCCGTGATGCCCGGGAAGGAGCATCGCCACCAGGATTAGCACCGCCACGATCGCGCCGATCCGCGCCTTGCGCGGGTTGACCGGCTTGCGTTGATCGGGAGAGGTCACCGGCTCGTTCCCAGCCACGGTCGGGGTCCTTTCGCTGTCGGTTTCTCTGATGAGTTTCGCACGAACCGTTAGCCGGACCGGATTCCGGGGCGGCCGGCGGGGTCGGGTAGCGTCGGGGCGAACGCGACCGGAGTGGGAAGGACGTGCGGTGCGACTGACGGGAACGGGCCACGCGAGCATGCGGATCGACACCGCCGCGGGCAGCATCCTGTGCGACCCGTGGGTCAACCCGGCCTACTTCGCGTCGTGGTTTCCGTTCCCGGACAACTCGCAGCTGGACTGGGAGACGCTGGGCCGGGTCGAGTACCTGTACGTGTCGCACCTGCACCGCGACCACTTCGACGCGGCACACCTGAGGCGGTTCGTGTCGAAGAAGGCGACGGTGCTGCTGCCGGAGTACCCGACCAGCGAGCTGGAGGACGAGCTGCGCGAGCTGGGGTTCACCAGCTTCTTCAAGACGAAGACCAACGAGGTGCACACCCTCGACGGCGGCCTCAACATCATGATTCAGGCGCTGACCTCACCGACCGACGGGCCGATCGGCGACTCGTCGCTGTGGGTGGAGCACGACGGCGTACGCGTGCTCAACCAGAACGACGCCCGCCCGACCGACCTGGCGACCTTTGCCGAGCTGGGGCACGTGCACGCCCATATGCTGCAGTTCTCCGGCGCGATCTGGTACCCGATGGTCTATGAGCTTCCCGAGGCCGCCAAGCGGGCGTTCGGCAAGCAGAAGCGCGACCGCCAGTTCGACCGGACGATCCGCTACATCGACGACCTGAAGGCGTCGTACGTGTTCCCGATCGCCGGCCCGCCGTGCTTCCTCGACGACGAGCTGTGGCAGTTCAACGACATCTTCGGCGACGAGGGCAACATCTTCCCCGACCAGCAGGCGTTCGCGGACCACTACGCGGAGCTGGGCCGCGACAACGCCGTGATCCTGCTGCCCGGCACGGTCGCCGAGGTGTCGGCCGACGACGTGCGGGTCAGCCACCCGGTGCCGGACGTGAAGGAGTTCTTCGCGGCCAAGCCGGCCTACCTGGCCGAGATGAAGGCGCGCAAGCAGCCGGTCATCGACGCGGAGAAGGCGTCCTGGCGCCATCCCGAGGTCGACGTGCTCAAGGAGATGAAGCGGCGCATCGAGCCGCTGCTCGACGAGTCCGTCTACCTGGCCAAGGGCGTGGGCGGGCCGGTGCGCTTCGACCTGGTCGGCTACGACGGAGAGACGGTCGAGTCGATCGTGGTGGACTTCCCCGGCAAGGAGGTCCGCCGGTACGCCGACGAGAAGGTCCGCTACCGGTTCCGCACCGAGCGGGCGCTGGTCGAGCACCTGCTGCACATCGACGAGGTGGACTGGGTCAACTCGCTGTTCCTGTCCTGCCGGTTCTCCGCGGTGCGTATCGGGCAGTACAACGAGTTCGTCTACGCGTTCTTCAAGTGCCTGTCAGAGGAGCGGCTGCAGTACGCCGAGGGCTGGTACTCCGAGCAGCGCCCGGATGCCGAGGACGTCTGCATGGACGGCTGGGTGGTGCAGCGGCGCTGCCCGCACCTCAAGGCCGACCTGACCCGCTTCGGCAAGATCGACGACGGGGTGCTGACCTGCCAGCTGCACGGCTGGAAGTTCGACCTCGCGAGTGGCCGGTGCCTGACCAGCGTCGGGCACGAGATCCGCGCCAGCAGCGCCGACCAGCCGGCGCCGGAGCCCGCTTCCTGACCCGCGCGCCCGCGCGCCCCCGCCCTTCGCGCCGATCTTGGAGTTGTGTACACGGTTTGATCTCCAAACCACGTTACTTTCTCCTTGATCGGCGGGCCGAAGCGGTGGCGGGCCTAAGCGGTGGCGGGCCTAAGCGGTGGCGGGCCTAAGCGGTGGCGGGCCTAAGCGGTGGCGAGGCTCGTGCAGAGGGCGGCCAGGGCGCCGGCGAACGCGTGGTCCGGCGGCGTGCCGTAGCCGACCACCAGGCAGGCCGGGGCACCGGGGGCCGGGGCGTACCGGAACCGGGTGAGCCCTTCCGCCGCCAGGCCGTGGGCGCGTGCCCGGGCGACGACGGCCTCCTCGGACCCGGCGTCCGGGGGCAGTTCGAGCAGGGCGTTCAGCCCGGCCGCGATGCCCGTCACACGTACCCGCGGGGCCTGCTCGGCGAGCGCGGCGACGAGCCGGTCGCGGCGCGCCCGGTAGTGCGCGCGGGCCCGCCGCACATGCCGGTCGTAGGCGCCGGAGCTGATCAGCTCCGCGAGGATGAGCTCGTCCAGCGCGCCCGTCCGGCTGCCGGCGCGGACCTCCGCCGCCTGCAGCGCCGCGGCCAGGTGGGCCAGGCCCTGGGCGTACCCGGAGCAGATCAGGATGCGCTCCGGCGCCGCACGCACGCCGCGGGCCCGGGCCAGATAGTCGGCGAGCGCCCGGCGCAGCTCGATCCGCCCGCGCGGGTCGCCGTACCCGAGCGCTTCGTTGGGGGCGGCGGTCAGCGCCCGCTTTGCCGCCGCCAGCCATGCGGTGCGCGGAAACAACGAAAGATCGGGCGTACCGGGCGTGAGATCGTAGGGGGCCGACGCCGGCTCGGCGGCGGTTTGCGTCGAGATCCGGGGTACGGGTGCCGGACGGTCGGCGACCCGGGTGCCCGACCCCTGGCGGGCGGTGAGCCAGCCTTCGGCGACGAGCTGGGCGCTGAGGGACCCGTCCGCGCATGCCGACCGGCTGGCGTCGGTGCGGGCCGCGGCCGGCCCGGCGCTCGTGCTCAACGCCCGCGTCGACGTGTTCCTGGCCGGCGGCACGGTGGACGACGCGATCTCCCGGGGTCGGCTCTACCGGGAGGCCGGCGCCGACTGCGTGTACCCGATCTTCGCCCGGCCGGAGCGGCTGCGGGAGCTGGCCGACGGCATCGGCGCGCCGATCAACGCCCTGCACCTTCCGGACGGCCCATCGCCGGCCCGGCTCGGCGAGCCGGGCGCGGCCCGGATCACCTTCGGAGGCGGCCTGCACGACCGGATCGCGGCGGCCGTCCGCGCGCTGGCAGCCGAGATCGCGTCATGACGGCGAGATGCCCAGGAGCTTCGCGGCGCTGGCCAGCTCGGCCTCGAACATCGGCTCCACGTCGCTCAGCGCGAAGTTGAGGTGCCCGAACACCTCCATCGCGACAAGCCCGTACAGCCTGATCCAGCAGGACAGAAACAGCTGTGCGGCGCCGGCCGGCAGGTGCAGCCCGGTGGCGTTCATGTACCCCTCGAGCTGTGACCGCAGCGCCGCGGGCAGCTCGTCGGCCGGCGGCGTCTCGAACGGCGCCCGCTGCCAGACCTCGACGAACAGCCCGAGGAAGATGCCGGCGAACCGGTTGCCCGCCTCGTCGACCGGGGTCTGCGGGTGCAGCTTGTCGGCCGGCAGCCCCGGCAGCGGGCTACCGAACATCAGGCCGAACTCCGCCGGATGCGCCACCGACCAGCGACGGAACTCGCGGGACACGGCCCGCAGTCGGTCGCCCGGATCGGTGGACCCGCACGTGTCCCGCGCATGCTCCAGCGCCACGCTCGCCTCGTCGTACAGGTCGGCGCAGAGCCCGCCGATCAACTCTCCCAAATTAGGGTAATACCGGTACAAGGCCGGTGCCGTCATGCCCATCTCGCGCGCGATGGCCCGCAGTGAGATGCCGGCGGGCCCCTCCGTGACGAGCAGTCGCCGCGCCACGTCCTTGATCTCGCCCAGGGTCGCGGTCCGCAGGCGTTCCCGCCGGCTGGGCATGGCTGCGGTCACTAAACACTCCTTGACTGGAGCTAACGCCGATGACAGAGTTAACGGCGTTAGCAAACTTAGTGCTGCATACAGTCTAAGGGGGCGTCGGGGATGTTCGCAGCGTGGGGACGCGCGGTGGCGCGGGCCAGATGGTGGGTCATCGCGGCGGGGGTCGTCCTGGCCATCGCCGGTGGAGTGTGGGGCACCGGCGTGTTCAGCGCGGTGGCCGCGGGCGGGTTCGAAGACCCGCACAGCGAGTCGTCGCGGGCGGCCAGCCGCATCGTCACCGAGCTGGGCCGCCAGGACGTCGACGTGCTCGTGCTCTACTCCTCGCCCGACCGCACCGTCGACGATCCGACCTTCAAGGCCGCCGTCACCGGCACCCTTGCCAGGGTCCAGGCCGAGGTGCACTCCTACTACGACACCGGCAGTCCCGCGTTCGTGTCCAGCGACCGGCACGCCACCTACGCGGCGATCCGGCTGTCCACCGCCGGCAGCACCGACCAGCTCGACGCGATCCGCGACCAGCTCGCCGCACCCGGGCTGCGCACCCAGATTGGCGGGCCGACGGCGATCTTCTCGGATGTGAGCGGCCGGGTGGCCGGCGATATCGGCCGGGCCGAGGCGTACTCGATGCCGATCCTGCTGATCCTGCTGATCATCGTGTTCGGCAGCGTCGTCGCGGCAAGCACCCCACTGCTCGTTGGTGGGCTGGCGATCCTCGGTGCGTTCGTCGCGACCCGACTCCTGACGTACGTCACGGACGTCTCCGTCTTCGCGCTCAACATCATCACGTTGATGGGCCTCGGCATGGCGATCGACTACGCGCTACTCGTGGTCAGCCGGTACCGGGAGGAACTGGCGGCAGGCCACGAACCGACGGTCGCGATCGAGCGGACCCTCGCCACCGCCGGCCGCACCGTCGCCGTCTCCGGGCTCACCGTCGCGCTCGCGCTGGCCAGCCTGCTGTTGTTCCCCCAGGTGTTCCTGCGATCGATGGGCTTCGGCGGGATGGCCGCCGTCCTCGTCGCCATGCTCGCCGCGCTGACCGTCCTGCCGGCGCTGCTCGCCGTGCTCGGGCACCGGGTGAACGCGCTGCGCGTCGGTCGGCGGCGCGCGGCCTCCGGCGGGGCCGGTGGGGCTGGCGGCGCCGGCTGGGCCCGCGTGGCCCGGGCCGTCATGCGCCGGCCGGTCGCCGTCGTCGTGATCACCGTCGGGGTGCTCGCCGTCCTCGCCGCACCCTTCTCACGGGCACAGTTCGGGGGTACCGACGAGCGTGTGCTGCCGGCCGGCACCGAGAGCCGGGTCGTCGCCGAGCGGCTCGCGGCCGACTTCACAGGTGGGGGAGTGGAGCAGCTGAAGGTGCTCGTCACCGGTACTGACGCCGCGGGCGCCGCCACCTTCGCGGAGCGGATTTCGCGGGTACCCGGAGTGTCGGAAGCGGCTGTCAGCACGGCCCGCGACTCGTCTGCGTTGATCTCCGTGCGGTACGCCGGCAGCTCGTCGTCGCCTGTCGGGCGGCGGATCGTCGCCGACGTCCGGGCGCTGCCCGCGCCGCCCGGCGCGACGGTGCTGGTCGGCGGGTCGGCCGCCGCGCTGACCGACCTGCTGAGCAGCCTGCACGACCGGCTGCCGTGGATGGCGCTGCTGGTCGCCGGAACGACGATGCTGCTGCTGTTCCTGGCGTTCGGGTCGATCCTGCTACCGATCAAAGCGGTGCTGATGAACGTGGTCTCCATCGGTGCCTCGTTCGGCGTGGTGGTCTGGGTCTTCCAGGACGGGCACCTGGCCGACCTCCTCGGCTTCACCCCGACCGGCTACCTGGAGGCGACACAGCTCGTCCTCATGCTGGCGATCCTCTTCGGACTGTCGACCGACTACGAGGTGTTTCTGCTGTCCCGGGTACGTGAGGAGTGGGACCGCACCGGTGACAACAGGGCCGCCGTGTCGACCGGGCTGCAGCGCACCGGCTGGCTCATCACCTGTCTGGCGCTGCTGCTCGCCGTGGTCATCGGCGGGTTCGCCACCGGCGGGATCACCTTCATCAAGATGATCGGGGTCGGGATGATCGTCTCCCTCCTGGTCGACGCGACGATCGTGCGGGCACTGCTGGTACCGGCGACGATGCGGCTGCTCGGCCGCGCGAACTGGTGGGCGCCGGGCCCGCTGCGCCGGTTCTACGCCCGGTACGGCCTGCGCGAGGAGCCCGAGCCGGTGCCCCGCGTCCCCGAGCTGGTGTCCCGGTAGGTTCGGGCCCCGGATGACGCGGTGATCATCGCCGGGCTTCGGCCGGCCTGGCCCCCGCCCGTTGCGCCGCTCCCGTAGACGTTGGTCGATCCAGTCCCATCTGGCCCCCGATTTTCGCGTTGTCTAGGCCATCGTCGAAACAGGAGCGCCCCAACCCGGTCGGCCGCACCACCCGCTGGTACGGGGTGGACGTCGAGGCGTTTCGACTGGCTCGGGGAGAATGAGAGGGTGAGCACCCCCCGCGAGATCGTCCTGCTCGGCTCCACCGGCTCCATCGGCACGCAGGCCGTGGATATCGTGCGGCGCAACCCCGACCGCTTCCGGGTGGTGGCCGTCGGCGCCGGCGGCGGGGACGTGGCCAGGCTCGCGGCGCAGGCCCTCGAGCTCGGCGTCGAGGTTGTGGGGGTCGCCAGGGCCAGCGCGGTGCAGGACCTGCAGCTCGCGTTCTACGCCGAGGCGCAGAAGCGGGGGTACGCGACGGGCGGCTTCCGCATCCCGAAGATTCTTGCCGGTCCGGACGCGATGGCCGAGCTCGCCACGCTCCCCTGCGACGTGGTGCTCAACGGCGTCGTGGGCTCCCTCGGCCTCGCGCCGACGCTCGCCGCGCTGCGCTCCGGGCGTACCCTCGCGCTCGCCAACAAGGAGTCTCTCGTGGCCGGCGGCCCTCTCGTCAGGGCCGCGGTGTCGTGGCCGGGGCAGATTGTCCCGGTCGACTCCGAGCACTCGGCGCTGGCCCAGTGCCTGCGCGGCGGCCGCGCCGACGAGGTCGCCCGGCTGGTGCTGACGGCGAGCGGCGGGCCGTTCCGGGGGCGGCGGCGCGAGGATTTGACCGCGGTCACGCCCGAGCAGGCGTTGGCCCACCCGACATGGAACATGGGGCCGGTCGTCACGATCAACAGCGCGACGATGGTCAACAAGGCGCTCGAGGTGATCGAGGCGCACGAGCTGTTCGACGTCTCGTACGAACGGATCGAGGTGATGGTCCACCCGCAGTCCGTGATCCACTCTCTGGTCGAGTTTTCGGACGGGTCCACGCTCGCGCAGTGCAGCCCGCCCGACATGCGGCTGCCGATCGCGCTCGCGCTGGGCTGGCCGGCACGCGTTCCGGACGCCGCGGCCGCGGTGGACTGGACCGCGGCGCACACCTGGGAGCTCGCGCCGCTGGATCCGGCGGCGTTTCCCGCGGTCGCGCTGGCCAAGGCCGCCGGTAAAGCCGGGCGGTGCCGGCCGGCCATCTACAACGCCGCCAACGAGGAGTGCGTCGCCGCGTTCGTCGCCCACCGGCTGCCGTTCCTGGGCATCGTGGAGACAATCGAGCGGGTGCTGGCGGTTGCTCCGGATTTTTCAGAACCAGGTACCGTCGAGGACGTGCTCGCCGCGGAGTCGTGGGCGCGGGCGCGCGCCCGTGAACTCATCGCGGCGGTTACATCGGAGGGAGCCTGATGGCGCTGGTTTTCGGGATCGTTGTCTTCGCCGTGGGCATCTTGATCTCGGTGTGCCTGCATGAGGCCGGACATATGGGCACGGCCAAGGCCTTTGGGATGAAGGTCACACGCTACTTCGTCGGCTTCGGCCCCACGCTGTGGTCGTTCCGCCGGGGCGAGACCGAATACGGCGTCAAGGCGCTGCCCCTGGGCGGTTTCGTGAAGATCGTGGGGATGACCCCGCAGGACGACGACGTGGAGCCCGGCGACGAGAAGCGGGCGATGTGGCGCTTCCCGGTGTGGAAGCGGACGATCGTCATGACCGCCGGCTCTGTCACCCACTTCATCCTGGCGTTCGCGACGCTGTGGGCGCTGTTTGCGTTCGTCGGGGTGCCCGACGACCGCAAGGTGAGCAGCTCGCCGGCCAGGATCGGCGCCGTCACCTCGTGCGTCAACGACTTCAAGCTCGACCCGAAGACCAAGCAGCCGGTGGCCTGCAAGGCGGGCACCGACCCGGAGAGCCCGGCCGCCCAGGCGGGGCTGGAGCCGGGCGACACCATCACCGCGATCAACGGGCAGCCGATCGCCAACTACGGCGAGATGCGCAAGACCGTGCGGGCGCTCGGCGACCAGGACGCGACGATCACCTACACCCGCGACGGGAAGACGGACACCAAGTCCGTGCACATTCCGGCCATCACGCGGCTCAAGGAAGACGTCAACAAGACCGCTGACCAGCTCAAGCCCGAGGACTACGAGCGCAGCGGCATCCTCGGCATCAGCGCCGAGGTGCCGACCCGCACGTTCGGGGTCGTGGAGAGCGCCGGACTCAGCGGCAAGCAGATGGGCCAGATCGTCGTCCTGACCTTCGAGTCGCTCAAGCAGATTCCGGAGAAGATCCCGGCGCTGTTCAGCGCGATCACCGGTGGCGAGCGCGACCCCGACACGCCGGTCAGCGTGGTGGGCGCCAGCCGCATCGGCGGCGAGCTGGTGTCGATCGGTGACTGGCTTCGGGTGCTCAGCCTGTTCGCGGTCCTCAACCTCTTCTTCGGGATCTTCAACCTGCTGCCGCTGCTGCCCATGGACGGCGGGCACATCGCGATCGCCTGGTTCGAGAAGGTCCGCTCGTGGATCGCCGCGCTCCGGGGCCGGCCCGACCCGGGCCGCGTCGACTACGTCAAGCTCACCCCGATCACCCTGGCGGTGATCTCGGTCCTCGGCGTCTTCGTGCTGCTGACCGTCACCGCCGATGTCGTCAACCCGATCACGCTCCCCAAGTGAGGGCACTCCTGTGACCGCTGTAAACCTCGGCATGCCGGCCGCACCTGCGCCGGCGCTCGCGCCGCGCCGCAAGAGCCGGCAGATCATGGTCGGCCCGGTGCCGGTCGGTGGCGGCGCGCCGATCAGCGTGCAGTCGATGACCACGACGCTGACCGCCGACGTCAACGCGACCCTCCAGCAGATCGCCGAGCTGACCGCGTCCGGTTGCCAGATCGTCCGGGTGGCCGTGCCGTCCCAGGACGACGTGGAGGCCCTGCCGGCGATCGCGCGCAAGTCCCAGATCCCGGTGATCGCCGACATCCACTTCCAGCCGAAGTACGTCTTCGCCGCGATCGACGCCGGCTGCGCCGCCGTCCGGGTCAATCCGGGCAACATCCGGCAGTTCGACAACAAGGTCGCCGAGATCGCTCGCGCCGCGTCGGACAACGGCGTGCCGATCCGGATCGGCGTCAACGCCGGGTCGCTGGACAAGCGGTTGCTGGAGAAGCACGGCAAGGCCACCGCCGAGGCGCTCGTGGAGAGCGCGCTGTGGGAGTGCTCGCTGTTCGAGGAGCACGGCTTCCGCGACATCAAGATCTCGGTCAAGCACAGCGACCCCGTAGTGATGATCTGGGCGTACCAGCAGCTGGCCGAGCAGTGCGACTACCCGCTGCACCTCGGGGTGACCGAGGCCGGCCCGGCGTTCCAGGGCACGATCAAGTCGTCGGTGGCGTTCGGGGCGCTGCTGGCCGAGGGGATCGGCGACACGATCCGGGTGTCACTGTCGGCGCCCCCGGTGGAGGAGATCAAGGTCGGCACCGCGATCCTGGAGGCGCTCGGGCTGCGCGAGCGCGGTCTGGAGATCGTCTCGTGCCCGTCGTGTGGCCGGGCGCAGGTCGACGTATACACGCTTGCCGACCAGGTCACCGCCGCCCTCGACGGGTTCCCGGCACCGCTGCGGGTCGCCGTCATGGGTTGCGTGGTCAACGGCCCCGGCGAGGCCCGGGAGGCCGACCTCGGAGTGGCTTCCGGCAACGGCAAGGGCCAGATCTTCGTCAAGGGCCAGGTCATCAAGACCGTCCCGGAGTCGCAGATCGTCGAGACCCTGGTCGAGGAGGCCCTGCGCCTGGCCGAGGAGATGGGCACCGAGCTGCCCGAGGAGCTGCGCGGCCAGGCGCCGTCGGTGACGGTGCACTGAGCCGCCGCAGCGGGAAGCCGGCGCCGGCTTCCCGCCCCGGCGCTACGGCGCCCGGAACTCAACGTTGGCGTATGCGACCTCGTGCGGGCCGTCCGTCACCGGGTACGGGACGACGACGCCCAGCGCGGTCCGTCCACTGGTGAACTGCGTGTTCTGCACGGTGTCGAGGCGCTTGCCGTTGCGGTAGAGCACGATCGAGTCGCCCTGGGCGACGACGCCCACCCGGATGGTCGTCCCGACAGCGAGCGGCGGACCGGCCGGCTGCAGGTCGGTGATCCTCGTGGAGTCCGGGTAGCCGTGCGTCGACAGGACGTACCCCTCCGGACACACCTTCAGCAGGTACCCGGCCTCCGGCGACCCGCCGAACCGGAACCAGATGCCGCCGCACACACCCTTCGTCAGCAGGGTGACGTCGACGAACACGGCCGAGTCGGTGTAGGGAGAGCTCGGCCCCTTGCACCGGTACGTGCCCGAGGTCTTCTTCGACGCGACCAGATGACCGTCGAGGACGCAGTCGCTGGTGGTCGGCCCGTCGCTGATGTCACTCCACTTGCCCGGCGCGCGCAGCCCGTCGGAGACGACGCTCTTCCAGCTCGCGGGCGCTGTGGTGCCGGTCGCCGTCGGGTCGGGAGTGCCGGTCGGAGCCGGTTGCGCACCGGCCAGGCGCGGCAGCCGCACCACGCCGGTCGCGAGTCCGGCGCCGACGAGCAGGACCGCGGTGCACAGGATGGCGAGCAGGACCCGGGCCGCGATCCCGCGGCGGCGCGGCGGCTCGGCCGGGTAGAACGGCGGCTGCGGACCCGGATAGGCCGGGCGGTACTCGTCGTACCGGCCGCCGGGGTCGGCCGGGTAGCGGCCGCCGTGGTCGGCGTGGTGGTCGGCGTCGTAGTAGCGATCGTGGTGGCCTTCATAATGGCCGTCGTAGTGGCTCGCGGGGCCGGCCGGAAGCGGGCTGCCGTGATGGCCGGCGGCGGGCGAGTGCAGCGTGGAGCGGGCGGCCCAGGGCTGCGGGGGTGACCCGTCAGCCTGGCGCGGTGCGGGTATCAGCCGCCGCACGGGCGGCGGGGACACGGGCGCCGCCGCTGCCGCCCCGCCCGGCGCCGCCGCAGCCGGTGCTACCGACACCGGCGTTGTCGCGGCTGGCGCGCCGGAGACCGGGGCACCGGATACGGGGCCGCCGGATACCGGCGCCGACTGGCCCGAGGTCCCGTCCGGATCGGTCGAGTCGGCGAGCTCGTCCCCGTCGATCTTCGGCAGCACAAGCGTCGGGCGCAGGCCCTCCGCCCCTGTCGGGACTGCCGCCGCCGTCCCGGTCTGTGCCACCGTCCCGGTCTGGGCCGCCACCGCCTCAACCGCCGCCGCCCC
>Ga0137372_10001479_pt1 | contig 22742 bp, 21 predicted proteins | sample SagtaG_6_FD_104911 | JGI IMG/M metagenome (GOLD analysis project Ga0137372, IMG submission 104911) | Vadose zone soil microbial communities from Sagehorn Ranch, Mendocino, California, USA - Sage1_R_60_16 metaG | ecosystem: Environmental > Terrestrial > Soil > Vadose zone | place: USA...
GCCGTACACCGACGCGGTGCTAACGGCGTGCTCGCAGAGTCGCGGTCGGCAGAACGAGCCCGCGGACGCGGTCGATCCGCGCAACACGCAGGTGATCGTCGGCAGCTCGAACGACTACTGCGGCGTCTTCCAAGCGAGCGGGGCGTTCCTCGGGCTCGGCAACGTCTGGCTTGGCTACTACCGCTCCGAGAACGGGGGCGCGAGCTTCACGAGCTCACTTGTCCCCGGCTACCAGGGGGACACGTCGCCGTACGCTGCTCGAGCGCACGTGCGGACGGCCGATTCCGGTGATCCCGTGCTCGCGTGGGACAACCACGGACGTCTCTTCGCCGGCTCGGAGAGTTCGGTGAATGCCGAGAAGCCGACTCAGACGGCGGGGGACGTGTGGGTCGGGACGTACGAGAACCCGGATGGTCCGGGCGGAGCGACGACGAAGGACGGGAAGGAGTTCGTGCGCTCGCTCGATGTCGCCCAGGGTTCGGCGGCACCCGCGGCGGGGCTCTTCCACGACAAGACGGCGATCGAGGTCGACCGCACCGGCGGGTCCTGCGACGGCGACGTCTACTTCGCCTGGGCGCGCTTCACCGGGAACATCTTCTTGGGTCCGAACGGGTTCAACTCGAGCATCTACTTCGTTCGCTCGACGGACCACGGCAAGACGTTCTCGGCACCGATGAAGCTGAGCCAGACGGTGCACGACATCCAGTTCCCGGACATCGCCGTCACCGGCGACGGCCACGTCTACGTCACCTATCGGCAGTTCGCGGACGTGCGCAGCAACTCGAAGGTCGACGCGATCGACTACAACGTCTCCACGGACTGCGGGGCGAGCTTCTCTGCTCCGAAGATGGTGCAGTCGTTCGAGCCGTACGACCCGACCGACCTCGACGATTCGGGCGCGGTCACGGGCTTCTGCGGCGACTTCGCGTTCCATTGCCAGTCCGGGTACACGTTCATGCGCGGCGGGACGCAGGTGCGATCGACGGCCGACCAGCAAGACAAGACGCACGACTACCTGTACGTCGTCTACGACCCGTCGATCCCCGGCACAGAGGTTCCCAGCGGGACGACGTACGGCTCTGTCACCTCGGAAGATCTGCCCGCGCAATTCCACCAGAACGTCGGCAGCCAGTCCGGGATCTACTTCTTCCGGCTGGATGGCACGACGGGGATGCACACGGCACCGGTGCTGATCGACGATCCGCGAGGCCGTGGCGGCTTGCAGCGGTTCCCGGACATCTCGGTTGACGCGGGCACGATGCACGCAATCTGGTGGGACAGCCGGAACGATCCGTGTTACAGCCCGCAGCGCCCGATCGGAAACTGCGCCGGCGGGGGCACAGTCCCGTCGCTCGACGCGTTCGCAGCCTCCGGTTCGACGGCGACGCTCGCCTGGTCCCCGGCAACGCGGGTGAGCAGCGTAACGAGCAATCCGAACTGGGAGCAGTTCGGAGGCAGGGCGTTCCCGTTCGGCGGCGACTATCTGTACATCAGCTCGGTGGGGCCATTCTCGTACGGCGCCTGGACCGACTGGCGTGACGTCGTCGCCGGCAGCGACCCGCGCGAGGGCGGAGACGGCGACCAGGACGGCGCGGACGTCAAGCAATGCCGCGCCCAAAACCCCGACGGGAGCTTCGGCCCCGATACCTGCCCCTTCGCGGGCGGGCTCGACCAGAACATCTACGGCGACATCACGCCGTAAAAGCGCGACATCGCATGGAGTGGCGGGCCGTTGGCCCGCCACTCCACCGGCGGCCGCTGAGTCCTAGACTCGGCTCGTGACCACCTGTGCCGCTTGCGGCTACGAGGCCGCGGCGGATTTCAAGTTCTGCCCCGAGTGTGGGGCGGAGGCCGTGCCGAGCCGCCTGGAGCAGCGCAAGGTCGTCACCGTCCTCTTCTGCGATGTCGTCGGCTCGACCGCGCTCGGCGAGTCGGTCGACCCGGAGGCGCTGCAAGGGCTGCTCGCCCGCTACTTCGAACGGATGAAACAGATCGTCGAGTCCCAGGTGTCTGCCTGCTCTCACAGTCGCCAGCCGACAGAGCGACTGAGCGACAGTCGAAGGGCGGGAGCCCGCACCAGTTGCGGGATTGTGGCCTCCCCAAGAGCGACTGTAACAGCGACTGTGGCATCCCGGATCTCGCCTTGAGTCGCAGAGGCGCGTCGCACTTCCCGCAAACTGCGACAGACATCACTTACGGCGGGGCGCTCGGGCCGACGTAGAGCTGCGCTTAGGCCCCCTTCCGGACAGGCCCGCGGAGTACCTTGTTTGAGAACCGAGAGGTCCTCGACTAACAAATGGGCGCCGCACCCCGCCAGCCGGTAAGGGTACGCCGCTTTGGGGGTCGCTCGGCTCTAGCTTTTAGGAGCCGGGGCGGGGGCGCCTTGCTTTGCGGCCAGCTGACGCCCCCGGCGGATCGAGGAGAACGCCGTTGCCCCCGACTCGGTCTGATTGTCGGCAGAACGACCCGACGCCCTTAAAGGTGGTCCCGGAGTCTCGAGCTCGCCGACTGGGCTTCGTTTGGGGCGGTCGGCGCCGCAGAGCCGACCACCCCAACGAGATATGAGCGATGGCCGAGCCGGCTGCCCCGCCCAAAAGTCCGGAGTACACGAGACCTAAGAAGCCGGGGCGTGGAGCCGGACCTGCTTCCCAGGAAGCCGGCCGCTGGTGTCGAAAGGGGCTCACTTGAGCCGGGGCACGCCTCTCTCCCTGGGCTGGCGGGCCGTCAGCTTGCCGCAGGCATTCGGCGGCCAAGTCCCGGCTCACCGGATGTACTGCCTTTGTGCGGCGTGTAACCCACCCCTCAGACCCCTGCGCTCACACCGCACACGCTGAAACCAACCGAAAGCACACACCGCTCACCCGTGAGCTCGGGGGAAGAAGGGTGGTTTCCCGGGTCAAGTTTTTCCGCGGCTCAGGCTACGCCGCGAGCTCGCCGTCGCCTAGTCGCTCTTTCGGCCATGGCCCGGAGCATCCGCTCGGCCTCGTCGGCGCCCGGGCTGCCAAGCGCGCGTAGGCACGGCGCAACCGCTCCGGCCTCCTCGATCGTCGCCGCCGGGTGCTCCTCGAGGTAGCGCAGCAGCCAGCGAGCCGCGACCCGCGGATGCTGGCGCGGAGCCTTGCGGGCGATCAGGGCCGTCAGCTCGAGCGCCTCGAGGAGGCTGACGTGGCCGATCTCCCGCACCGTCGCCTCGGCGACGAGCAGGTTGTCGTGCTGGAGCGCTCGCTTGAAGACGCTGCGCGCGTGGCCCTGTGAGGTCGACGCTCCTCCTCCCGGGGCCGAGACGGCGTAGCGAGTCTAAGCGAGAGAGCTATGGACGACTAGGAGGGCCACAGCAAATCCGGCCTGGGGCGTGGCCGCCTACCTCTTCGTAGGGAACCGAGCGACCACAAGCGAGCTTCTCTCCCCAAAAGGCTCTCCGCTCGGCTCCCCGCAAATGAGGGTACAGGTCCGGCGGCGGAAGGAAGGCGCCCGGAGCGTCGTGTCTCAAGGTGGAGCCGGAGCGTGGCGCCCCGTTCCCTGCGGCTGGAGGAGCGCCCCCTCAGGGAAGAGAGGGAGAGGTTGCTCCGGCTCCATGCGCCGCAGGAAAGGCTGGGCCCGTGACGAGCACAAAATAGCCTCTCCCCCGTAAAGTTTGGGCAAAGTCGGACCTATGAGGGAAGCGCCCGAGCTGAGCGCCTTGTGATGATCCAAGTAAGCCGGGGCTGGACGCCAAAGCCGAAGGTTGGCCGCAGACGCCCGCGGCGGGGAGAGGATGGCCGCTGCCCCGGCTTTAACTCCATTGTAGGGTCAACAAACAGATCAAGAGTGCTGATCAGGCGGCTCGCTTCCGACGCTCAAGCGCCCTGCGGTTTCGCGCTATCTGCTTCTGGCGCTCGAGCAGGTTCGCCCGCCATGCCGCCATCCACTCGGCGTGCTTCCTACGCCGTTCGGCCTCGAGCTCGTCGCGGTGCTCTTTCAGCCAGGCTTCGTACTAGGCGGTGCCGCCGCTACCCGCCGGAACGCAGGGCTCGCAGTACTTCCGCGGCCGGCCTCGGCCTCTGTAGACGATCGGTTCGCCGCAGGCTGCGCAGTTCGAGGCCATCAGCTGATGAGGGGCTCGGTTCGATTTTCAGATTTTGGCCCCAGGATTTTTCTCTCGTTTCCTTCGCGCGTTTGAGTCGCGGGGTGGTTTAGAGATCCTCGCTCGATGCCTCGCTGGGGCGCTTCGACGTAAACCGCCAGGCGGCGACTTGGACCGGCCCCTAGCCGGAGAGGCAGGCGAAGCCGAGGATCGGATGCAGCTCGATCGCGTTCGGCGCCACTCCGGTCTGCCCGTGCTTGAACCACAAAGCCGCTTCCACGGCCGCAGCTGGTGGGGCTCAATCTCGCAACTGGTGCGGGCTCAAAGCCCTCCACGGCCGCTCGGCCGCTTGCCGTCTTGCGGCAGTGAGAGTGAACCGGCCCCGAATCGTCCTTGTCAGCGGCTCGATTTTTGTTGACCGGGGAGACGATGGTGACGAGGCGGCACGTGCGGCCGGTGCCTCCGCCTATGTCGTGAAGTCGAGAGCCGTGCTCGATCTGGCCGAAGTGGTTGTCTCCGTTGCTCGCAGCAGCGCAGCGGGACCACGTTCGGGTCTTGGGCCTGACGCGGACTTCAGTCTAGGGAGCCTGAAGCGACATGTCCTTCCGCGACGCACGAGCGGGGCGGGTCTAGCAAGTTCGCTGCTGACGTCTGCGAGGTCAGATCCACGCTGGATCCGCCGGCCTATCCGCCCCGCCCCGGGGTGGAGGTGGCACCCCTGCGGGAGCTCGACGCGTGCCGGAGTCACTCCGGGGGCCGAGCGTCCGTCGCGTGCTCGCTCTTTCGGCTATTGCGCGGAAGTGAAACATCGTCCGGTCCCTCAAAGACCAGAGGCGCCCCAATGGGACGCCTCTGGCAATCACGCAGGAGGCTGCTGGTAAGGCCTTGGAGCTACTCCGTCTCCGGTGCCTGGACGACGACCGCCTTCGCGGTCAGGGTGGTGAGCGAGCTGGCGTTCGCCAGCAGGTCACACCTGCTCATCTTCGACTTCACGACCACCTGGTCGTTCTGCGCGAGCGCATCGAGCGTCGAGGGCTGGTCGGCCTTCACGTAACGCGTGTTCGCGTCGACGTTGACCGTCAACGGCTGGCTAGCCGCCTTGAAGGCGCGTCCCCAGTGGTTCGTGTGCTGCACGGTCAACTGGAACGAGGCGTCGCCCGTGGCCGGGTCGTTGGCGAGCGTCCCCTTGAGGACGACCATCACCTTCGCCTTGCCGTGACAGGGCTTGGGCCCGCTCGGCTTGCCCTTCGTCGGGGCCGCGGTCGCCGCGGAAACGGCTAGGGCGCCGGCGGCGAGCGTGAGCACGAGCAGCTTCAAGGGATTGGGGGTCAGTCTTCGCATCTGGGCTCCTTTCGGGTCAGTCGGAGGATGGCCGCCGCACGCTGAGTTGTGTTCGGCGCCTGTAAAGCGTCAGTCGGGCGGTTGCTCTCCTCTCTGAGAGACCGTGGCGCTTGCCGTCGCGGGGTTCGCCTGAGCTCGCGCCTGGGGAAAAGGTAGATCTGGAGCCGGAGCACCTCGTTTCCTCTCCCCCGGGGCTCCGGCTCCTCTTCCTGCATGCCGCGGATCGCTCGAGCCGACACCGGACTTGACGAACTCCTTACGTCTGCGCCGCGGAGCGATCAGCCAACGGGTGATTCAGCCCGACGCGGACTCGGTCGATGGTTGCTCCGCAATGGACGAACGCCGAGAGCGGCCTCGGCGTCTGCGGCAAGGACGACGGCTCAGCGACGGCACCGTCGTCGTTGTAAGCCACGACGACGAGGGCCGAGTTAACCACGCGATCCGCTACGACGCGTCGATGGAGCATGTGCTCGAGGAGCTCGAGGGTGAGGCGGCCGAGGCGGCTTACGGCCCCCAGGCGAAGGATGAGACCGACCCTCACGCCGACGTCGATGCTTAAGCGCGAGTGTTGCTGCGGTCGATAGGCGTGATCGAGCTGGGGTTAACTCCCGGGGGAGCCCTCCCTCCTCCCCGAGGCCCAGGCGGAAAGAGGGGGACAACAATGCGTCGCGAGGCGTCTCCCGCGTGAGCAGTGTGAGCAAATGGGTCGCGAATGCGGCTTGCCGAGGCTAACTTCAAGCCTCTCGAAGGCGATCTCCGGCTCGAGGCGAGGGGCCACCGGCCCGGGCTGGTGCGCTTCTGGTGCGTTAAGCGGGCTAGGCTCCCTGCTCGCACAATCGATGATGACAATGACGGGCGGACGATTCGTTCCGTAGAGGGGAGGCCTCCCAGTTGTCGTAGGCGGAGTCTGTGTCGGCGCGGTCGGGGCAAGCGGGGCGAGCGGCGACGACGACGTCGCTGTTCTCGAAATCGCCCTACGGGCTGTCGGGGAACATTCCTGAACACTCGCCCAAGCGCGCCACCTCTCCTCCGACTAGTTCTCGTGTTCGATGTCGTCTGGAAGCCGCAGCCACGAGTGTCGCCGCTCCTCCCAGACCGACCTCGTCGGCGCAGGGAAGGAAGGATCCGCGAACGCGCCCACCGGGACGGCCACAACTGGCGAGGCCTCCGTGGTGAGGAACACCGTGGCGCCGCAGTCCGGACAGAAGTGGGAGACGCGTTTCTCTCCACCGTCTGAGACGCGGATGTACTGCCGAGAGGCGCCCTCGATCGTTACCTGTTCTGCGTCGAATCGCGCTTGGACACCGAAGACGCTTCCGGTTCGACGCTGGCATGCGAGACAGTGGCAGATCGAGACTCGAACCGGCTCTCCCTCGACTGTGAGCCGGAGCTGCTCACAACTACACGTGGCGTGTCGAGTGCTCACAAGCGGGATCGTAGACAGCGTCGGCTCAGGGGACATTCCCGAATACTGGCCCACACGAGCCTCGTTACTACCGTCTCCTATCGTTGACGGAACGTCTCTTCACTGACGGGTCGCAATGCTCGCGCCGCAGTGAGGAGCAACTCGTGGTCTGACGCCCGGATCGTCACGTAGACGCAGTTCACGAGGAGGTGCGCACCGAATCCCGTGACGAGCATCTGACCGAGCTTCGGCGCAGTCATCGGCATGAACCAGGCGTACGCGATCTGGGGCGTCGCCGCTTCGAGCAGCCAAAGGTAGCCGTCGCCTTGGGAGCTTGCGTCGCCGCCATAGCCGAACTCGACGCTGCGCGCGCTTGTCGGCGACACAGAGGAATCAGGTCCGTAGCCGGTGACCAGCGTTGCACGAGACACTTTCGTCAGCGGCAGGCCGTGGAACTCAGGACCCGCAAAGACAGCGCCGGGAACAACAGCCGGCGTATCCCTGACGTCGATGGGCTCTCGTTCGCGCACCGAACCTCCGGATGGAGTCGGCTCCTTCGGCACTTGCGGCTCCGCGAAGTCGCCGCTACCGGCCGGCAGCGCCTCGAGCGAGCGCACGCGGTAGGTCCAGCCACGAACGCCGTCGTGAAAGGTGAGGACCACGATCGGTTTGCCGGATCGCGGGTCGACCGCGACGCGCTCGCTCGTTCCCTCAGTCGTCGCTATCTCGAGCCAGGTCACGGGCTCGCCGAGCGCGGACCCGGGCCCGACGACCTTCGCGCTGCCGTTCTGGAGCGCCTCGCGGTAGCCGTCGACGAAGCCGGCGAGCGCCGGGTCAAGCACCGGCGGCTGCGCCTGAGTCGACGTTCCCGGATCGCAACTCACGCGAGCAGCGCGCGCCTTTTCCGGATGTGCCCGGATCCAGGCGCACGTGTACACCGGTCCGGACGAGGTGGTGGCGCCCGTCGGGGTCTCGAGCATGTCGTCGAGCCGAGCGCCGTCGATGCTCGTGAGCGTGTGGCGCAGGTGACGCTCGCTGTCGAACCAGATCTCGAACGTCCGGACTTGCGGCGTCGCCTCGCCGCTTGCGAGGTCGACGTAGGTGCTCCCGGTCGAATCCTCGATCACGGCGTGGATCACCGGGCCTGTGCCCACTGCAGCAGACGCACGCTCGAGGAGCGAGACGTGCTCGCCGCTTCGCCAAGGCACCGCAAGGGCAATGGCGGCCACGGCAGCCACGACCGCAGCCGCGATCAGCGACCTTGACGCCACGGAGCGGCGCGTGCGGCGGGCTCCGCCTGCCTTCGTTTGCGCGATCCCGTCGGCGAGCGCGAGCAGCTCCGGATCGCCGGCAAGGAGGCCGACGAGCTCTCGATCGGCGAGGACGTTAAGGGCGGATCTCTTCACGGCTCGAGCCCCTCCTGCTTGAAGACTTCTCGTACGGCGGCAAGGCCTCTGAGGAACCGCATCTTGCAAGCGGCCTCGCTCGTTCCCATCTGCCGCGCGATGTCGGCGAACTTGCGTCCTTGGATCAGCCGCATCACCACCACGCAGCGGTTCGATTCGGGAAGCTCCGCAAGCGCGTCCCGCAAGGCGGATGCGACCTCGGAGCCGTAGCGCGGATCAGCGCGCAGCCAGCTCAAGCGGCCGGTTGGCTCCCCGCCGCGTCCTCCGGCGGGACTCGTCGACCAGCCTGTGCTGGGCGACCGTGTAGAGCCAGGCGAGCACGGGGCCTGACTCGCCCTTGGCCAGCTCGAGGTGGGCGGCTGCCTGGACAAAGACCGACTGTGTGAGGTCCTCGGCCTCGGCATCGCTGCCCACTCTCCGTCGGACAAATTGAAATACGTCCCCGTAGTGAGCTCGGAAGGCCGACGCTGCGGGGTCATCCATCACCTCAATTAACGCTCACCGCCCTCGAAAGTAACAGCGTCCCACGCGCGGAAGGCCTTCCCTCACAGGCTCGAGGCCTCACATGACGATCGGCTGGTCTAATGGATCATTGCCCAGAGGCGCCGCCACCGCCGACATCGCAAGTACGACAACAGCGACTGCGGTGAGAGGGTCGGCGTCCGTTGTCGCTCGCGCTAATCGCGAGCGCCGCAAATCCAAAGGAAATTAAAAATGTGAAAAACGCCGTTTGAGGGCGCTTGGGAAGCCGTTTTCGCTGAACCCGCCAAAGACGTTCGATGCCCTTTCTTCGCGTCCTACCGACTGCCTCATCGCTTTGCCGCTTCGAAGAAGCGGTACTCGGTCGGTTTCAGAGCTTTCGGGGTGGTGTGTTTATGGTGTGTTAAGCAGCCGGCTAAACTAAGGGGGTGAAGAGTCGACGTCGACTGCGGAAGCTCGTGCCAGACGGCGAGCTTATTCGCCGCCGAGCGGCCGGCGAGCCGTTGCGGCCGCTCGCTTCAGACTACGGCGTCGCCCACACGACCCTGCTGGATTACTTCGAGCGGCCCGAGGTCGCGAGAGAGATCAAGGAGGCCGAGAAGCAGCTACGGGCTGAGCAGCGAGCAGCTGCGGATCGCCGCGCCGCCGAGCGACGGCTCGAACAGGAAGTGCGTAGGAAGGCCAGGGCGCAGGCCGCGCGCGAGCGCGAGGATGCCCGCCGAGTTCGCGCCGTCGTCGAGCGCAATGCCCGCCGACGCCACCCTCGGAGCGACTATGCCGCTTGGCTGGACGAGCGCGACGAGCGCCGTCCCCTCACCCGCGCAGACCTCCACAGCAAGAACGACGAGATCGCCGCCAGTGTCGTCGCGGCAGGAGGCGGGATGCAGGAAGTGATCGACGCAACTAGCCTCCGCACCCTCGAGAACGTCGCCGATTCGATCGACCCGGCGATCCTGAAGGACGCGTACAACAACGACCTGCTGAGGCGGGTGCAGCCCCCGTCGACCTAGCCCGAGCGCCGCTCAGGAAGGGTTGCGCTGGCGCTTGAGCCTTGGCCGACTAGTCAGTGATCCCAAACTGGCGCTCTCGCTTCGCGATGCTTTGCCTTTGCACAGCCTCGCGGATTGCGTGCTCGCGCTCCGTCAACTCGGACTGTGCGGGGCGCTCGAGGTAGCTGCTCGTGCCCGTCGCGCCGAGTTTGAGTAATTCTTCGAGCGCGGCGAGGCGGTCGCGTGCCGTCCCGGTTGGATCCTGGCCGAGGGCGATCCGCTGCAGCGCGCGGACGTAGTCGGGGAAGTCTCCACGGAGCGGCGCCTGTTCGGTCGCTGCCTGCCGCTCGATCGCCGCCGAGACCTTCTCGAGCCAGTGCTCGAGTTGGCGGGAGGTCCGGGAGCGATGGTTGAGCAGGTAGCGGGGCTTGCCCTCTTTGTCGACGAGCCCGCGGTCGTCGAGATCGCGATCGATCGCCTCCAGGATCGCGATGCAGCGAGCCGCCTCATGCAGGGCAAGCCGCTCGACGGGCGAGAACTCGAACGACCGCGTGAGCTCACTCGCGATCTCAGCCGCTCGCGCCTGGATGAGGCGGTCAGAGTGAACCCCCTGCTTGACGGCGTTGAGATTGCCGGGATGGGAAGCTACGAGGCTCTTCGGGTTTCCTCGCCCGCTCATCGGCCGGCTCCTTAGACTTCTTGCGGTTGTTTAGTCACCTCCATAAGTATACTCTTGAGTTAGATGGGTGTGACCTACCGACCGCTCGACGAGGAGTCCCGCCAGCGTCTGGGCCTTCATGAGGACGAGCTGGGCTTCTGCTTCCGGTGGCGGGAGTCACCGCATCCGAGGCGTGTCGCCTACTCTCCCGACGAGGAGGTCCGCGGTGTCGCCACGTTGAGTGGTTGGACGCCGCTGATCCGTGAGCTGACACTCTCCCGTACACGCGGGCTGAGCGCTGGCTCTTTGCAAGCGGTGCGGCTCGGGACCCTGCGGGAGGAGATCCTGACCGACCTCCGTGAGCACGCCCTGCTTGAGCAACTTACGAGCTTTCCCGAGGGCGAGCAACGCTGGATCTCCGCCGAGGACACCCCACGTAGCGCGGAGGAGCGCAATCGGCGGCGCCAGCAGCTGCGACGCTCGCTTGCCAACCTCCGGCGCGGCGCACCGAAGCGCGGCCAGTCCGATGCCTTCTACCGCGAGATCGGCCTTGCCTACCTTCTCCTGCTACCCGACCACCCTCGCGACCCCATCGAAGCACTGACTCGCCAACTCCGTAAAGGCGCACACCACGCCGACCTCAGCCCCAACACTGTCAGTTCTTGGGTCCGACAGGCGCGGCAACTCGGCTGGCTCAGCGCACCGAACCGGGGCAAAGCCGGCGCAGAGCCAGGCCCGCGACTTGAGGAAGTCCTCGAGAGCATGAGCAGCAGGAGACTTTCGCGTTCCGGGAATTGAACCTCGCAGCAGCTGCCCGCGCACCTGATCATGCCTCGTGCAAAGGGATGATCAGGCGGCAGGCCGCAAATCATCCCCCGGTCTGAAGCGACGCCGTTCGTTCGGCCGATGACGAGTCCAGCGGCTGCGCCTAGCCTCGGGCCCCTTTACTTCAGCACACTGAGCGAAGCCGCTTCAGGGCCGCGGCAAGGTCGCGGCGATTGGCGTAGCGAGCGAAGTGGGGTGGCCTCGAGCGAGCGTGTCGCGCTTCCGCCAAATAGCGACAGTCCTGCGGGATGAGCTCTGGTGCCTCAGCAAGCAGCGCGGGTTTGCTCCAGTTCAGCTTCCAGTCCTTCCCGAGAGCGCTCCTGGTCGCCTCCGCGTTGGCGCACCGGTAACGCACCAGGGCCTGCACGGCGGTGGCTGACCACCGTCGGTCTACAACCTTCAGGTCGCATTTCTGAGCCGTTTTTGGCGCTTCTCTTAGCGGGCCAGATCCGGCTTGATTGAACGGCCTCAGACTCGGAGTTGGCGGGTTGGCGAGCACCGCCAAGCCGAGTAGACGTTGGGGCCTTGTCCCGACCATTTCGGCCGAACCGATCGAGAGAATCGCGCGTGCGACGGAGACGCTCTTGAGCTAATTGTCGAGAGTGCAACAATCGCAGGGCCGGACCCGACGAGAGCCGCCGAGAGCTCAACAACGGGCTCCCGCCTGGGGCCAGGGAATGAGGTCATGTGCCCAGGAGGCAGGCATGGTTGCGTGCAGGATCATCGCTAGCGACGCCCAGACGGAAATAGACGTCGCCGACTGGCCCGGTCTGCTTACAAGCCAACTACCTGCATTCACGCGTGACTTTGCAAGCGTCCTCCTCACGAACCAAAGACATCCGTGAAAGGAGATCCCGAATGGCGCGCGTAACCGGCCTGTGGGTCTATCAAACGAGCGGTCGGCGACCCAATCCCGAAGCGGTGGCGGCGCGAGCGCAGCGGCACGGGATCAAGTGGCTCACTGTTCAAGCCGTCGAAGGGGACAAGCTGCTCGACGCCGACTGGCTCCACAGCATGCGCCGCGCGACGAAGGACCGTCAGATGCGTCTCGGCGTTCACGGCTTTATCGGACGGCCACGCCCGAAGCCGGCCGCGGAGGCTGAGGCAATGGCAAGAGCAATCGAGCTTGCCAGAGCGGACTTCGCCATCATCAACGCAGAAATCCAGTATGAGCAAACGCCTCGGGCCTCACAGGCCTTTGTTCATGCGTTTCGCCGCTTAAAGCCAGAGTTTCCCTCGTACTTGTCCTCCTTTGGCCGCCCGAAATTTCATTCCTCGCTCGACTGGGCCGCCTGGGCAGCCGGGGGTTTTCGCGGAATGCCCCAGGCGTACGAGAATCTGAACGCCGAGAAGCTGAAACCGATTCAATGTGTCAACGACTGGTCTCGCTTCTTCGAGCGGAGAGCCCTTCGACCAACCCTCGGCTGCTTCTCGGAACACGGCCACTCACACCTTCCGACCCAGCGGCTCGTTCAGAGCGTGCGAGAAGTCCCTCGCCTGCGCTTTAACATTTTCCGTCACGGGACAGTTACGGACGCCGAGCTCAAGGCATTGTCCGCGGTCGTCTAGACAGCGGCTACAGCGGCCGCGGCTGACGGTCGTGCGCCCTGGAACCTCGAGGAAGCCTCGTCGATGAGTGACCGTTACTGGCGGGTTTCTGGCTGGCGAGGCAACGCAGGCTCCTACCAACCCTTCCCGATGCCCCGATTTCTCCTTGCCTCGTCCCCGCCAAAGGCGTAACGTCCTCTAGCGACAGTTGTGACAAGTTGTCTGCGGCGTGGCGGAGGGGACAACTCCATGGCCATGGTCAAAGCGGATCCGCAGACGCGCTGGCACCACTTGGCTGATCGGCCATTTACGGGCTCGGTGCTCTTCCCGGAGCTCGTCTGGACCCACTGGGCCTGGCAGAGTCGGGTCCGTCCGCACGTCTTTCCGCGCCCAGGGCGAGCTCGCCGAATCCTCTCAAGTGCGGCACGCCTGAATGGTCGACCATCCCGGAACAGGAAGAACAGCGAGGCGGACCTTTCCGAAATTGACCTTCCCACCCTCGAACGGGAGTACGAGGAGTTGCTCGCCGCCTTCCAGAACTCGGAAGGCGAGATCGTCCGCGCCTACTGGTGTACGACGGAGGCCTCCGCCGTCGTACTCACCGAGAAGAGGAAGCGGTTGGGCTGGCTTCCGTGGCGGCGCCTGGGCAACCTGCGCTTACACCGCGAAACCGAATGGGTGACCGCCGAGGCACCCGTGATCGCCGACCTGCTTCACAAGTGCGACACGCTCGCGATCAGGATTAACCGCGTCCTCACGCAGGAGCCTCGGCGGATCGCGATGGAGTGGGTCTTCAGCGAGCAGAGCTACCTGCTCGGTTTCGTCGAACGAATGGGCGGCCGACCCTCCAAGAAGGACACCGCTTCGACCGTTGCCCGGCACCAGGTGGAGGTCGATCGCATCGAGCGCTACTACGACCGAGCCGCGAACAAGGCCGCCCGTATCCGCTACTTCGTTGGGATGCTCGTCGGCCTCCTCTTCGTCGCCGCCCTCGGCGTCCTCGTCGCCGGCGTGATTGAGCTCTTCGCCAATCTCGACCTCGGCGCCGATTCGACGCGGAATTTCTACGCGTCCTTCGGCGCGGGGGCCGTCGGGGCAATGGTCAGCGTGATGACGCGGATGCGCCAGGAAGGCGGCATCACGCTCGACTACGAGGTCGGAAACGGGCTGATCGTGATGCTCGGTGGTTTCCGGCCCGTTCTAGGTGCCATCTTCGGCGTACTGGCCTACTTCGCACTCGCGAGCGGGTTTCTGGGTGTTACCCCGCCTTCGGGGGGCACGGCGTTCTTCTTTTACACCGTCTTCGCTTTCGCCGCAGGATTCAGCGAGCGTTTCGCGCACGTCATCCTCGGCAGCGCTGACCTAACTGTCGCGAAAGGCCTGACCGGGGCGGAGACCCCTGAGCCGGAAGACGAGACCGCACCGGCGCGGGGGACAGCCGGGCCGGCGACAGGCGCCGCGAACGGCCAAGCAGCAGCCATCGATCGGCGACCAGCCGATTCCGGCGCGGTTCCTTCTGGGCGATCAGCAGCGTCGACTCGAGCGCCCGGACGACCGTGACGTGGCCAACCGCCTCGTTGTCGCCTCGGCGCCGAGGGCTTGATCTTCTTGGCACGAGGTGAGAGATTCCGCCTGTCCTGACCCCGAGTCGGAAGCCGCCGAGGCTTTCGCCCTCCTCCCCGACTCCCCGGCAGGCCCGTCGGGACGGCCCGATCAACCGAAGGAGGTTTTACCTTGCCCGAGTTCAGGATCATTCCGACCGCCGAGTGGGGCGCAGCTCCAGCGAAGCAGGCGATTACTCCCGCCGGCAGGCCAGACGAGATCATCTTCCACCACACCGCTGGGCATCATCAGGAACTCGATCACAATCGGACGGAGTCGCTCGCCGAGGCGAAGGGCTACGCCAGGGCGATCCAGCGCTCGCACTTCTCGCGCGGCTTCATCGACACGGGCCAGAACTTTCTCGTGACCCGCTCCGGGCACATCCTCGAGGGCCGCCACGGGTCGCTGGCGGCCATCAACTCAGGCCGAATGGTCGTCTCGGCGCACTGTGTCGGCCACAACGAGTCGCCGGGGATCGAGCATGAGCACATTGGCAATGAGAAAATGACGAAGAGGCAGCGGCGGGCCAGCGTCTGGCTGCATGCGCACGTCTGCCGCAAGACCGGCATCAAGCCGAGCGAAATTCACGGGCACCGGGAGTTCAACGCGACAGAGTGTCCGAGCGACGTGTTTTTTGGGGGGCTGGCCGGCTTCAAGAACGACGTTACACAGCGCCTTGCTCAACCTGATTAGCCCGATCGGATGAGGTAAGACCAGCGTCTCAGCAGCTCCGGAAAGGAGGGCCGTCTGCCGCCGGAGCCCGACATCACCGCCCCACCGCCCGCTGTCAGCGCCGAGGTGGCTCGGCTTGACACCGCTTTCGACCAGGTCGTGCCCAAGAAGACGCCGGGGCCCGACGGAAACATCGTCGTCGGCACCTGGAACCTGCGCGCCTTCTCCGACCTGACCAAGGACTGGGCGACTCCAGCGGGCGCCTCACCGAAGCGCAACTTTGCCGACGTCACCTACATCGCGAGCTTCATCCGCCGCTGCGACGTCGTCGCCGTCCAGGAAGTGCGCGGCAACCTGCGGGCGCTGCGCTACCTGCTCAAGCTGCTCGGCGACGACTGGGCCTTCATCCTTACCGACGTGACGCAAGGCCCCGCCGGCAACGACGAGCGGCTCGCCTTCCTGTTCGACACCCGGCGGATCAAGCCCTCAGGGCTCGCGTGCGAGCTGGTCGTCTGGGTCGAGGACAATCCGAAGATCACCGCCGGCGCCCTCGATCGCCAATTCGCGCGGACTCCCTACGCGGTCAGCTTCATCTCCTCCGGTCAGACGTTCATCCTCGTCACCCTGCACGTCGACTACGGCAAGCAGGCCGCCGACCGCATCCCCGAACTGAAAGCGATCGCCGCCTGGCTCGCGAACTGGGCCGAGCGCGAGTACGGCTGGGACCAGAATGTGATCGCGCTCGGCGACTTCAATATCGATCGTCATGGCGACCCGCTCTACCAGGCATTCACCTCAACCGGGCTGGCCCCGGCCGGCCCGCTTCAGGGTCTGCCACGAACGATCTTCGATCAGCCGCAGGCGCCGCACTACTACGACCAGATCGCCTGGTTCACCAAGGGGCAGAAGAAACGGCCGGTGCTGAACCTCGACTGTTCGGATGGCGGCAGCTTCGACTTCGTCCCCGAGCTGCGCGGCGACCGCACACTCGTCGAACTCTCCTGGCACATCTCCGATCACTTCCCGCTCTGGGTCGAGTTCACGGTGCCCCATGCCTGAGAAGCTCCCGAGCGCCAACCAGGCTGAGTAGGCGCTCGAGCGCGCTCTCCGCGAACCGCTCACCTCGCCGGCGCTGGGCACGGAGGCCTCGGATCTGGTCGAGCCCTGGCCAGGCCGTTTCCGGAGACGCGGACAATAGATCCTGAACGCGTCATACACGCCTCCGCGCCGGCGCGGGAGCGACATCCATTGAAGCGCGCGCCGGACTGACCCACGCGCTCGGCTTGATCTCTTGCAAGCGCCGTCGTAGAGTCGCCAAGCGACATAGGGCGGGAACGTCCAATGACCTGCGGCGGATCAGGGCTGTCGACTCCTTTCTGGAGGTGACCCGCGGTGGACTTCGACGGAATCGTGATCGGCTCGGGCTTCGGGGGCACAGTGGCGGCGACCCAGCTCGTTGGAGCGGGCAAGAAAGTGCTAGTAATCGAGCGCGGAGCTTGGTGGGTGTCGCCGATAGGACTATCGCGTCCGCCGAAAGATCCGACGATGCGCAGGTGGCTGGAGACGGTCCGCACTCCTGAGCTTCACCGCCAGGGCCGAACGAAGACCAAGCACCTGCTCAATTTCTGGCCGCGCCCGGATCACTTCCGGGGCCTGCTCGACTTGGTCGCGTCAATCCGGACCCGCTCAAACCCAGACGGCCTTTACTCGTACCACAGGTTCGACGAGGCGCACATTCCGACCGCAAACGGCGTCGGGGGCGGCTCGCTGATCTATTCGAACGTGACGATCGAGCCGAATCCGGCCGCGCTCAACCGGATTGGGCTGAATCTCGGCGAGGCCGACTACCAGAAAGCGCGCTTGTGGATGCAGCACTTTCGCGGACCAACGAACCAGATCGTGACCAAAAGCCCACCGGACCCCGAGCTCGCCCTCAACTATGCCAGCTTGGATTCGCCGCACGAGTACCTGTATCTGGACAAGAGCCTGGCCCTGAAGACAGCGGCGCCCCAAGCTGAACAGGAGCTTGGCCTGAAGTTGCCCTGGCAACCGCTCGACTTGTCGATCATTGATTACGACCCGACGAGAACGACAACCGGGCCCGACGGGACGCAGACGCCTGCGAGCGAAGCAGACAAGGCTCATACCTACTGCCAGCGTCAAGGAAGGTGCCTGTTCGGCTGCCTGCCGCAGGCGCGGCACACCCTCAACAAGACCCTCTGGGCGAAGGTTCTCACCGATCCCCAGTTTTCGAATCTGATCGAGCTCCGAGAACTCGCCGAGGTTTTCAGCGTCGGCGCCGTCGAGGGCGGCTACGAGGTCGCCTACCGCGACCGGATGGCCGACGGCCGGGAGCAGCGGGTGCGGGCACCCAAGGTCTTCCTCGCCGCCGGCACGCTCGGCACGACCGAACTGCTGCTGCGCTGCATCGAGGCCGGAAGCCTGCCCTTGAGCAAGATGGTCGGCCGCGGCTTCTCGAGCAACGGCGACTTCGGCGGCTTCGCGGTCGGCACACAGATGAAGGTGCATAGCACCCAAGGGCCGATCAACACCTGCCACTTAGACGTCGAGCTGCCCGACGGCACCCGCGTCACGATCGAGGACTCCGGCCTGCCGGCGATCGTGGCCGAGCTCGCGCGCTCGGCGCTCCATGTCCTGCAGCTCTACCTCGAAGAGAACCGAGGGTGGCGCAAGCGGTGGTTCAAGCTGCGAATGCGGTTGTTTTGGCACGTCGGACGACGGCTGCACCTGCGAAGCCCGCGGCTGCCGCACTTCTTGCCGCGACCGGTGCGCGCGCGTCGCCTCGCCCGGACCTCGATGGCGCAGCCGGGCAGTGACCCGCGCTCCCCGGCAGCCTCAGCTGCAAGCTCGATCACCCGTGCGCCGACCTCGCCACCGGTCGCGGGCACCTTCCCCTGGGCCTCGCCCGACTGGATTCCCGAGACGACAGATCCGGCTCGCTACCAGACGGAAACCGAGATGGTCGAGGACGTCTTCTTTTTCAACTCGATGGGCATGGACGAAGCGAACGGGACCTTCCGGCTCAAGAACGGAAAGCTCGACCTGAGCTGGGATGAGCCCGTGAGCAGCCAGAAGGTCTTCGGGGACGCCGAGAAAATCCAGCGCTCGCTAGCGAAGTGGATGGGCGGCACCTACCTGCCGATGCCGTTCTGGGACGGCTTCACCAAGAAAAAGGTCGTGGTTCCCCATCCGCTCGGTGGCTGCCGAATCGGCCGCGACCGCGACACGGGCGTCGTCGACGAGCACGGGCGTGTGTTCGACGGCGACGCTTCTGACCGGACGGCAGTGCTGCCAGGTCTCTACATCGTCGACGGCTCGGTGATTCCGGGAGCGCTCGCCGTCAACCCGACGCTGACGATCACTGCCCAAGCGCTCAAGGCGATGGAAAAGGCGCTGCAGGAGTGAGCCCGCCGGCAACCACCCCCGCAAGGGGTGACGCGCCCGAGCAGTCCGACGATTTCCGACGGCAAATTGCCGCGGGTATGACCCGAGCCTTCGACGACCCGGCGACCGAGGTGCGAGAACTCGACCTGGAATCTGCCCGCCTGATTGTCTTCTCCGATCTTCACAAGGGGGCGCGAGATGGGGCCGACGACTTCCGCCGCAGCGAGCGCGCCTACCAGGCGGCCTTGGGCTACTACCTCGAGGAGGAGTACACGCTAATCACTCTCGGTGATGTCGAGGAGTTATGGAAGTACAGGCCGGATGAAGTGATCGCGGCCTATCCGATGTCGTTTGAGCTCGAGGCGGAGTTCCATCGACACCAGCGGTACATGCGCTTCTGGGGCAATCACGACGATCTCTGGCGACATGAGGACGCCGTTTCGAAGCGGTTGGGGCGTTTCTACCCTGGAATCAAGGTCCGGGAGGCGCTCAAGCTCCGTGTAACGAGCGGCGGCCAGGAGCTCGGCCTGATCTTCCTTGTCCACGGACACCAGGGGACGCTCGAGAGCGACCGGTTCGGTTGGTTCTCGAAGCTAGTCGTGCGGTTCGTCTGGCGACCCATTCAGCGGCGGTTCGGGTTTGTCGCCACCACCCCGGCGAGAGATTGGAGTTTGCGTCAGCGACACGAGGAAGCGATGTTCAGGTGGGCAAGATCGCAGCGGGCAAGGCCGCTGATGATCGCGGGTCACACGCATCGACCGATCTTCGGGACGAGCAAGCCGCCAAAGCCCGATCTGCGGTCCGCGAAGGAGATCGAGAGCGATCTTCGTGCCGCGAAGGCGGGCGGTGGTAGCCGCGATCGGATCGCGCCTTTACGGGGAGAGCTCGAGTGGACGAAGGCGGACGCGCGCCGAGCTGCGCCGCCAATTCCGATCAGGCCTCCCTGTTACTTCAACACCGGCTGTTGCTGCTTCCCCGACGGTGACGTAACCGGAATCGAGATTGCAGAGGGCAAGATCCGATTGATCCGGTGGCCGACTGACGATGAGAAGCCTGCTCTCAAAGTCCTGGTCGAGGAAGATCTGCGCGACGTTCTAGCTGCTATCCGAACCGACAACAGGTAAGGGAACCAAGGAACGGCGCGCCGCGCAGGGGCCGCCCCGGCAGGTGTGACTTCTCTCCGATTCCGATCACCCAAGGAGTGACTCCGACTCAAGCTCTTCCCCAGAGGGGTGCCACCCCGCCCAGGGAATGTCCTCGCTCGGGTCGAATCGAACCGAGAGAGCCCCCAGCCGCACTGCGACGCGCAGCTCCGATTCGAGGCGACATTCGGCATGCCACGGTCGCAGCTACGGCCGCTCTCGGGAGAGGCCGCAATCGCGCAACTGGTGCGGGCTCGGCAAGGCTTCGGGCCGCTCAACCGCTGAACCGCTCGGCGGTGCAGGGAGGGTGGGGGCCTGAGGCATCACCTTGCTGTGACCCTTGCAGTGAGTTCTGGACCTCGAGCTCGCGAGCGCGAGCCTACAAGCCGCTCCTCCAATCAACGTAGCTGGAATGGAACCGGTTAGGTGCGTTCGATGCCGGCGAATGCCGGCGTGTCGAAGTGCCTCAGCGGCACGAGCTGCTTCTCTGGTTGGTAGATCGTGATGGTGATGTAGTACCTGCGTCCACCTCTGGGGGCGGGCACCCAGACGTACCAATCGCGCCCTTCGTCGTTCGTCGACGGGATGATCGTGAGCGCCTGATCCTGGGCGACGACCCTGTTGGTGGCTTCATCGGCGAGCTCCCAGCGCAGCGGCAGGTGCTTGTCGCGCATGCCGGTGATCTCGTAGTGGAAGGCCACCATCACCCCCGGCTGGCCAAGCTGCCCGCTGCTCATGCTTCCCTCTCGGAGCTCCTGCTTCTTGAGGTAGCTGCGGTAGGTCACCGGCTGCCGAACTTGGACGTCGCTGATAGCGGCCCGGCCGACGTCCTGCGGCTGACAGCCAGGGCGGAAGACGAACACGAGCCCGATCACCGTGCTCGCGACCGTCACGACCGCGGCGACCTGGCCGATGTACGCGAGGGGGTTCTGTCTCGTACGCTGCGCCGGCGGTGACTCGGCGGGAGCGGCCTTCGCAGCGGTGCTCGCTGCACCGGTGGAAGCAGCGCGCCGCGACTGACGACGCGCGGGCCGTCGAGATGAGCGACGGGTGCTCACCGCGCCAGTCGAAGGCGCACGCGGCGCGTGAAGACGCGAGTGCGGCCGCCATCGGGATCGACGACCGCGATCCTGAGCTTGTACGACCCCACGCGGATCGAGCGCCGCACGGGAAGCCGGAGCAAATTCGTACCCGGACGGACCCTGTGGCTCCTGCGCGCCAGGGCCCGGCCTTTCCGGCTCAGGGTGAGCCGCGCGGTCGTAGTCCTGTTGGCCTGGAGCCGGACGGCGATCGTACGACTGCCGCGCGCGTACACGACGCTAACGCCGGCCAAGCGGAGGACCAGCGAGCAGGGTCTCGTACTCGCTCTGAGGGTTGCCCGCTGAGAGCGGTTGCCCGCCCCGTCTGCCGCGTCCACCGCGACTTGATACGTGCGCCCGCAGCGGAGGTTCGCAAGCGTGAACCTGGGCGCCGTCACATCGGCGACCGAGGCACCCTCGAGGTAGACGCGATAGCCCGTCACACGGACGTTGTCGGTCGAGGCGGTCCAGTCGATCGTGACGCTCGACCGCGTCGCGCTGATGACCTTCAGGTCAGTTGGTGTGCTGGGCGGCGCTGCGTCCGTGAACAGCGCCCGGATTCGAGTGAGGGGCCCGACGGAGAACGTGCAGGTCGTCTCCGTTCGCGAGCACACGCCGTTCCAGCCGCCGAAGGCGGAACCCTCGCTCCGCTGGGCCGTCAGCGTGATTCGTCTGCCGTACTTGTACTCCGCCGAGCATTGGGAGCCGCAATCGAGTTTGTCGGAGGTGACACGGCCGCTTCCGTCCCCGCCCTTCCGCACCTGAAACTGGACGTTGATCGTCGTCGCCAGATTGGGCGGCTGCTCGTCGTCGTAGATCGCCGCGGCCCATGACGTGTAGTCGACAACCCAGATCGTGCAAGTCGTCGCATTCACCGGTTCACAGAAGTCCCCACTCGCCCCACCGATCCACTTGGTGAAGTTGGCTCCGGCGGCGGTGAGTTGCACGGGCGTGTTCGGTGGGAAGGGGTGTGTGCAGCCGGGATTGTTTTCGCCGGTCGGATCGTCCGCCGACGGCGTGCAATCGATGCCCGTCGGATCGCTCTTCACGCGGCGATCGGCAGGCGGGTCACCTGCGCCCTGCGAAAATCTGACCCCGAGCAGCAACGGGTTGAACAGTGCTGCGATGGATGTGTAGTCGTCCTCCAGCGTCAGCGTGCAGGAGCCGGTGTCGGGGCAGTCCGGCGTGCTCCACCCCGCGAAGCTGAAGCCCGTGCCGTTGCCCGCCGCGGCGGTCAGCTTCACGACCGTGCCGCGCGGGAACCCCCAGTGGCAGGAGCTCTCCTCGACGCTCTTGTCCGTGCACGCGGCGACCGACTGTCCCTCGTTGGGAGGGTCGAGTTCGACGCCCGGAGTGTCGCTCGTTACCGAGGCGCCGGCGGCGCTCGGCGCGCGCGGCGCGATCTGCAGCGTCACTTGAGGTTCGGCGCCTCTACTGCCCGGGCTGAATGCAAGTGCGCCTACGAGCAGGCCCGTCGCGGCCGCCCCGAAAAACGCCGCAGCAACGATCCGCGGCCAGCGGGACACACGTATCCTCTCTCGTCGCTACCAAGACGTTTGCACCTGCAAACGGGCATGTCAAGCGTGTGCGAGCGGCCGATGAGGAGCGCGCGCACACACACACGGCACAATCTCCAGCCTCGTCAGCGACCGCGATCTCCTCAACGGCGACTTCAACGTTATAGGTAACCATCGAGCAGATGGACGTGTGACCCTGGTCGATCAGCCCATGGATCGGTGCAAGGGCGCTGCTCGCTTCGTTAGGGCGGGCGCCGTACTCGGCGATCAGCTCACGGACACGTGGGGCCTGTTCACTCTCACTGCCGCGAGGCGGCAAACGGCCGAGCGGCCGTGGAGGGCTTTGAGCCCGCACCAGTTGCGGGATTGACCCCACCAGCTGCGGCCGTGGAAGCGGCCGCTTCCGCCCAACTGCGAGCCTCACGGCCCGATCTGGCATCTCGCGTCGGCGGAGGGTCTTTTGAGCTGGTGCGCTTCTGGTGGAATAACGGCGGGCTAGAAACCCGGCCAGGCAGCGCCGGGGGCGACCGCGTCGCTGTCCGCGGGCCCTGGCAAGCGCGCTCGATTCCCGCCACGGCCGGCTCAAGGGGAGCTGTCGCTATTTGGCGGA
>Ga0137372_10001484_pt1 | contig 22717 bp, 17 predicted proteins | sample SagtaG_6_FD_104911 | JGI IMG/M metagenome (GOLD analysis project Ga0137372, IMG submission 104911) | Vadose zone soil microbial communities from Sagehorn Ranch, Mendocino, California, USA - Sage1_R_60_16 metaG | ecosystem: Environmental > Terrestrial > Soil > Vadose zone | place: USA...
GAGTCAGAGCGATTTCCGGTCGAGCTGCGCTTTCGCGTAGCTCGACCTCAGCTGGGGGGAGCGAGCGCAGCTCCCCCCAGACCCCCCACCGCGGCGGTCGAAAAGGGCGAAACGTGAGTCTGAGTGACTGAAAGGGGGCCGCGCCAGGCCGCGCCCCCTCCACGCCGAGCGCGGCCTTCGCCGCTCTCTCGGCGGCGCCCCGGCGCGCTCGTTCGCTCGCGTGTTCGCGGAGCGCGAGCGGTCGCGGAGGAGCCCTCGCGCCCGCGGCGGGCGTGCTACGATCGTCCGACCGATGCGGACCGACAACCTGGCGGTGATGTTCACCGACATCCAGGGCTTCACGGCGAAGACGAGCCGGCAGACGCACGAGGAGAACGCGCTCCTCCTGCGCCGGCATGACGCGCTGCTCCTCCCTGTCGTGCGCGCCTTCGGCGGGCGCCACGTGAAGAGCATCGGCGACGCGTGGCTCGTCGTGTTCCGATCGCCGACGAACAGCGTCCTGTGCGGGATGGCGATCCAGGATCGGCTCTGGGACTACAACCGCCGCGTCCCGGAGGACGACCGGATCCAGATCCGCGTGGCGGTGAACCTGGGCGAGGTGCGGGTGACGCGCTCGCTCGGGAGCACCGACGTCTTCGGCGATCCCGTCAACATCGCGGCGCGCATCGAGGGCCTGGCGTCGGCGGGCGAGGTGCTCTTCACGGAGGCCGTCTACCTCGCCATGAACAAGGCGGAGGTGCCGGCCGAGGAGGTCGGGTACCGGCAGCTCGACGGGGTGCCGGAGGCGGTGCGGCTCTACCGCGCCGCGGCCGGGCGCGTCGCCCTCACGCCGGCACCGTCGCCGGCGCCGGACGGCATCGAGCAGCCGCCCTTCGGGAACCACGCGCTCGCGCGGGTCAAGGGCATCGCCGCGCCCGATCCGCGGGAGCTGCTGCGGCGAACGGAGCCCGCGCCCGATCTCGCGGAGCTCGCGAGCCGGCTCGGGCGGGTCGGCGCGGCGGTTCCGCGCAGGTGGCGATGGGCGGCCGCCGCCGTGCTCGCGCTCGCCACCATGGCTGGAGCTGCCCTCGCCATCGGGCCGTCCCGCCCGGAGCGCCTCATCGCGGAAGGGAAGCTCGAGGACGCCCGGGCGGCCATCGCCGAGCTCGCCGTCCGGCGCGGCGCCGACGACGCCGACGTGCTCTTCCTCGAGGGCCGGCTGGAAGAGGAGCGGTGGCGGCGCGGCCAGGCCGGGCCGCGCGAGGCGTTCCGCCTGTACGGCCGCGCGCTCGCCGCGGGGAGCTCCGCCGCGGGCCGCGCCCTCGCCCGCGAGGCCGAGTCGAAGGAGTGCGCCCTCCGGCGACTCGCCGCCCGCGCGCTCGTCGACTCCGGGAGCGCGCGCGCGGCGCCGGCGCTGCGCGACCTGGCCGGGGCGGAGCCGGAGGAGCCGGACGCCCCGGACGTCGTCGAGCGCGTGAAGCGGCTCTTCGGCACGGGGGGCCGGTGTGGCGCGGGCGACATCGCGCGGGACGGGCTGCGGTCGATCGCGGAGGCGAGGTGAGCCCCGCTCACCCGTGGACGCGAGCCACCAGAAAGGCCAGCCGGCCTGCCACGGCTTCACGTCCTCGTTCACGCCGCGCGCGTGAGCCGGCCGCGAGCGGGCTCGACGTCCTCGTGGCCGAGCGCTTCCGCCCGCTCCGTGGCCTTCGCGTCGGGCTCGTGTGCAATCCGACCACGGTCGACGCGCGGCTCCGCCACGGCGCGGACCTCCTGCACGGCGCGCCCGGGGTGCGGCTGGCGTTGCTCCTCGGCCCCGAGCACGGCATCCGCGGCGACGCCCAGTACATGGCCGCGGTGCCGGAGGAACGCGACGCGCGCACCGGCCTCCCGGCGATCTCCCTCTATGGGGCTACACGCGACTCCCTGGCGCCCCGCTCCCAGCAGCTCGCCGCGCTCGACGCGCTCGTGTTCGACATCCAGGACGTAGGTGCGCGGTATTACACGTATCAAGCGACGATGATGCTGTGCATGGAAGCGGCAGCGAAGTCGCGGCTCCGCTTCGTCGTGCTCGACCGCCCGAACCCGATCGGGGGTATGGGCGTCGAGGGCCCGAGGCTCACGCCAGGGTTCGAGAGCTTCTGCGGGCTGCACGACCTCGCGCCGCGGCACGGGATGACCGTCGGTGAGCTGGCGGCTTTGTTTCGCGTCGAGCGCGGACTCGACGACCTCGATCTCGCCGTGATCGAGTGCCGCGGGTGGCGGCGCGGGATGCATCAGCGTGAGACCGGGTTGCCGTGGGTCCTTCCGTCGCCCAACATGCCGACCCCCGAGACGGCGCTCGTGTATCCGGGGATGTGCCTGCTCGAGGGCACGAACCTGTCGGAAGGACGAGGCACGACGCGGCCGTTCGAAGTCTTCGGCGCGCCCTGGCTCGATTCGGATCGCCTGGTGGACGCGCTCGGCGAGCTGCGGCTCCCCGGTGTCCGCTTCCGGCCGGTGAGCTTCGTCCCGACCTTCGACAAGCACGCTGGCGTGCGCTGCCACGGGGCGGAGCTGTTCGTCGTCGAACGCGAGTCGTTCCGGCCGTTTCTGACCGGCGTGGCCTGTGTCGCGGCCGCGCGCCGACTCGCGCCGGAGGCGTTCGCCTGGCGGACGGAGGCGTACGAGTTCGTGGAGGGGATCCCCGCCTTCGACCTCCTCTGCGGATCGGCGCGCGAACGGCGGGCGATCGAGGCGGGCGCGCCCCTCGCCGATCTCGCGCGCTCCTGGGTGCCGGAGGAACGTGCCTTCGCTAGAAGACGTCGGCAATTCCTCCGGTATCGCGATTAGGATAGGCTTCGCCAGGTGCGGATCGGGCTCGCGAGCGACTCCTGCGGGAACACCGCGCTGCTCGTGCGCGCACTGGACGCGCTCGACGCGGCCGGTGCCGACCGCATCTTCTTCCTGGGCGCGCGTTTCACGGACGTCGACGCCGCCATGGCCGCGCGCGCGCAGAGCGCACCGAGCACCGGCGCACCGCCTCCGCCGGCAGGCGAGGATGAGGCGTTTCTTCGAGAGGTCGAAGGGGAGCTGCGCTCCCGCATCGAGACGGCCGCCACCCGCGTGGGCCGGATCGTCCGGATCGCCAGCCGCAGCTGTCGAGAGCGCGCACCCTCTGCGCCCGGGAAGCTGCTCGAGATGGTCGGGGGGGCGCTCTGCTGCCTCGTGCACGACAAGGCCGACCTGACCCGCGACGACATCGCGAATGCCACGTTCCTATTTCACGGGAACGCGGACGCGCCTGCCCTCGTGCGGTTCGGGCCGCGCTACTTCGTCACGCCGGGGCACCTGCGGGCCAGCGCGCCCGCCGATCGGCCGGCCACGTGGGCCGTGCTGGAGTTCGAGTCCGAGCGCGTCGAGCTCGTGGTCTACGGAGAGGACGGCCGGGAGCGCGAGCGTCTCAGGGAGGAGGTCGTCGCGGCCCCCGGTGCGCGCGTGAAGGTGCGCTGATGGCGGGGCGCAGGCGCGAAGTGGCCATCCTGGGGGGCTCGTTCAACCCGCCGCACGTGGCGCACCTCATGGCCGCCTACTGGGCGCTCGCCACGCAGGGAGTGGACGAGGTCTGGCTGTTGCCCTCGTTCCAGCACCCGTTCGGAAAGGCGCTCGCGTCGTTCGAGGACCGCGTGCGGATGTGCGAGCTCGCAGCCGGGGCGCTGCGCGGCGTCCACGTCTGCACGGCGGAGGAGGAGCTGGCGAACGACCCGCTGGTTGGGAAGACCGCAAGGACGCTGGAGCATCTCACCTCGAAGCATCCCACGCTGCGGTTCGCGCTCATGATCGGGACGGACATCCTGGGCGAAACCGACAAATGGTACCGGTGGGCGCGGGTGAAGGAGCTCGCTCGCATCATCGTCGTCGGCCGCCAGGGCCACCCCTCCGGTGCCGGGCAAAATCCCTTGTTGCCACCGGTCTCCAGCACGGACATCCGGCAGCGCCTTCACAGAGGCGAGGACGTCTCGGCGCTCGTCCCAGCGAAGGTGCTGCGCTACATCGCTGAACGTTCTCTCTATGGATGATTGTTTCGGCCGGCGAGGTTCGCTGCATCCGCATGCAGCCACACGGAGCGCGAGGAGATCGCATCTCTGGCGAAGCTCAGCGATCTCGAGCGCGCGGAGCGCCACATCTCCGCGCCGCATCGCATGCCGAGCGAGCTCCACGCCCAACCTGTGCGGAGTGCGCGAGCCGGGGGCCTGCATCGCCGCCCCGGAGCCCGCGGCGGTTTCAAGACGACGGTGAAAGGCCGCACGCCATGGCTCGCGCGGCCGTCCAGGACGGATCGCCGACGAACGGCCCGATCACGAGATCGGATCGCCACACCACGAAAGGCTGGATGAGCTTGGTCGCGAACAGGTGCACGTACGCCTTGCGGCGTTGCGCGGGCGTGTCGCCGAGCGCGAGGTACTCCGGTGCGTCGGTGATGAGCGCGTTCTTCTCACCGAACGCGTAATGCCGATAGCTCGACCATGCCCACTCCTTGGCTGAGTCGACGAGGCGCGCGCGCACCGGGTTCACGTCACCGTATCTCATCACGTTGAGCTGGTGCTCACCATCCTGCACAGTAGGTGAAGTCATCCGGTCCATCACGACCTGCCCGCGAGCGCGGTGGACCTTGTTGTGAAATCTGGCGAACCGATGGTTCACGACTTGCCAGAACTTGCTGAATTCCTTCTGGCCCTTCGTGGACCTGCACTGAACGTGCGGGTGCGTGTTCATGATCGAGTACGAGTTGATCTCGATCCCGTGCTCGTCCTTGTGCTCGGTCAGGAGCGCGAGGAACTTCTCCTTCGCCTCGGGCGTTCCCAGCGCCTGCGAGAAGTTGTGGCTGCGCCACGTGCAATGGTTGACCGAGTTCTCGCCGACGAGGTGTTTGCGTGGTACGCGCGCCACGCCCGCCCGAAGAGCAAGGCGCGCGCCAACTTGATTTCGCCAGCGCCTTGCGGCGCGCAGGTCTCCCCAGGAGCGCATTCCGCGGACGGTAGGTCCGTACAGCGGACGACGTTCAGGTCTCGTCGGCTTCTCCCGGCACCCGGCGCGCCAGGCGCGCCGGGTGCGCGGCGCGCGGGCCGGAAACCGCGAACTCGAGGGCACCGTTTCGGGCGACGACCTCGACGACGTCGCCAGGCTGGTAAACGCCAGCGAGGATCCGCTCCGCGAGCTCCGCCTCGACGAGCCGCTGCACGGCGGAGCGCATGGGTCGCGCCCCGAGCGCCGCGTCGTATCCGCCGTTCACGAGCAGGTGCTCCGCGACGTCGTCCCCGGCAATGAACCGGATCTTTCGCTCCGCGAAGAGCCGCGCAGACGACTCCGCTAGCAGGAGCTGCGCCACGCGCCGGACGGCCTCACGGGTGAGCGGCGGAAAGAAGATGCGCTCATCGAGCCTGTTCCAGAGCTCGGGTGGGAGCGCGCCACGCGCCGCCGCGAGCGCCTGATCCTCGCGCGAGCCGGCCTGCGCGCTCGCCCCGAATCCCATCACGCCCGACGACGCGCGAGTCGCCTCGAAGCTGCCGAGGTTCGACGTCAGGACTACGACCGTGTTGCAGAAATCGACCTGCCGCCCGCGCCCGTCGGTCAGCCGGCCCTCCTCCAGGACCTGAAGGAGCAGCATGAGGACGTCGCGGTGCGCCTTGTCGATCTCGTCTAGCACGACCACGCTCGCCGGGCGCCGGCGCACTGCGTCCGTGAGCTGGCCGCCTTCGCCGTACCCGACGTAGCCGGGTGCGGCGCCCACGAGCCGCGCCACCCCGGTCGCCTCCGCGCACTCGCTCATGTCGATGCACACGAGCGCGTCCGAGCTGCCGTAGAGCGTATCCGCGAGCGCGCGCGCCAGCTCCGTCTTTCCCACGCCTGTCGGACCGAGGAAGAGGAAGCTCCCCATCGGCCGCCGCGAGGCGAAGCCCGCGTAGTTGCGGCGCAGCACCGCGGTGATGCGCTGGATCGCCTCCGGATGGCCGACCACGCGCTCCGACAGGACGCGCCCGACTCCGAGCACCCGATCGCGGTCCGAGGCGACGAGGCGCGATTCCGGGATCCCCGCCATCTTCGCCACCACCCGCGCCACCTGGACGGCGTCGACCTCGACGAGGCCCTCGCGCCTTGCCCGGGACCCTGCGAGGTCGAGCGCCGCCACCGCCTTGTCCGGCAGGAAACGATCGGTGACGTAGCGCGCGGTCAGCGACGCCGCGGCCTCCATCGCGTCCTTCGCGTACTCGACGCGGTGGTGCTGCTCGTAACGCCCGACGAGGCCCTGGAGGATGCGGATGGTGTCCGCGACCGATGGCTCGCGGACGAGCACCGGCGTGAAGCGCCGCTCGAGCGCCGGATCCTTCTCGATGTGCTGCCGGTATTCGTCGTGGGTGGTCGCTCCGATGCAGGGGAACTCGCCGCGTGCGAGTGCCGCCTTCAGCTCGTTCGCCGCATCTTGGGGCCCGTCACCGGTGGAGCCCGCGCCCATGATGGTGTGGATCTCGTCGATGAAGACGGTGACGCGGCCACCCGCGCGCCGGACCTCGTCCTTGATGCCGTTGAGCTTCTCCGAGAACGAGCCGCGGAGCTGCGTTCCGGCGAGGACGCTCGCCATGTCGATCTCGACGACCAGCTTCTCGGGCCCGCGCTCGACGAGGAGGCGCTGCGCGATCCCCTCGACGATGGCAGTCTTGCCGACCCCTGGCTCCCCCACGAGGAGAGGGTTGTTCGTACGGCGCTTGCCGAGGATGTCGATCGCTTCCTCGACCTCGCGCTCGCGGCCGACGAGCGGATCGAGCCGGTGTGACGCGGCGAGCTCGGTGAGGTTTCGTCCCAGGGACGAGAGCCACGGAAATGCTTCGGCGTCGAGCGAGTAGGGGGAGACAGGCCGCGAGAACGGCACCGGTGTTGCTCCCGGCAGCGCGGCGGCGGGGCGCGCCACGGGCGGGGGCGTGGGGATGCGAGAGTGAGCATCGGGCGTCATCGCCGGAGGGCTCGCGGCCGGCGGCGACGTTCTCGCCGGCATGGGCGTTGGTCGGAGAGCCTTCACGGATTGTGGCGCGAGCTCGCGAAGACGCCGCGGCATGCGGCTCGTGAAGTAGGAGAGCGCCACGTTCCGAAGCGTGGCGAGCTGCAGCCCGCAGGCGGCGAGGAGCTGGTGGGCAGCGGAGGAGCGAACGCGGCTCATCGCGATGAGCAGGTGAAGGCAGTCCACCTCCTCGGCGCCGACGCCCACCGCGACCTCGCGGGCGCGCTCGCGCAGCTCGCGCTCGATCCCGTCTGGCTCCTTCGGCTTTTCCGTCATCGCCGCGAGGATCCTGTCCTCGTCGATCCCTCTGTCGCGGAGCAGCAGCTCGGCGCGGTTCGGGATGGTGAAGAACCCCAGCAGCTGGTGTGCGCTCGTGAGGCTCTGGTTCACGCTCCGAGCGATGTCCTGTGCCTCGGCGAGGACCTGCGCGAGCTCGATCGAATCGATGACGTGCGGCATCGAAGCGACGATGCGATATCGGTTCTAACCCGTCAATTTTTCGACCGGATCGCCACTGGGATGATTTGTCCGGCACCATTCATTCGAGCCCGCGCTCCCAGAGCTCCTCCTCGTCGAGCCCGAGGAAGTGCCCGACCTCGTGAATGAGCGTGATGCCGATCTGCTCGATGAGCTCCCGGCGATCCCGTGCGAAGCGCTCGAGGTTCCGCTGGTACAGCACGATGCTCGACGGGAAATGGCTCCACGGGTCCATGGACGCCTTCTGGCCCAGCGGCGCGCCCCGAAAGATCCCCAGGATCGAGGGGGAGAGGGGAGGGTCGGAAGCGAGCAGGTCGTCCGTCGCGGGCAGATCCTCGACCGCGATGGCGACGTTGGAGAGATAGGTGCGAACGGCCTCCGGGAGCGCGGCGAGCGCATCCTCGACGGCGCTGTCGAACGCCTCGGGCGAGAGCTCGACCGGCTCAGGAAACTCGTCGCGATCGAGCCGGCGCGCCCGCGCAAACCGCCGTCCTGCCTCGTCTTCGTCGCCCTGGCGCTCCGCGATGAGTCCGAGCGTGTGGTGCGCCCACGCCTCGTCCGGCACCACGCGCGTGAGCTGGAGGAGCTGCGCGCGCGCGTCGTCGAATCGGCAAAGCTCGTAGAGCGCGAATCCTCGCTCGAGCTGCGCGTCCAGGTTCTCCGGGCGAGCGGTGAGCGCCGCGTCGAGGCGCGCGAGCGCCTCCTTGGCATAGCCGAGCTGCGAGAGCGCCATGCCCTCGAGGAGCGCGAGCTCGGCGGCCGCGTCGTCGTCCCGGGCGCGCCGGGCCAGCTTCGCGCCGCGCCGAGCGAGATCGAGACCGCGCTCGAGCCAGTCGCGATCCGCGTCCGGCTCCTGAAGCCGGCTGACGTAGAAGTCGGCCGCCCCGGTCAGCAGGTCGAGGTCGTCGGGATCCGCCGCGAGCGCCTCCTCGTACGCCGCTCGCGCCGCGTCGAGACGGCCGAGCTCCGCAAGCGCCGCCGCGCGGAAGTGCAAGGCCGGCACGTGCCCGGGCGTTCGCGCCCTCGCCGCCTCGGCGCGCTCGAGCGCGCCGCAGAGATCGCCTTGCTCGAAACGCTCCGCGGCCTCGTCGACGAGTCGCTCGGTTTCAGCGGCGCTCTCGTCTGGTTGGCGCATGCGCCGTTCGAGGTAGCGGTGGCCTCGCCGCATGTCAACGCGCAGGACGGCGCGCCGTGCGCCGAGCCATCGCTTGACCGGGTCGGCGCCGCGATTATGTTAGCGCACGCCGCCGCCGAGCGCCAGCGGTGGTGCCATGCAAGTCCTCGTGGTTATTACGCTTCTGGAGAAAGGAGCGCATCGATGCCCGCCAAGGAGATCGCTTTCCATCAGGGTGCGCGCGACGCCATCCTGCGGGGGGTGCAGACCCTCGCCGAGGCCGTGGCGGTGACCCTTGGGCCCAGGGGCCGCAACGTCGTCATCGAGAAGAGCTTCGGCTCCCCCACGATCACCAAGGACGGCGTGACGGTCGCGAAGGAGATCGAGCTCGAGCCGAAGTTCGAGAACATGGGTGCCCAGATGGTTCGCGAGGTCGCCTCGAGGACTTCCGACAAGGCAGGTGACGGCACCACGACCGCGACGGTGCTCGCGCGCGCCGTGTACGAGGAGGGCCTTCGCCTCGTCGCGTCCGGTCACAACCCGATGGACCTGAAGCGCGGCATCGACAAGGCGGTGGAGGTCATCGTCGCCCAGCTCGAGAAGATGTCGAAGCCGACTGCCGGCAAGAAGGACATCGCCCAGGTGGGGTCCATCAGCGCGAACGGCGACGAGACGATCGGCAACATCATCGCCGAGGCGATGGACAAGGTCGGGAAGGAGGGCGTCATCACGGTGGAGGAGGCGAAGGGCCTCGAGACCACGCTCGAGGTGGTCGAGGGCATGCAGTTCGACCGCGGCTACGTTTCTCCCTACTTCGTCACGAATCCGGAGCGGATGGAGGCGGTGCTCGACGATCCATACCTCCTCGTGACCGAAAAGAAGATCTCGGCGATGGCGGACCTCGTGCCGGTCCTCGAGCAGGTGGCCCGCTCGGGCAAGCCGCTCCTCATCATCGCCGAGGACGTCGACGGCGAGGCGCTCGCGACGCTGGTCGTGAACCGGCTGCGCGGCAGCCTTCAAGTTTGCGCGGTGAAGGCGCCCGGATTCGGCGATCGGCGGAAGGAGATGCTGAAGGACATCGCGACGCTCGCCGGGGCGGAGGTGGTGGCTGACGAGCTCGGGAAGAAGCTCGACCAGCTCACGCTGAAGGAGCTCGGGCGCGCGAAGCGGGTGACCGTCGACAAGGACGACACGACCATCGTCGACGGCGCCGGCAAGCGCTCCGACGTCGAGGCGCGCATCAAGCTCATCCGAGGCCAGATCGAGGACACGACGAGCGACTACGACCGGGAGAAGCTGCAGGAGCGGCTCGCGAAGCTGGTAGGCGGCGTGGCGGTCATCAGCGTCGGCGCGGCGACCGAGACAGAGATGAAGGAGAAGAAGGCGCGCGTCGAGGATGCGCTCCATGCGACGCGGGCCGCGGTCGAGGAGGGGATCGTCCCGGGCGGTGGCGTCGCTTACCTGCGCTGCCTGACCGCGCTCGGCCGGGTGAAGGTCGCGGCCGACACGGACGAGCGGTTCGGCGTCGAGATCGTGCGCAAGGCGCTCGAGCACCCCACAAGGCGAATCGCGGAGAACGCCGGCTGGGATGGCGCGTTGGTCATCCATAAGATCCGCGATGGCGCGGGGGCATTCGGGTTCAACGCGGCGAGCGAGGCCTTCGAGGATCTCGAGAAGGCAGGCGTCATCGACCCGACCAAGGTCGAGCGCACGGCGTTGCAGAACGCCGCGTCGGTCGCGAGCCTGCTCCTCACGACCGAGGCGATGATCGCGGAGAAGCCAAAGAAGAGGAAGCCGATCGGCGGTGCCGGACGAATGGGCGGCGGCGACATGGACGACATGGACATGGACTACTGACGCGACATGGACTCCTGGCGCCCTGACGCGTCGCGTCATTATTGCCGCAGCGCGTCAGTGGCGCGCGCTATCGGATCCGGCTAAACTGATTTGCAGCAAGCCGGCGAGGTCGAGCCGGGCGTCTTACGGCGAGGGCAACCGCCACTACGCGCTGGTCCGGGCGGAACCCGGATGTCGTCGCCGACGGGGCCCCAGGGTGAATCCTGGGGCCCCGTGTTTTTTTTGGTTTTTCCCGCTGAGCGCGATCATTCGGGGCGGCGCGGTCGGTGAGCTCTTCCTCCACAGGTCCATCGCGCGCGAGTTCCTCCCGCAAGTTCCTCCGGCACCGGTCGCGCCGGCACCGGTCGCGGCACCAGTCGCCCGCGAGTTCCTCCGGCAGCGGTCGTCGAGCACCGGTCGTCCTCGCGAGCTCCTCCGGCACCCGCTGCGGGCACCCGCTGCGGCGCGGCCCGCGCCGAGTTCCTCCGGCACCAGTGGGCGCTGCGCTCCGCGCTGCGAGCCCTCATCCCGGGGGAGCGAGCGCCGCTCCCCCCAGACCCCCCAGCGCGGGTTTGGAAAAGGGCGAAACCCGAATCTGACCGCTTACCCTCGGAGCCCTCAACGCGCGGGGACGGGCGGCAGGTCTCGCGACGCGATGTACACCACGTTTCGCGTCGACCGCTTCCCCCGGTACATCGCCCGGTCGGCGAGGTCGAGGACCTCGTCCTTTCGGGTCGTGTGCTCCGGGTAGCTCGCGAGACCGATCGACGCGGTCACGCGGAGCTTCGCGCCCTCCCGCGACAGGAACACATGGTCCTCCACGGACCGCCGGATCCGCTCCGCCACCTTGAGCGCGCCCCCCGAATCGATGCCGAGGAGCACCGCGACGTACTCGTCGCCGCCATAGCGCGCGACGATGTCCTCGTCGCGCACGCATCCCTTCAGCACGCGCCCCACCTCGACGAGCAGCTTCGACCCGACGAGGTGCCCGTGCTGATCGTTCACGGTCTTGAAGCGATCGAGGTCCAGGAAGAGCACCGTGAACGGGCGGCCGCCCTGGATCTCGCGCTCGAGGACCAGCTCGAGGAACCGCGTGTTGTAGAGGTGCGTCAAGTCGTCGAGGTAAGCGAGGTGCTCCACCTGCTTCAGGTGGCCCAGCGTGCGCAAGGCGAGCGCCAGGTGGCTGCACACGAACTCGGCGCTCCTGATCTGGTGGTCGTCCGTGTCGCCGTCGACGAGGGCGCACACCGCCCCGAGTGTCCCGTCGTCGCCTGCGACGGGCAGGATGAGCGCCGGCGCCGTCGAGGCGCCGCCCTCGAGCGAGACGCGGACCGGCACCCCGCCGCGCGCGCTGGCGGCGGCGGCGGCGAGCGCGCCGACCTGCGCCTGATCGAGCCCGGTGTGCCCGCTCGGCACCAGGCGCCCGCCTGCGTCGAGCTCCAGGAAGAGAGCGCCGTGCGCGCCGAGCTCCCGCGACAGGGCCCCCAGCGCGAGGTCCACCGCGCGATCGTGGTCGAGAGAGGCGGTGATGCGCTGGCACGTCTCGAAGAGGCGCAGGTGCGAGCGGAGCACCTTGTTCTCGGCGAGCAGCGCGCGCGCCGAGACGCACTTCTGGACCGCGACCTGGAGCGCCTCGGGTGTGACCGGCTTCACGAGGTAGTCGCTGGCGCCGGACTTCATGGCGCGCACGGCCGGGTCGACGCGGTCGAGCGCGGTGATGACGATCGCCTCGATGTTCGGGTCGAGCCGCTTCGCCTCACCGAGCAGCTCGAGACCGTCCGCCCCGGGCAGGATGATGTCCGTGATGAGCAGGTCGAAGCGGCGACGGCGGAGCTCCTCCAGCGCCGCGTCCGCCGTGTCTGCGACCTGCACCTCGTACCCGGCCTGCCGCAGGTAGTCGGAGTAGACGGTGCGCGCGAACCGCTCGTCATCGACGAGGAGCACCGCGGCGGTCATGGCGTTTGTATATCATGCCGCCATGGAGTCCCTCCCTGCCGAGCGGAAGGCGCTCCTCTTTTCGGCGGGGGGAGTGCGCCTCGCCTTGCGGCTGTCGCAGGTGCGCGAGATCGTGGACGTGCCGGAGGACGCGGGCGAGGTGACCTTCCGGGGGACCGCCGTCCCCGGGCTGCCGGTCGCCATGGCCCTCGGCCTGACCGGCGGGCGCACGCGTTTCGGGCTCGTCACCGAGACGACGCCTCGCGTCGCGCTGCGAGTCGAGGCCATTCACGGCATCATCGAGCTGTCATCGGCGGAGGTCTTCCAGCTGCCCGCGCGTACGCTCCTGCCGCAGCCCGCTCCGTTCCAGAGTGCCGTCGTGAGCGGAGGCGCCATCGCCCTCGAGCTCGCCGTGTCCTCGCTCGGGTGGGTGCCCATCGAGCCGGCGAGCGAGCTTCCCGGCCCGCCCCCGGAGCTCGACTTCCCGCTCGGACGCGAGCTCCTCTTCACCCGCGGCGCCCGCACCTACGCCGTCCCTGTCCATCTGCTCGCTCAGGTCCTCGACCATCCGTGCGTCTACGGGGTCCCGCTCGCGCCGTCGGCGCATCGGGGCTTGCTGTACCACGGGCGCGCCATCCACCCGGTCTTCGACGTGGGCGTGCTCTACGGCGAGCGCGCCGGAGAAGAGGTCGCTTCCGCCCTGCTCGTGGAGGCGGGTGGGAACGCCATCGCGGTGCTCGCCGATCGCATCCTCGCGGCAGGCGACGGGGGGGCTCGCGAGGTGTCGCGGCCGAGCTGGGACGCGCTCTTCCCGGGCCCGTGAGCGCGACGTCCCGACGCGCCGAAGCTCGCGGCAAACCTTGACATTCAGACAATCCAGGCGTTACTGCTGACGGACCACTCTCCTCGGGAAAACCATGCCCAAGCATCTTCTCCTCGCGGATGATTCCATCACGATCCAGAAGGTCGTGGGCATCACGTTCGCGGGCGAAGAATTCAAGATCACGGCCGTCGACAACGGCGAGGACGCGATCGCGCGCGCCCGCGAGCTGCGTCCGGACGTGATCCTCGCCGACGTCATGATGCCGAGGAAGAACGGCTACGAGGTGTGCGAGGCGGTGAAGGGCGACCCCTCCCTGAAGCACATCCCGGTGCTGCTCCTCGCCGGGACCTTCGAGGCCTTCGACGAGTCGCGCGCTCGCGCAGCCCATGCGGACGGCCACATCGCCAAGCCGTTCGAGAGCCAGGCGCTCATCACGAAGGTGAAGGAGCTCGTCTCGGGCGCGCCGATCCAGGCCTCCGCCGCGCCGAGTGCGTCGCAGGCCACCGCGCCGGTCCAGCCGCGTGCGGCCGCGGTCGGCCCCATGCAGTCGGCCGCGGCGGGGAAGGCGCCCGCCGCAGCGCCGCCTTCGGCCACGTCGCGCCCTGCGCCCTCCGGGCCCGGAGCTCCGTCGGGCCGTCCGCCAATGACCGCGCCGCCGCCCGGTCGTCCCCCGATGGCGGGGCCACCGGCCGGGTTGCGACCAGGGATGGTGCCCGGAGCGTCGCCGCCCCGGTCGGGTATGCCGCCGGCTGGGATGATGCCGCCCGGCGCTCGCCCGCCACCGCCCGGAATGCCGCCTGGAGCACGTCCGCCGCTCGGTCCGGCTCCGGGATTCCGCCCTCCGGGAGCCGGTTTGGCAGGCCTCGCGGGTTCCCCCGGCACCAGCATGTCGAGCGGCCTCGGTGGTTCTCCCGGTGGTTCTCCCGGCACCGGGGCGGGCACCGGGGCGATGCCGCGGCCGCCAGGGTATCCGGCTCCGGTGAGGCCCCCCTCCGGTGCGAGGCCGGGGATGCCTGCCGGTGGCCCGCCGTTCGCAGCGCGCCCCCCCGCGCCCGCGCCGATCGCGCGCCCGCCCGCTCCGATCACGCCGCTCGCCGCTCCGGTTCCGACGCGTTCCGCGTCGTCGAGCGCGGCCGCCCGCCGTGATCCTTTCGGGCTCGACGTCGCCGCGCCGCGGCGTCCCGAGCCCGCGCCTGTCGCGCCACCGACCCCCGCCCTCGATCTCGACTGGACCGACGTGGACGTGGCGGAAGGCGCGCCCGCTCCGGCCGCGCCCCTGGTGGCTTCGACGCCGAAGGCGGCGGAGGTCGCCGCGGCGCCGCTCGCGACGCTCGAGGAGCTCGACTTCGCCGAGCCGCCGGCGAGCCCCGCGGCCAACCGCGCCGTGCCCGAGAGCGCACCCCAGGCGCTCGCGCCGGTCGAGCTGCCCGAGCTCGAGGCCGAGGAGGACGTCGAGCTCGCGCCCGCGATGGACTTCGTCCCGAAGCCGGAGGAGACCGGGCACCAGCCGGAGCCGGCGGTCGCGCGCGACGCGTCCTCCGCCGCGTTCCCGCCCCTCGACCCGATGGAGCCGCCCTCGGAGCGAGCACCCGCCGCGCCCGCCGCGGCCTCGGATGGTGGCGAGGCGCAGCTCCGCGACGCGCTCTCGCGCGCCTCGCGCGAGGTCATCGAGCGGATCGCCTGGGAGGTCGTACCCGAGCTCGCCGAGACCATAATCCGCGAGCAGCTCGATCGCCTGGTGAAGGACCGCCAGCGCTAGCGCGACGCCGTCGCGAGCCCGAAGCTTCGATCCCGCTCCGCTCCCGCAAGAGGGAGCTGGAGCCATTCGACCCTCAGGAGTTCCCGTGAGCACCGAAGTCGCCGCCGAGACCCGCACCGAGCTGTCCAAGGGGTACCAGCATCGCGAGGTCGAAGCGCGCTGGTACCCGGTGTGGAAGGAGCGCGGCTACTTCCACGCCGACGAGCGCGATCGCGCGCGGCCGCCCTTCTCGATCGTGCTGCCGCCGCCCAACGTGACCGGCTCGCTCCACCTCGGGCACGCGCTCGCCGCGACCCTCCAGGACGTCCTCATCCGCTGGAAGCGCATGAGCGGCTTCAACGCCCTCTGGCTGCCGGGCACCGACCACGCGGGCATCGCGACGCAGATGATCGTGGAGAAGGAGCTCATCCGGACCGAGAAGAAGACCCGGCACGATCTCGGCAGGGCCGAGTTCCTGAAGCGCGTCTGGAGCTGGAAGGAGAAGTACGGGTCGCGCATCGGCGTTCAGCACGAGGCGCTCGGGGCCTCCCTCGACTGGGAGCGCGAGCGCTTCACCATGGACGAGGGGCTCTCGCGCGCCGTGCGCGAGGTCTTCGTCCGGCTCTTCGAGGAAGGGCTCATCTACCGCGACGAGAAGCTCATCAACTGGTGCCCGCAGGACCACACCGCGCTCTCCGACCTCGAGGTCACCTACGAGGAGGCGCACCAGGGCGAGCTGTGGAGCTTCGCCTATCCGCTCTCCGACGGGTCCGGCGAGATCGTGGTCGCGACCACGCGCCCCGAGACGATGCTCGGCGACACCGCGGTGGCGGTCCACCCCGACGACGAGCGCTACCAGGCGCTCATCGGGAAGAAGGTCGTCCACCCGCTCGTCGACCGCGAGATCCCGATCGTCGCCGACGCCATCCTCGTCGATCCGAAGTTCGGCACGGGCGCGGTGAAGGTCACGCCCGCCCACGACTTCAACGACTTCGAGGTGGGCAAGCGGCACGGGCTCGAGCTGCTCACGGTCATCGACCTCGACGGCAAGATGAACGCGAACGCGGGGCCGGTCGCCGGGCTCGACCGCTTCGAGGCGCGCAAGAAGGTGAAGGAGCTCATCGCCGAGAAGGGGCTCGACCGCGGCTCGAAGCCGCACGTCCTCCCGCTGGGGCGATGCCAGCGCTGCGAGACCGTCCTCGAGCCGCTCCTCTCGAAGCAGTGGTTCGTCAGGATCGAGCCGCTCGCCCGGCCCGCCATCGAGGCGGTGGAGCAGGGGAAGACCCGCTTCATCCCGGAGCAGTGGACGAACACGTACATGGCGTGGATGCGCAACATCCACGACTGGTGCATCAGCCGGCAGCTGTGGTGGGGCCACCAGATCCCGGCCTGGTACTGCGCGGACGGCCACGTCACGGTCTCGCGCGTGGCGCCCGCCGCCTGCGCCACCTGCCAGAAGACGGAGCTCCGGCAGGACGAGGACGTCCTCGACACCTGGTTCAGCTCCGCGCTCTGGCCCTTCTCGACGATGGGCTGGCCCGAGCCGACCGAGACCCTGCGCACGTTCTACCCGACCTCCGTCATGGAGACCGGGCATGACATCATCTTCTTCTGGGTCGCCCGGATGATGATGATGGGCCTCCACTTCATGGGCGAGGTGCCCTTCCGCGTCGTCTACCTGCACCCGATGGTGCGCGACGAGAAGGGGCAGAAGATGTCGAAGACGAAGGGGAACGTCATCGACCCCCTCGTCATCACCGAGCAGTACGGCGCCGACGCGCTGCGCTTCTCGCTCGCCGCGCTGACGGCGCAGGGGCGCGACATCAAGCTCGCCAAGGAGCGCATCGAGGGCTACCGCGCCTTCGCGAACAAGCTCTGGAACGCGACGCGCTTCGCGCTCATGAACCTCGTCGGCTTCGTCGCGCCCGACGCCGGCGCCGCGCCGCCCGCGCGCACCCCGGCCGACCGCTGGATCCTGGCGCGCCTGCAGCGCGCGGTCAACGAGACGGTCGACGCGCTCGGGAGCTACCGGTTCAGCGACGCCGCGAGCTCCGTCTACCAGTTCGTCTGGCACGAGCTCTGCGACTGGTACATCGAGCTCGCCAAGGAGGCGCTCTACGGCGAGGACGCCTCGCGGAAGCAGGACGCGCAGGCCGTGCTGACGCACTGCCTCGAGACGTCGCTCCGGCTCCTCCACCCGCTCATGCCGTTCATCACGGAGGAGCTGTGGCAGACGCTCCAGGCGCACGTGGGCGGGCGCTGGGGCGCGTCGATCATGGTCGCGCGCTACCCGGAGAAGGGCTCGGTGGACGAGGCGGCCGAGCGGAGCTTCGGCCCCGTCATCGGCGTCGTGGACGCCCTCCGCAACCTCCGCGGCGAGATGAACATCTCGTTCAAGATCCCGCTCAGGGACGTGCAGGTCGGCGCGCTCTCGGCCGAGGCGCTCGCGACGGTGCGCGAGGAGACGCAGCGCATCCTCCGCCTCGCCAACGTCGAGGGCCTCGCCGCCACGAGCGCCGCCACGCACAAGGTGACTGGCAGCGCCGTCGCGGTCGGGAGCGGGTTCGAGGTGCGCGTCCCGCTGGCCGGCGTCGTCGACATGGCCGCCGAGGGCGCGCGCATCGAGAAGGAGCTCGCGAAGGTCGACGGCGATCTCGCCGGCATCGAGAAGAAGCTCGGGAACCCGAGCTTCGTCGAGCGCGCGCCGAAGGAGGTCGTCGAGAAGGACCGCGCCCGCGCCGAGGAGCTGCGCGAGAAGCGGAAGCGGCTCGTCGCGCACCGCGACGTGCTCGCCGAGGCCGCCGCGACGCCGAGCTCGGCCGCGACCGCGAGCGCGACGGCCACCGCGAGTCCTGTTCCCCTCTCCCCGCTTCGCGGGGCGAGGGGGACGGGATCCTCGACCACGACGCAAGAGGCAAAGGTCGGGGCGAAGAAGAACGGTTCCGCCAAGGGCAAGACGCAAGGGAAGAAGTTCGCGGCGAAGGGCAGGACGCAGGGGAAGAAGGTCGCGGCGAAGCGCAAGCCGAAGGTCGCCAGGAAGGCGGCGCCGAACAGGGCGAAGGGCGCCAGGAAGACGGCGCCGAAGAAGGCGGCGAAGAAGAAGCCTTTGGCGAGGAAGCCCGCCCCGAAGCGCCGTCCGCGGAGATGAGCGACATGCCCGCGCTCCCGGCCCACGTCGAGCGGCTCCTCGATCTCGCGCTCGAGGAGGACCTCTTCCTCGGCGACGCGACGAGCGAGGCCACGCTCGACCCCGCCGCGGAGGGGGAGGGGCGATTCCTGGCCAAGGACGATCTCGTCCTTGCCGGGACCGCCGTCGCCTCGCGCGTCTTCGAGCGCCTCGGCGCCTCCTGCCGCTTCGACCGCCCCGAGGGCGCGCGCGCGGCGCGCGGCGAGTGGATCGGCACGGCGCGGGGCAGGCTGGCCGCGCTCCTCGCGGCCGAGCGCACCGCCCTCAACTTCCTGCAGCGGCTCTCGGGTGTCGCGACGCTGACGCGCCGCTGCGCCGACGCGCTCGCCGCGGGGGGCGGCAGGACGCGGCTCCTCGACACGCGCAAGACGACGCCCGGCTGGCGGCGGCTGGAGAAGGACGCCGTGCGCGCCGGCGGCGGGACGAACCACCGCTTCGCGCTCGGCGACGGCGTCCTCATCAAGGACAACCACGTCGCGGCGTGCGGCGGCGTCGGCGAGGCGGTGCGCCGGGCCCGCGCCCGAGCGAGCGCCCTCCTCAAGATCGAGGTCGAGGTGGTGGACCTCCCCGGGCTCGACGAGGCGCTCGCGGCGGGCGCCGACATCGTGCTGCTCGACAACATGGACGACGCCGCCGTGGCCGAGGCGGTGCGCCGCGCGTCCGGGCGCGCGCTCCTCGAGGCGAGCGGGAACATGACCGTGGAGCGGTTGCCGCTGGTGGCGGCGACCGGCGTCGACTTCGTCTCGATGGGCGCGCTCACGCACAGCGCGCGGGCGGTGGACATCTCGTTCGAGATCGGCGCCGCGTAGGCCGGCGCGAGGCGCCCGCCGGGCGCGCCCGTCTGCGTTGACACGTCTCCCGCGGCCACCCACAATCCGCAGCATGGTCGAGGCCGTCCGTCCCGGCAGCGAGGAGCTGGTGCTCGCCTTCCTGGCGGAGGCGGGCGATGAGTTCGTCTCGGGCGAGGTCATCAGCGACAAGCTCGGCCTGTCGCGCGCGGCGGTGTGGAAGCACGTGAACGCGCTGCGCGCGCAGGGGTATCGCATCGACGCCGCGCCGGCGCGCGGCTACCGGCTCGTCGAGATCCCGGACCGCCTGGGCGAGCTCGAGCTGCGCCCGCTCCTCAACACGCACGATCTCGGCCAGACGCTCCACTCGTACGAGGAGGTCGGGTCGACGAACGACGTCGCGAAGGCGCTCGCCGAGGAGGGCTGCCCGCACGGCGAGGTCGTCGTGGCGGAGGCGCAGACCGCCGGCCGCGGGCGGCGCGGCCGCACCTGGGTGTCGCCGCCCGGCCGGAACCTCTACTTCTCGGCGGTGCTGCGCCCCGAGCTCCTCCCCACGCGGGCCGCCGAGCTGACGCTCGTCGCCTCGGTCGCGCTCTGCTCGAGCGTCCGCCAGGCCGGTGTCGCGGCGGCCGCCATCAAGTGGCCGAACGACATCCTCGTCCACGGCCGCAAGGTGGCCGGCATCCTGACCGAGATGGCGGCCGACCCGGACCGGGTCCAGTGGGTCGTGCTCGGCGCAGGCGTGAACGTGAACCTGCGCGAGGAAGAGATCCCGGCCGAGCTGCGGGGCATCGCCAGCAGCCTCGCGATCGAGCGCGGCGCGCCCGTGCCGCGCGCCCTCTTCGCGGCCGCCGTCCTGACGAACCTCGAGGAGTGGCTCGACCGGCACGCCGCCGACGGCTTCGGGCCGGCGCGGGACGCGTGGAGGGCGATGTCCGACACGCTCCGCCGCGACGTCCGCGTCCGCACCGGCGACGGGGACCTCGAGGGCGTCGCGGAGGACATCGACGAGACGGGCGCGCTGCTCGTGCGCACCCGCGCCGGCCTCGAGCGCGTCGTCGCGGGGGACGTCGAGCTGCTCCGCCCGCGTTGACCCGCCGAGCGATCCACGAGGCTGCGCGTTGACCGTGGGAGGGGGCGCGGCTACCCTCTGGCGCGTGCTGCTCGCGGTCGACGTGGGGAACACCAACACGGTGCTCGGGGCCTTCGATGGCAAGGTCCTGCGCCAGCACTGGCGCGTCGAGACGAGCCACGGGCGGACCGCCGACGAGTACGGGATCCAGCTCCGACAGCTCTTCGCGGCGGGCGGCCTCGACCCGCGCGCCGTCGACGCGGTGGCCGTGTCGAGCGTCGTCCCCCCGCTCGCGTTCACGCTGCAGCGGATGAGCGAGCGCTACTTCGGGGTGAAGCCGCTCTTCATCGGGCCCGGCGTGAAGACCGGGATGCCCATCCTGTACGACGATCCGCGCGAGGTCGGCGCCGACCGGATCGTGAACGCGGTCGCGGCCTGGGAGCGCTTCGCCTGCGGGCTCGTGGTGGTCGACTTCGGCACGGCGACCACCTTCGACGCGGTGTCGCAGAAGGGCGAGTACCTGGGCGGCGCCATCTGTCCGGGCATCGGGATCTCGATGGAGGCGCTCTTCCGGCACGCGTCGAAGCTGCCCGAGGTCGAGTTCGCGCGGCCGCCGCACGTCATCGGGAAGAACACCGTCGCGTCGATGCAGAGCGGCCTCGTCTACGGATACGTGAGCCTCGTCGACGGGATCTGCGAGCGCATGGCGCGCGAGCTGGGGTTCGCGCCGAAGGTCGTCGCGACGGGCGGCCTCGCCCCGCTCATCGCCGGCGTCTCGCGCTCCATCGCGGAGGTCGACGAGCACCTCACGCTCGACGGGCTCCGCCTCATCCACGAGCGGAACCGATGAGCGACGGATCGGCGAACGGCGAGGAGCGTCCGGTGGACGGCTCGGCGGCCACCTTCCCGGTGGACGGCTCGGCGGCCACCTTCGAGGAGGGGCTCGCGGCCTACCGCGGCGGCGACGCCGTCGGCGCGCACACGCTGTTCGAGCGCTCGCACCGGCGCGCGCCCACCGACGCGCGCATGATGTCGTGGTACGGGCTCACCCTCGTCCTCGTCGAGCGGAACTCGAACCTCGGGATCCTCTACACCGACCAGGCGCTGCGGATCGCCGGCCCCGAGCCGGAGCTCCTCCTCAACCAGGCGCGGGCGCACCTCGCGCTCGGGCAGCGCGAGCGTGCCGTGAAGGCGATCATGCGCGGCCTCTCCGTCTCGCCGCTCGACCCGGCGCTCAAGGCGGCGCAGTCGTCGATGGGCTGGCGCCGCCGCCCCGTCATCCCGTTCCTCAGCCGCAGCAACCCCCTGAACCGCTGGCTCGGGACGCTCCGTCACCGCTGGTCCCGCCGGCTGCACCCGGTCGCGGACGCGACGCCGATGACGCTCGGGCTCCCCCCGCACGCCGACGCGCCTCGAGACCCTCGAGAGTAGGCATGTCACAGGGCCCGCTCTCGCTCGAGGAGCTCCCGAAGCCGCTCCAGAAGCACGCCGATCCCGAGGCGCCGGTGCCCCTGCGCATGATGGGCGCGAAGGGGCTCGTCCCCGCCACCGCCCCGGTGGACCGCGTCACGCTGCTGTTCATGCTCTCGTCGGATCCGGACGAGACCGTGCGGACGACCGCGGCGAAGACGGCCGAGGGGCTGCCGGACAAGATCTTCGGCGTCGCGCTCCGTTCCGACGCGCTGAAGGGCGTCGTCCTCGACTGGCTCGCCGACCGCTTCGCGCGCAAGGAGCAGGCGCTCGAGCTGGTCCTGCTGAACCCGGCGACGCTCGACGCGACGGTCGCGCGGCTCGCCTCGTCCGTGTCGCAGCCGCTCGCCGAGCTCGTCCGCCAGAACGAGCTGCGGCTCCTGCGCCACGACGAGATCGTCCGTCGGCTCTGCGCGAACCCGAACGCCCTCGCCTCGACCGTGGACGGCGCGTGCGAGTTCTGCGTCCGCAACGGCCTCATGCTCCTCGACGTCCCGCAGCTCGTCGAGGCGTACAAGCGCGTCTACGGCGTCGACCCCGCGGTGAAGCCCGCGGAGGACTCCGCGGAGGCGCTCATGCAGGAGTACTCGGCGGAGCTCGTCCAGGACGACGCCCCGGCGCCGCTGCGCGCGGAGACGCCCGCGGAGCAGCAGAAGAAGCTCACCATCACGCAGCGCGTCCTCAAGATGTCGGTGAGCGACAAGATCAAGCTCGCCACGCTGGGCAACAAGGAGGCGCGCACGCTCCTGCTGCGCGACGCGAACAAGCTCGTCTGCATGGCGGCCGTCACGAGCCCGCGCATCACGGACGGAGAGGTGATGACGCTCGCCAACTCGCGCACCATCAGCTCGGATGTCCTGCGGCACATCTACTCGAACCGCGACTATCTCAAGGTCTACTCGATCAAGATCGCGATCGTGAAGAACCCGAAGGTCCCGCTCCCGACCGCGCTCAAGTTCCTCTACACGCTGCAGGAGAAGGACATCAAGGAGCTCGCGCGCGACCGCAACGTGCCGCAGACGATCCAGGCGCAGGCGAAGGCGTGGCTCATGAAGAAGGAGATGGCGGCCAAGGGCCCCATCGGCAAGCACTAGTGCCGCGCGCCAGAGATCATGAGCCGGTGCTGGGGCGCGCGGCACGCGGGCGGGGGTTCGGGGGAGGCGGCGCTCCGCCTTCCCCGGTAGGGCTCTGCGGGGAGGGCCCGGGCCTTGCCGTTCATTGCAAGGCCCGGAGCCTTCCCCGCAAAGTGCTGCGGAGCAGACAGATGA
>Ga0137372_10001487_pt1 | contig 22672 bp, 20 predicted proteins | sample SagtaG_6_FD_104911 | JGI IMG/M metagenome (GOLD analysis project Ga0137372, IMG submission 104911) | Vadose zone soil microbial communities from Sagehorn Ranch, Mendocino, California, USA - Sage1_R_60_16 metaG | ecosystem: Environmental > Terrestrial > Soil > Vadose zone | place: USA...
CCGACTGGTCGCCGGATGGGAAGGAGCTGGCGGCAATCCATGCCGTCGAGGGCGGAGACCGCATCGAGTATCCGATCGGGAAGGCTCTCTACAAGACGGGCGGCTACCTGACCGGGCTGCGAGGCTCGCCTGAGGGGGACCGGATCGCCTTCATCGAGCAGCCCCAGGGCGACGACCAGCGTGGAGTGATCTGTGTCGTCGACCGCTCCGGCCGGAAGAAAAACCTGACGGGAGAGTGGCGCCAACTGTTATCGACGCTGTGGAGTCCCACGGGCGGGGAGGTCTTCTTCCGGGGCAACCGAAAGGGCGAGGGGTGGGGAACCTGGGGTGTCAACCTCTCCGGCCGGGTGCGCCCGGCGGCCTGGATCCCGGGTCTGCAGGACGTCTCCAATGACGGCGTGGTCCTGGACGTGGGCGGGATGCGAAACATGCGCCGGGACGTCCTCGCCCTGGTTCCGGGCGCTTCGAAGGAGACCAACTTCTCCTGGCTCGGAGAGACCGACGCCGTGGATCTCTCGCGAGACGGGCGCGTCCTTCTCTTCTACGACTACAACGAAGCGGCTCCGGGGAGTTTCGTGACCTATCTGCGAAAGACCGACGGCTCGGACGCCAAGATGCTGGGGGAGGGCAAGGCGCTGGCGCTGTCCCCGGACGAGAAATGGGCACTGGTCGCTCGGCCGTCTCCGGCGCCTCACTTGGCGTTGCTGCCGACGGGAGCCGGCGAGGCGAGGGACCTTCCGGGCGGCGGCGCCGCGTTTCAATATCACTGGGCGTCGTTCTTCCCGGATGGCCGGCGGATCCTCATCGCTGCGCAGGAAAAGGGGAAGCCGCCCCGTTCCTACATTCAGGACCTCTCCGGCGGTCCGCCGCGGCCGTTCGCCGAAGAGGGAATGCGTGCCACCCTCGTGTCGCCCGACGGCCTCGAGATCGCGGGCTCGACCCTCGAGGGACTGCACCTGATCTACCGGGCCGACGGAGAGGGACGCGCCCGCGCGATCGTGGGGGCGGAGCCCGGAGATTTTCTCGTCGCCTGGAGCGGAGATGGCAAGTCGATCCTCGTTCGAGGGGCGGAGGAACGGCCCTTGACGCTCTACCGGATCGATCTTGCGAGCGGTCGGCGGGAGCGGTGGAAGGAGCTCGCCCCACCGGACCTCGCCGGCTTCCTGGAGTACGGAGCCGGGCCGATGGGAGTGCGCGTGACCCCCGACTTCCGTTTCTACGCCTACACTTTCTACACGGATCAGGAGAACCTGAAGATGACCGAGTTGGGGAAATCGTGGTGGAAATGAGTCGATCGACTGACCTGATCGATCGCTGATCGAAATCCGACTTGACCCTCCACGAACCCGGGCGTACACGGGAGGAAGACTCTCGAGAGGAGGATAGATGACGAAGCGGGCTCTGGCCATTGCGGCGATCGCCGCGGGAGTTCTGACTTTCGGTGGAGGCGTCGCGGCCGGGTGCGGCGACAAGTTCGTGATGATCGGAGGAGGCTCCCGGGTCAATCGCTCGAAGTTTCCCTCGCGGGTCCTGGTCTTCATGAACCCCGGCTCCCGCATTCCCGCGGCCGAGAAGGAGTTTCACGTGGAAGCAACGCTCACGGCCGCCGGACACAAGGCAAAGGTCGTGGAGAGCGAAGCCGAGGTCCAGAAGGCGCTCGACTCCGGCAGCTACGACATCGTACTGGCGGATTCCGCCGACGTGCCCGGTTTGCAGAAGAGATGCGGGACAAGCGCCTCGAAGCCCGCTGTCCTGCCGCTCCTCTACAAGCCCACGGCCGCCGAGCTCTCGGCCGCCGAAAAGGAGGCGAACTGCCTCGTCCGGCCGTCGAGGAAGAGCAGCGACCTGCTGGCCGTGATCGACGAGACGATGCGAGACCGGCAAAAGGGCGTCGCGCCGAACTGCCCGCCGCCTCGATAGGACGCCGCGATGAACGACAGAAGGATCCGGCGCATCCTCTTCGGGCTGCTCTCCGGGGTCCTCGTCGCGAGCACCGCCGCGCCGTCGCGCGCGCAGGCCTGGCTGCCACCGAAGGGAGAAGCCTCGTTCTCGCTCGGTTACGGCAACGTGTTCGTCAACCGGCACTACCTGGGAACGGGCGACAACCCGGGTGACGGTGTCGAGTCGGATTACGGGCACATCCGCTCGCAGAGCTTCGCGATCGGGTTGACCTACGGCGTGACAAACCGGCTCGCCGTCTCCGTCGGGCTTCCTTTCATTTACACGAAGTACTACGGAACGGCCGGCCAGAACTTCTTTCCACACACGATCCCGGTCGACGACGGCAACTATCACGGGACCTTCCAGGACTACCGCATCGCCCTCGGGTATCAGGCCTTCAACGGGCCCATCGCCCTCGCGCCGTTCGTCGCGGCGGTCATTCCCAGCCACGCGTACACGGCGTTCGCGCACGCCGCGGCCGGCCGGGACCTGCGGGAGTATCTGCTCGGATCGAGCGTCGGTGGGCGCCTCGACCGGTTCTTGACCGGCAGTTACTTCGAAGCGACGTACTCGTACGCCTTCGTCGAACGTTTGATGAACATCCATCACGACCGGAGCGACGCGTCTCTCGAGCTCGGCTACTTCCTGACGCCGTCTCTGGCTCTACGCGGGATCGGCACCGGCCATTACACTCACGGCGGGATCGCGTTCCAGTCGCCGCAGACCACTCCACCCGAGCTCTTCCCGATCCACGACCGGATCGACAAGAGCTCCGCGATCAATCTGGGCGGCGGTCTGACCTACACGCTGACGGGATCCACGACCCTCTACGCCTCTTACCTGACCCAGGTACAGGGTCGAGGCGGGCACAAGATCAAGGATGCCCTGGGCTTCGGCGTGAGCTACAGCTTTTCGCCCGCGCAGCTCGCGCGCCGCATTTTCCCTCCGAAGTCCCCCGGGACTCCCGTCGGGACGCCGTGATCCGGCCCGCGACCGCCGCGGCCGTTCTCGCGGGCGCGCTCCTGGTTCTCCCCTGCGCGGCCGAGGGATTGAACGTTGGCGCGATCGTGCCGGAGTTCGAAAAGATCACTCTGGAAGGACGCCGATTCTCGCTCGCCGAGGCGGAAAAGACCCACCATGGTGTGGTCGTCCTGTTCCTCTCGACGATCTGTCCCTACTCCAACTATTACAACGACCTGATCCGCGACATGGCCGGAGAGTTCGGTAGGCGGGGTGTTCTCTTCGTGGCCGTCAACTCCGGAAAGCTCGAGACGGCGGAAGAGGCGCGAGCCCATGCCCTCGAACACGGTCACCGCTTCGACATCATCAAGGATCCGGAGGCCCGGATCGCGGATCTCTTCGACGCGCGACGAACGCCGGAGGTCTTCCTGCTGGATTCCCGCGGAATTCTGCGTTACCACGGGCGCATCGCGTCGAAGATTGCCTCGCCCGACTTGAAGTCCGCGATCGAGGCTTTCCTCGCCGGCCGGCCGATTCGCCCGGCCGAGACCAAAGCGTTCGGCTGCGCGATCCCGCGAAGTTAACGGGCAACCCGCGCGGGGAAGCCCCGCATCGCGTCGCGCGCCCTCCAAAATCGACGAGCGCAATCTCGGGCTGCGTGCGGCTCTCCTTGCGATTCGGTTGCGGCTTCCTGATCGAAATCCGGGTTGATCCTTCGGACGCTGCGGCGTAACAACGATCACAAGGAGGATTTCTCATGAGACCCACGTTTAGAATCGCTTTCACCGGGGCTCTCGCGATCGTCTTACTCGGGATGGTCTCCGTCTCTACGGCGACCGCTCAATGCGCCCTCTTCGGGTGGCACAAGACGGGAGCAATGCAGCTGCAGGGATGGCAAGGAACGAGTCGGTTGACGCCGGCCTCGCTCTCGCTCGCCGCGGGACAGACAGCCGCCGACGACCGGATCGTGGGGTTCTGGAAAGTGAAGTTCGTGTCCGAAGGCACTCCCGGCATCCCCGACGGCACCGTGATCGACAACGCGTTCGTCCAGTGGCACGGCGATGGAACCGAGATCATGAATTCCTCGCGTCCTCCGGCGACCGGCAACTTCTGCCTGGGCGTATGGCGGAAGAGCGGACCGTCCAGCTACGACCTGAATCATTTCGGTCTGAGCTCCGATCCCGGCGGAACTTTGATCGGCCCTGCCCAGATCCGGGAACAGGTCACGTTGGATCGCAGCGGAGACCGATACGAAGGCACCTTTACGATCGATCAATACGATCTCTCGGGGAACCCGGGTCCCCACCTCGCGGGCCGAATCACCGCGACGCGCATCACCGTGGAGACCTCCGTGGCGGACGTGCTTTGAGCGCTGCGAAACCTGCCCGATGGCCCAGGAACTCCTGCCTGGAAGGTATTTGAACGAAGCCGGGGCGGGAGGGTGAACTAACTCCGCCCCGGCTAGTTTTTTGCCGAGGCCGTACACACGAGCCCGCGCGGCTCGGCGCGGACGGGAAGGACCTGCCCTCCGTCGAGCCCGCCGAGCGCCTCGCGCACGCGTCCGGTCCGATCGGCCGGCGCGAGAAAGACGACGCAACCGCCTCCCCCCGCACCGCAGGCCTTCCCGCCCCACGCTCCGGCCTCGCGGGCGCGAGCGATCGCCCGCTCGATCGCGGGGGACGACACGACCGGGGCGAGCTCGCGACGGGACTGCCACTCGGCGTCGAGCGCGCGGCCCATCGCCGGAAAATCCTTCCGACTCGCCGCGGCCGCCATCTCGCGCGCGGCCCGGGCGATCGAATCGAGCGAGCGCGTCACGCCCGCGTCCCCCTCGAGCCGGCGGCGGAAAACCTCCCAGTTGTTCATCCCGGAAGAGTGCGCCGCGCCGGTATCGAAGAGGGTCAGGTGCCGGTCCCAGTCGTCCGGATCGACGTCGAGACGCTCCGCGACGGTGCGCCCCGTCTCGAACCAGAGGCAGTGCAGCCCCCCGCCGAACGCGGAGTAGTAGTCCTGGACTCCGGCCGGCTTGCCGAGGACGCGCGTCTCGACGTCCCGCACCAGCTCGACGCCGCCGGCTCCGTCGAGCGACGCGCCGGTCCCGTGCGTCAACGCCGCTGCGACGGCCACCGCGAGGGCGGAAGAGCCTCCCAGGCCCGAGCCGAAGGGAACCCCGGATCGAAACTCGACCTCGACCGGGTCGTCCGGCCGGATTTCTTCCACGAGCGCCGCCACGAGAGCCGTCCTCGGATCGGAGCGGAGCTCGCGGGCGGAGTCGGCGCGCAGATCGAGCTGGCGGTCTGGAGCGATCAGACGCACTCCCGCCTCCGACCTCCGGACGCGGCACGTCGCGCGGCGGTCGATGGCGAGGTTGACCGTGACCGATCCCGGGTGGAGGACGTGCAGCGGCCAGAGGTCGAGAGTGCCGCCGGCGAGATCGACACGTGCGGGCGCCGAGGCTTCGGTCGAGCCGGAACTCACCCGTTGATTGTAGGTTCGGAAAACGAACTAGTAGCCGACCCGATTCGCGCGCAGGAAACCGGACTGGGGAAATGCGGTGCCCTCGAGCGTTGCCGCGCGGCCGAGCGCCGAGTCACCGAAGCCGTGATCCCGCGTCATGAGCCGCCAGATCTCGCCGTTGTCCGTACAGAAGCCGGGAACGTGCTCCGTCTCGGGCAGCGGGCAGAGTCCCGCCTCCTGACGCGCCTCGCAGCGGACGCAGACGAACGTTCCCGTGACGCGCTTGGAGACGAGAGCGAGCGGCTCCGCGGCAACGGCGTTGGAGACCTGTTCGGGAGCGCCGTTGTCTGCCCGCGGCGCCGGCGCATCGGTGACGAGCGGCACCATCAGGAGCGCGACCGCCGCCGCGAAGAAGTACGACCCGGGCCGGGGACGCGGAAGTTCGTACGGCGTCGTCTGGAGACGCGAGCGCAGACGGGGCGGAGCGGGCGCCCGGTCGAGCCGGGACCGCAGGACTTTCGCGAGCCCGCGCGCCGAATCGGCTCGCGCCGCGCAGGGAGAGCACAGCGCCAGGTGTCGGGCGAGCTCCTCCGCATCACTTCGCGTGAGCTCCCGATCGAGGTGGGCGTACAGCAGGAAGCGGGCTTGCGGGCAGTTCATCGGACCGTTTGCACAAACCGGCCGCCGGGACCGGAAATTCCGGTTTCCGGGGGGAGACCCGGGGTGTCACCGCCAGGTGGCTCCGGCCTGACGGGCCGGACCGAAACTCTAGGCCGCTTAGGCCGCCGGCGTCTTCGGGCGGGTCCGCATCTTGATCGGCTCCGCTCCCCGGATGTATCCGTGGCGGCGGGCGTACCGCAGGAGAGCCTTTTCGAGAAGCTTCCTCCCCCGGTACAGGCGGGACATCACAGTGCCCACCGGACAGTCGAGGATCTCGGCGATCTCCTTGTACGAGAAGTCCTCCAGGTCGGCCAGGATCACGACCATCCGGTAGTCGTACGGGAGCGACTCGAGAGCCCTGCGGACGTCGTCGTCCAGAACGCCGGTGAAGAACTCGGCCTCCGGATCGGACGGCTGCTCGGAGTTGTCGCGTCGGACGATCCGCTCGAAAGAATCCTCGATCTCGGCGAAGTCGACGCTGCGCGGTTCGAGCTTCTTCTTCCGGTAGTTGTTGATGAACGTGTTCTTCAGGATTTTGAAGAGCCACGCCTTCAGATTGGTGCCCTCTTCGAACTTGTCGTAGTACTTGTACGCCTTGAAGAAGGTCTCCTGGACCAGGTCCTCGGCGTCCTCGGCGCTCCGGGTCATCCGGTAGGCCGTGTTGTAGAGCGAATCCACGTACGGCATGACCTGAGAGTCGAAGTCCCAGGACGTGACCGCCGGGGGATTTCCTTCGGGAATTGGTCGCACGCTTAGCTTCTCCATGCCTTTCGAGGTCGCAAATTCCTTGCCCGGCCGGCCCAATCACGATCGGGTCGACCGGGCCGGGCTAACCTCCGCCGTTCCTACGGAATAGACGCCCGGCCCGTTGAGGCGGTTTCATCAACAAGTACGGAAGAACGAAGCGACCGGTTTCTGGAGAGGGCACGCTGTCCCCCGGCGGGGACAGGATGCGCCTCCGGATGAGGTCGCTCCCGCGGAGACCCGTGGAGCTTTTAGACGCCTTTGATCAGAAACGCGATCAGAAGAGCGTACAGGACGAGCGACTCGATCAAGGCCAGGCCGATGATGGTCATCGTCCGGATCGGCCCGGCGGCACCCGGGTTCCGGGACATGCCTTCCGCGGCAGCCGACGTGGCCCGGCCCTGCGCCATCGCGCCCGCGGCAGCCGCCACGCCCAGGAGGAATGCCGCGGAGAGCGCGCCCGCTCCCCAACTCTTGACCGGACCGGCGGGGGCGCTCGGTTCCTGGGCGATCGCCGGGAGGGCGATGGCCAGGAGCATCAACGCGATCCAGACAGCCGTTTTCTTCCGCATCTCTGAATCTCTCCTTGTCTTTCTCGGGGCCGCCGGAAGCTCAGTGCTCCTCGTGGGCCGTTGCGAGGCTGATGTAGACCGACGAAAGCGTGGCGAAGATAAACGCTTGAAGGATCGCCGTAAAGAGGCCGAGCGCCATGAGCGGCCAGGGAACGACGATCGGGACGAGACCCGCGAAGATGCTCGTCGCCGTGTGCTCGCCGTAAATGTTCATGAAGAGCCGCAGCGAGAGCGACAGGATCCTGGCGAAGTTGCCGATGATCTCGATGACGAAGAAGAGCGGCGCGAGCCAGAGGACGGGTCCCATGAAGTGCTTCACGTATCCGAAAAAGCCATGCTCCCTGATCCCCTGAAAGTTGAAATAGACGAACGAAAGCAGGGCGAGGGCGACCGTGGTCGACAGCGCCCCGGTCGGGGGCTGCAGGAAAAAAAACAGCCCGAAGAGGTTCCCGACGAAGATGAAGAGCGCGAAACCGCCGATGACGTTCAGGTATCTGTTCTCGGCGCCCGGCCCGATCACGTCGGAGAGAAGCGACCGGACGCCGGCGACCACCATCTCGAGAAAATTCTGGACGCGACCCGGCCGCTCCTTGTCGTACCTGCGAGCGAAGAGCGGCAGGAACACCAGGAAGAGGAGCAGTAGCAGGAGCGCCATCAAGGCGGGATCGGGGATCCAGGCGGCCTTCCCGTCCGGAAACCAGAACGCTGCGGCGCCGGGAGACAGCCGCTCGACGGGGGGCGGGCCGAAGAGCGCGATCAACAGCCGGTTGACCGGCGCGTAGAGAATCGAATGGTGCTCGCTCACCCGATCAGCCCTTCCTTCCCTTCAGAAGCTCCGCTCCGATCGCCAGGACCACGACCGACAGCCCGGCCATGCCGGCTACCGGCTCGAAACCCCTCCAGCGAAGGAGGGCGATCCCGAGAACGGCCGCGCCGGCGGCCGTGACCAGCAGGAGGGGGAGCACAGCTCGAAACCCTTTCTTTTCCTGCGGTGGAACGAGACGCTCGGTCAGCTTCTCGAGAACGAGAAAGCTGAAAATAACGACGGCCGCCGAGATTGTCAAGGAGACCGCCGCGCGCCACCCAAAGAAGAGCGCAATGGCCGCGCCGGCCGCCGCGGTCCCGATCGACCGTCTCCGGATGCTCCGGAGAATCGCCTCTTCCTCGCTCAGGGGGGGTCTCCCCCCGACTCGAGCCCGCGAAGAAGACGGTAGAGGTTCCAGAACCCGCCGACGGCCCCGAGCGCGGCCCCGACGAAAGCCGGCCACGATCCGATAGCGAGCGTGGTTCCGACCCACTTGCCGAGGAGATACCCCGCGACGATCGAGAGCGGAAAGAGAATCCCGGCCGCCCCCGCCCGCGCGACGCCGTTGACGGTCAGAATTCCGCCTTTCGGCGCTGACCCTACGGCGTCCGGATGACGCACGCCCGCAGCATCTCGACGAACGGCTGCGGCGCCACGCCGACGACCACCGTCGCGACCGCGCAGATCAAGACCGCGGCCGTCAGGGCGTAGGAGCTCTTGAGCGGCACACCCTCCCCCTCCGAGAAGAACATCGCTGCCGCGATGCGGAAGTAGTAGAAGAGCGACAGCGCCGACATCAGGACCGCGAGGACCGCCAGCCAGGCGTAGCCCGCCTTCATCGCCGAGGTGAACAGGTAGTACTTGCCGATGAAGCCCGCGGTGGGCGGAATCCCGGCAAGCGAGAGAAGAAACACGAGCATCACGACCGCCGCCGTCATGTTCCGGCGAGCGAGGCCGTTGAAGTCCGCGACCGACTCGGCCGCGTACCCCTTGGTCTCCAGGAACACGACGAGCGCAAAAACGCCGAAGTTCATGAAGGTGTACGCGAGCAGGTAGACCAGGATCCCCCACAGCCCGAACTCCGTGCGGAATCCGAGCACGCCCATGAGCGCATAGCCGGCGTGAGCGATCGACGAGTACGCGAGCATGCGTTTGACGTTCGACTGCAGGAGAGCAGCCACGTTGCCGAACACCATCGTCGCGGCGGAGACGAGCGCGATGATCAGTCCCCAGTCGGCGTGGAACTTCGGGAAGCCGACGTAGAATATCCGGGCCAGGATCGCGTACGCCGCGAGCTTCGGTCCGACCGAGAAGAATGCCGTGACCGGCGTGGGAGCGCCCTCGTACACGTCGGGGGTCCAGACGTGGAACGGCACGGCGGCGATCTTGAAGAGGAGTCCGGCGAGAATCAGCAGGATCCCGACGGAGAGCAGGTTCGACTTCCCCTGTGTCTCGAAGAGCTTCGCGAGCTCCGGCAGACCCATCCGCCCGGCAATACCGTACACGAGCGACAGGCCGTAGAGGAGAACGCCCGAGGAGAAGGCGCCGAGCACGAAGTACTTCAGCGCCGCTTCGGTGCTCTTGATCTCCAGCTTGAAATAGCCGGCGAGAATGTAGGAGGAAAGGGCCATCAGCTCGAGCGCGACGTAGATCGACACGAGGTTGTTGCCCGACACCATGAAGAGCATCCCGACCCCCGTGAAGAGGAGGAGCGCGTAGTAGTCGCCGGCAGGATAAGGAGCGCGGCCCACGAACTGGATGGACGCGAGCACGGTCAGGACGATCGACACGAGCATCAGGAGCTTGAAGAAGATCGCGAAGTTGTCCAGGATGAACGTCCCCGCGAAGATCGGAGCGCTCCGACCGGGATACCCCGAGAGGAAAGCGACGAGCCCGATCGTGATTCCCGTGAAGAGGAGCGTCAGGAACGCGAGGAATTCCTCTTTCGCCTTCTCGAAGAAGGCCGAGATCGAAAGGATGAAGAGCCCCGCCGCGGTCAGGAAGAGCTCCGGCGAGAGGAGGAGCCAGTCCGAGGCGGAGACCTTCACGGGCGGGACGCGTCCACCGTGGGCGGCGTTTCTCGCTCGGAGACGGCCCCCCGCCGGGCGAGCGCCGGGCTCGGGACCGTCCGCCCCCCCACCGCGGCCACGATCTTCTCCGAGGGCAGACGGAGCACGTCGAACATGGGTTTGGGATACAGGCCGATCCATAGCGCCAGGACGACGAGCGGGATGAGCGTCGCCTGCTCCCGGGCCGTCAGATCCGGAAGGTTCGCGTTGGCCGGGTTCGTCATCTCGCCGAAGAAGACGCGCTGGTACAGCCAGAGCAGGTATGCGGCGCCGAGCACGATTCCGGTGGCCGCGAAGAACGCCCACCAGAAGCTCTTCGCGAACGCGCCCTGGAGGATCGTGAACTCGCCGATGAAGCCGTTCAAGATCGGCAGGCCCATCGAGGAGAGCGCCATGATCAGGAAGTAGGTCGCGTAGATCGGCATCTGGCGCGCGAGGCCGCCGTACTCCGAGATCATCCGAGTGTGGCGCCTCTCGTAGACCATTCCGACGAGAAGGAACAGAGCGCCGGTCGAGATTCCGTGGTTGACCATCTGAAGGATCCCGCCCTGCAATCCGGCCATGTTCAAGGCGAAGACGCCGAGCATCACGAACCCCAGATGCGAGACGGAGGAGTACGCGATCAGGCGCTTCATGTCCTTCTGGACGAGCGTCACCATCGCGCCGTAGACGATCCCCACGATCGAGAGCGTGACCACGACGGTCAAGACCCACGCCGTGTTGATCGCGTCGGGGAACATCGGCAGGGAGAACCGGACGAACCCGTACGTCCCCATCTTCAGGAGGATCGCCGCCAGGATGACCGAGCCGGCGGTCGGGGCCTCGGTATGGGCGTCCGGCAGCCACGTGTGGAACGGGAACATCGGGACCTTGATCGCGAAGCCGAAGAAGAACGCGAAGAACAGCCAGATCTGCAGCTCGGCCGGCATTCCTGCGGCGACGGCGGTCAGCTTCTCGATCGAGAACGTCGGCGGCTGCCCGAGCCCCTTGTAGCCGAGGAAGCCGGTCGTGTTGTAGAAGTAGAGCGCGATGATGCCGAGCAGCATCAGGACCGATCCCGCGAGCGTATAGAGAAAGAACTTGATCGCCGCGTACAGCCGGCGGTCGCTCCCCCACACGCCGATCAGGAAATACATCGGGACGAGCATGACCTCCCAGAAAACGTAGAAGAGGAAGAGGTCGAGCGAGCAGAAAGTCCCGATCATGAACGTCTGGAGGAGAAGGAGAAGGACGTAGTACTCCTTCTGGCGCTCCGAGATCGCCGTGTAGGAGCAGGCGACCGCGATGATTCCCATGAGGGTCGTCAGGAGAATCAGGACGAGCGAGATCCCGTCGATGCCGAAGTGGTAGTCGACGCCCAGCGACGGGATCCACGAGGCCCTCTCGACGAACTGATAACCCTCCCGGCCACGCGCGAAGAGGAACCACAGAGGCAGCGACACGACGAAGTCGAGGAGCACGACCGCTGTCGAGATCGCGCGGATGGCGCCGGTCTTGTCCTTGGGCACGAAGAACACGACGGCGAGCGCCCCCGCGAGCGGGATGTAGGTCACGATCGAAAGGATCGGGATCCAGATGCCCATCAGTTCCATTCAGTTGCCCTCGCTCGTCACCGGAAGATCAGGTAAACCGCGACGATACAGAAGAGTCCCGCCCCCATCACGAGGGCGTAGTTCTGAACGCGTCCCGTCTGCGCGCGCCGAAGCAGCCGGAATCCTCCCTGCAGGGAATCGGCGACCCCGTTGACCGCGCCGTCCACGAAGTAGTTGTCGAAAAAGTGCGAGAGCCAGGCCGCGCCGCGCGTGACGGCGGCCGTGCCGTTCGGGATGAGATCCCAGACCGCGTCGACCTCCCACATCAACCGGCCGCCCCCCTTGGCAAGGCCATTCACGAACAGGACGTCGTACGCCTCGTCGACGAAGTACTTGTTCGCGACAACCCGGTAGAGAGCGGGAAATCGCTCAGCCAGACGCGCCGGCACGCGCCCCTCCCCCTTCGCGTACCACAGGTAGGCGAGGAGGAGGCCGATCATCGCGACCCCGACGGACGCCGCCATCAGGGCAACCTCGAGCGAGACTGGGGGCGCGTGCTCTTCCACGCGAGCCCCGCCGAGAGCCGGCACGATGGGCGACAGGAATCTGCCGATCCGGTCGCCGCCGCGGACGATCGGAATGCCGATCCAGCCGCCGATGACCGACAGAAGCGCGAGCACGATCAACGGCACGGTCATCGATTTCGGGGACTCGTGGACGTGCGCCTCCAGCTCCGCGGTGCCCCGGAACGTCCCGTAGAACGCGAGCGAGACCAACCGAAACATGTAGAACGCGGTCAGGCTGGCCGTGAAGAGCGCCGCCAGCCACAAGAGCTTCGGCAGCCAGGGCGCCTGCCGGAAATGCGCCTCGAAGACGGCGGCTAAGATCGCGTCCTTCGAAAAGAAGCCCGCCAGCAGCGGAACGCCGGCGATCGCGAGCGTCGCGGTCAGGAAGGTCGCGTAGGTGATCGGGATCCTGCGCGCCAGGCCGCCCATGCGGCGCAGGTCCTGTTCGCCGCCGAGAGCGTGGATCACGGAGCCGGATCCGAGAAACAGGCACGCTTTGAAGAAGGCGTGCGTCAGCACATGAAACATCCCCGCGGCGAAGGCGCCGACGCCGCAGGCGAGAAACATGTAGCCGAGCTGCGAAACGGTGGAGTAGGCGAGGACTTTCTTGATGTCGTTCTGGACGAGCCCGATCGTGGCCGCGAAGAGAGCGGTGAACCCGCCCACGACCGCCACGACGAGAAGAGCGCCGGGGGAGAGGCGGAAGAGCACGTTGCAGCGCGCGACCATGTAGACGCCGGCGGTCACCATCGTGGCCGCGTGAATGAGCGCGGAGACCGGAGTCGGTCCGGCCATCGCGTCCGGCAGCCAGACATGGAGGGGAACCTGCGCGGATTTCCCCACCGCGCCCAGGAACAGGCAGAGGCAGACGAGCGTCATCCACGGGGCGTACGCCGTCGGGTTCGAGGCCGCCGCTGCGAAGACCTTCCCGAAGTCGAGCGTACCGAAGAGGGCGAACACGCCGAAGATCCCGAGGATGAAGCCGAAGTCGCCGATGCGGTTCACGACGAACGCCTTCTTGCCGGCATCCGCCGCGAATTTCTTGTGGTAGTCGTACCCGATCAGCAGGTAGGAGCAGAGACCCACGCCTTCCCAACCCACGAACATCAGCAGGAAGTTCGCGGCGAGGACGAGCGTGAGCATGGAGAACATGAAGAGGTTCAGGTAGGCGAAGTAGCGGCCGTATCCCGCGTCGTGCCCCATGTAGCCGACGGAATAGACGTGGATCAGGAACCCGACGAAGGTGACGAAGGCGATCATCAGCGCGGAGAGCGAATCGAGTCGCAGCGCCATGTCGACGAACCATTCGCCGAGCGGTCCGGGAACCTGTCCGGTCGCCTGATTGACCCCGAGCGGGATCCACCGCCAGAGCGTCAGCACGTGGTGCGCGCCCGAAGAAAGCGCCGGGATCCCGACGTCGAAGATCGCGCCGAACGCGAAGATGCAGGACAGCGCGACGCTTCCCGTGCCCACGATCGTGTGGAGCGCCTTCCACTTCGGCTCGGCCTCCAGGTGGACGTGGGCGTGGGGATGCCCCGCCGCGAGGCTCGACTCGGCGGCCGGCTGATCCGCCGGAGGGTGGGGCGCCCCGCTCGTCCGGTGGGAAAAAAGGTACACAAGCCCGTTGACGAGGAACCCCGCCAGCGGGAAAACCGGGACGAGCCAGAGGAGGTCCCGCATCGGCTTCTAGCCCTGCATCGAGCTCGCCTCTTCCACGTTCAGCGTCCGGCGCTGCCGGAAGAGCGAGATCGTCAGCGCGAGGCCGATCGCTGCCTCGCCCGCCGCGATCGTGATCACGAACACCGAAAAGACCTGCCCGGTCAGATCCGAGAGACGTCTCGAGAACGCGATCAGGTTCAGGTTGACCGCGTTCAGCATCAGCTCGACCGACATGAGCACCGTCAGGAAGTTTCTCCGCACGAGCACGCCGAAGAGGCCGATCGAGAAGAGCAGAAAAGAGACCACGAGGAAGTGGTTGATGGTGATGGTCATCCCGTGCCCCTCTAGTCCACCTTCTCCGCCGATCTTTTTCCCAGCACGACCGCCCCGATCATCGCGACGAGCAGAAACACCGACGCAACTTCGAACGGCAGCAGGTAGTCGCGGTAGAGCACCCACGCTACCGCCTCCGTGTTGCCGGCGATCTTTCCCCTGACCGTCCGAAACGCATCGAGGTTCTGCGGCAGCTCCGGAAAGCGCTCGGTCCAGAGGACGTACAGAAACGGCAGAAGGAACACGAGCAGGAAGAGAAGCGCGACGTCCCACTGGTGCTGGAACGTCAAGCGCTCCTGGACGCCCCGCTGATGGACGAGCATGATGACAAAGAGGAACAGCACCATGATGCCACCCGCGTAGACCAGGATCTGGACCGCACCGACGAACTCCGCCTGCTGCAGGATGAAGATGCAGGCGACCAGGAGAAACGAGGAGAGCAGGAAGAGCGCCGAGTGGATCGGATTCCGGGCGACCACGACGGCGACCGCCATCCCGAGCGCGAGCACCGCGAAGATCACGAACATCCATCCGGCCGCCCCGGTCAGAAGAGCGCCCGGGACGGCTTGCGCCGCGGTCACTTCATCCCTGCTCGACGACGGTGAACGGCTTGACGTTCGGCGCCGCCCGCCAGTCGGTCAGCTTGCGAATGTCGAGGTAGAGCGAGTCGTTCCGGTCGTACGCCGCCATCTCGTAGGTCTTCGTCGTCAACCAGATCGACTTGGGATTCGTCGGGCACGCCTCTTCGCAGAGCTGGCAGAACATGCAGCGCTTCAGGTCCACGTCGAACCGGTCGAGCACTTTCACCGACTTGCCCTGTGGGTTTTTCTCGTTGTGCCAGTCGATGTAGATGATGTTGATCGGGCACTCGATCGCGCAGAGGGTGCACTTGATGCAGCGCTCCTCGTCGAGCCGGAACATCCCGCGGAAACGGTCGGACGGCAGCTTCTTCTGCTCGGGATACTGGATCGTGACCTTCTTCTTGAAGAGGTGACGGCCCGTGACGGAAAGTCCGTCGAACAGGTCGAGCAGGGTCAGCTTGTCGAGCCACCTCTTCAAGGCCATCCGATCACTCCACCGCCGACGCGGGAATCGCTGCCAGCCGTTCGCGGCGGGCGAGCTTTTGGCGCAGCTTCGCCAGGAGGAACATCACGACGAACAGGCCGCCAAAGATATACGAGAGGACGAACAGTCCGTTGCTCCGCCCGGGAGTCGCGAGGATCGCGAGCGCCACGATGACGATGTTCGCGAGCGCGGACGGAATCAGCCACTTCCATCCGAGCGCCATCAGCTGGTCGAACCGGTAGCGCGGAAAAGTCGAGCGGAACCAGATGTAGCCGAAGAGGAACAGTCCTGCCTTGATCAGGAACCACCCGAAGGGCGGAACGATCCGGAGGAATTTCAGCGCGGCGACGTGCGGGAACGGCGGCAGCCAGCCGCCCAGAAAGACGGTCACCGCGACGCAGGAGATCACGATCATCGCGGCGTACTCGCCGAGGAAGAAGAACGCGAACTTGACGCCGGAGTACTCGGTGTTGAACCCCGACACCAGCTCCGACTCCGCCTCCGGCAGATCGAACGGATTCCGGTTGGTCTCGGCCACTCCCGAGACGAAGTAGATGAAGAAGGCGAGAAGGCCGGGAAAGACGAACCAGAGGTGGAGCCTCCCCTGCCGGTGGACGATCTCGACCATCGAGAGCGAGCGCGTCATGAGGAGCACCGAGACGAGGGCGAGGCCCATCGGGACTTCGTACGAGACGAGTTGGGCCGCCGAGCGCAAGCCTCCCAGCAGCGAGTACTTGTTGTTCGAGGCCCAGCCGCCGAGAATGATCCCGTACACGCCGATCGACGTGATCGCGAGCACGAAGAGGAGCCCGATGTTCACGTCGGTCACCCAGAGCGGCGTCCGGATCTTTCCGATCCGGATCGCCGGGCCGAACGGGATGACCGCGAGCGCGGTCAGGGCCGGGATGACGGCGAGCACCGGCGCGAGGAAGAACACCGCGCGCTCGGCGCGCGCCGGCGTGATGTCTTCCTTGGTCACGAGCTTGACTAAGTCGGCGACCCCCTGGAGGAGACCTTTCGGGCCGACGCGGTTCGGCCCGAGCCGCGCCTGCATGAAGCCCATCAGCCGCCGCTCCGCGAGGACGACCACGAAGCCGATAATCGCCGGCACGACGGCCACGAGAACGACCACCTTGGCGTAGGTCAGAACGGCCGGCGTCAGAACCTTCACCGGTCCACCTCGCCGAGCACGATGTCGATCGTGCCGATGAGCGCCACCAGATCGCTCACGAGGTGGCCCTTCGCCAGCCGCGGGAGCGCCTGAAGGTTGATGAAGGACGGCGGCCGCACGTGCATCCGATACGGCCGGTTCGTGCCGTTGGAGACGCAGTAGAACCCGAGCTCCCCTTTCGGGGACTCGATCGAGGCGTATACCTCTTCGGCGATCGGCTTGATGACGCGCGGGACCTTGCCGCGAAAATCACCCGGCGGGAGAAGGTCGATGCACTGCTTCAGGATGCGGACGCTCTGGCGCATCTCCTGCACACGGACGATGTACCGATCGTACGTGTCGCCGTTCACGCGCGTCGGAATCGCGAAGTCGAGCTCGTCGTAGCACTCGTACGGCTGGGCGCGCCGCAGGTCCCATTCCACGCCGGAGGCGCGGAGCACCGGTCCGGTGACTCCCCACTCGATGCATTCCTGCCCGGAGATCACGCCGATGCCGACCGTCCGCTTCTTCCAGATCCGATTGTCGGTCAGGAGCTGCTCGTAGTCGTCGATGCGCGACGGCAGGTCGTCGACGAACTCCATCAGGCGCTCGACCCACCCTGCGGTCAAGTCGAACGGCAGCCCGCCGATCCGCATGCAGTTCAGGGTGAGCCGCGCGCCGCAGTACTCCTCGAAAAAGTCGAGGATCTGCTCCCGTTCCCGGAAGGCGTACCAGAACGGCGTGACCGCCCCGAGGTCGATCCCGGAGGTACCGAGCCAGACGAGGTGCGACGAGAGTCGCTGGAGCTCGTCCAACATCACGCGGATGAGCTGCGCGCGCCGCGGGATCTCGACGCCGAGAAGCTTCTCGATCGTCAGGCAGAAGGCGTGGTTGTTGGTTGCCGCGGCAATGTAGTCCAACCGGTCGGTGTGCGGGATCCCCATCGGATAGGTCTCGGTCTCGAAGAGCTTCTCGGTTCCTCGATGGAGATATCCGACGTCCGGCTTCGTCTCGAGGATCTTCTCGCCGTCCACCCGGATGACGAGCCGAAGAACTCCGTGCGTCGAGGGATGCTGCGGCCCGAAATTCAGCTCCATCTCCTGGACTTCGAAAAGGGTTGGCGGCTCCGGCGACACGGGAAGCGATTCGGCCGCGGCGAGCGCCGCCGCCCGCAGGTCCTCGGCGGTGCGTGTCGCCTGATCCTTCTCGGCGCCGGTCAGCGGTCGCTCGTCGCTCACGACACCACTTTCCGATTGGGATCGTCCGCGGCCGGGCCGCCCCCCTCGGGCCACTCCTCCGGATAGACGGCGGCGCCCGTGTCGATTCCTTCGACGGGAAAGTCCTTGCGGAGTGGATACCCGTGGAAACCGTCCCAGGTCAGGATGCGTCGCAGGTCGGGATGCCCGGCAAAACGAATCCCGAACATGTCGAAGGTCTCGCGCTCCGGCCAGTTGGCCGCGAGGAAGACCTCCGAGATCGAAGGCACTTCTTCCTCGTCCGCGACCCCGCACTTGACCCGGATCCGGTCGTTCTTGGAGAACGAGTAGAAATGATAGACGACTTCGAACCGCGGCTGCCGATCCCGCCAGTCGACCGCCGTGACGTCCACGCAGTAGCGAAAGTCTTCCGCGTCCTTCAGGTGGCGCGCGACGTCGGCGATTTGCTCGCGGCGCACGACGACGGTGACCTGCTTCGCGAATTCCTTGGCGGAGACGACGGAGTCGGGGACAGCGGAGCGGATCGACTCGACCCAGGGGTGAGACGAGGCGTCCGTGGCCTCGACCTTCTTCGGCGGCGGCGGCTTGGGCGCCGGCGCGGCGGCGGGTTCCGCTGCCGGTGCTGCGGCGGCGGGCTCCGGGGGTGGCGCGGCGTCCGGCGGAGGCGTGGTCTCGTCGGCCACCGCGAGTCCTAGGAGGCCTTCCGGATCACTTTCATCCGGTCGATTTTCTTCTGGAGAGCCATGATTCCGTAGATCAGAGCCTCGGGGCGCGGCGGACAGCCCGGCACGTAGACGTCCACCGGCACGATCCGGTCGACTCCCTGGGTGACCGCGTAGGTCCGGTAAGGGCCGCCGCACGTCGCGCAGGACCCCATCGCGATCACCCACTTGGGCTCGGGCATCTGGTCGTAGAGCCTCTTGACGATCGGCGCCATCTTCTCGACGACCGTGCCCGCGACGATCATGAGGTCCGACTGCCGCGGGGTGCCGCGGAAGACCTCGGCCCCGAAGCGGGCCAGGTCGTGGCGGGAGTCCATGACCGCCATCATTTCGATGGCGCAGCAGGCGAGGCCGAACTGCATGGGCCAGATGGACGACCGCCGGGCCCAGTTGATGACCGAGTCCACCGACGTCGTCAGGACGTTCTCTTCGAAGCGGTCGACGATCCCTGCCATCTTGCCCTCGGTTTCCTCGGGGTTGGATCCGTCCGGCTCAGGCCCAGTCCAGCGCTTTGCGCTTCAAAACGTAGAAGTAGCCGATCACCAGGATCACCAGAAAAATGAGCATTTCGACGAGGCCGAACAGCCCGAGCCGGTTGAACATGACCGCCCAGGGAAAAAGGAAGATCGTCTCGACGTCGAAGACGACGAAAAGTACCGCGATCAGGAAGTAGCGGACCGAGAAACGGGTGTCCAGCGCGAAGGTGGTCGCCTCGATCCCGCATTCATACGGCTCGAGCTTGGCCGGGTTCGGCCGGCGGCTCTGAAGGGCGCGCGCGATCAGGATGGTCGCGAGCGGGAGCGCCGCCGCGAGCAGCGCGAAAATGAGGATGGGAAGGTAGTCCGACACGCCGGCATTGTATCGGACGGGTCGGTCGAATCAAACTCGGCGAGCGATGCCGCGCGACTGCACGAGCACGGAAATCTCGTCTCCCATTCCGGCCGGATCGACGAGTCGATAAACGCGCCACTTCTCCGCCTCGCTCTCCGCGAAGTCGAAGATTCCCGACTCCGCGAGAAACCGTCCCTGGCGCATCGGTCGATCGCTCTGGAGTCCCTCGCCCTCGCCAGCCGCAACGAGCTCGTCCCAATCGACGTGGGCGGTCAGATCCTGCTCGCCCGGCCGTTCGAGAGGATCGCCACCGCGCCGTCCGCCCCGGTGCACGGCGAGCGTCCCACCCGGACGCGCGAGCGGATGGTAGAGCGTGGGCGCACGATGACCGTAGTCGAAGACCACGAGCCGTCCCCGCGAGAGAGCGCGCGCGAGCCCGCGATGGAGCTCCGCCGCGCCGTGGCGGATCTCGCCGATCTGGCCGGCCGCGAGCGAGACTCCGGACCGCGCCAGGCGATCCTTCCAGGCCTCGGGGGCGGCCGCGGCGGTCCAAACGAACCGATCGTGTTCGAGCCCGACGCGGAGCTCCTCCAGACCCTCCGCTCCCCCGCGGACCCGAGCTACTGGAAGCGCGTCGTAGAGCTCGTTGGCGAAGATCCAGCCGACGATCGGCCGCTCGGAGAGGTCTCCGACGCTCTTCCAGAGCGCGATCGGAAGCTTCGCGAGCTCTTCCCGCGCGGCCGCGCTGCGCTCGACCGCGGCCAACCGCGTCCGGGACGCGACGGCCGGATGGTCGCGCGCGAGCGCCCCGGCGAAGTCGGTGAGAAATGTTCCCTCTCCCGCGCCGACTTCGACGAAGTCGAGATCTCCTTCGATATTCTCCCCATCCTTCGCGAACCGGCGGGCGATCGTCGCGGCAAACGCCGGCGAAACCGACGGAGACGTGACGAAGTCTCCGCCCTCTCCGATCGGCGCTCCGCGCGCGTAATAGCCGGAGTCGGGATCGTAGAGCGCCGCCTCCATGAAGTCGGCGAACGAAATCGGCCCCTCGCTCCGGATGCGGTCGCGTAATTTCTGGGCGAGACTTCGAGGCACGGGGCTCGGATTATATTTTCGGAGTGAGGACGTTCTCGCGCACCGCCGTCGCGCTCGTGGTCTTCGCAATTCTCCTCTCCCTTCACTGCGCCTCGCGCAAGCTTCCGCTGCCGGCTCTCGAGGACTACTCGGATCGCGTATCGGTCTTTGCGGAGCGCTTCCTCGAAGACTGGAAGGGCGGCGCGAAGGACGCGACCCTCTACGCTTCCGACTTCCGCTCGAGCGGACCCCTGCCGGGCGATGCGCTTGTGAACGTTCCTTCACGGCCGCCCCTCGCAATCCGGATGTACCGGGCCGCGTCTCCCGCGCTCCGCCCCGGAGCGAGGGGCGGTCCTGCCGACGAATTTCGCCGCCGTCTCGGCGAGACCCGCGCCCGCTTCGCAACGCTACGCCGCTGCGAGAACGTCCTCTTCGACTTTCGGCGGCGCGGGCGTGAGCGGGAGGTCGTCTTCGGATTGCTCCTGACCGGCTCGGACTCGACCGGTGCCCTCCGGCAGGAAGGCGGCAAGGTGCGCGGGATCCTTGCACCGGCGGGCGACGGAGGCTGGCGGCTGCAGTCGGCAACCCTCCTCGAATGGATGTCGGCGTCGGCCTCCGAGGCGCTCTTCGAGGAGACGGCGGAGAGAGCGGGCATCGCCGCAGCCCACCAGGCTTTCCTGCCCAATGCGCCGAAGAACGTTCCCATTCCGGGCGAGCACATGCCGCCGGGCGCTGCCGTCCTCGATTTCGACGGCGACGGCCGCGAGGACCTCTTCGTCCCGGGAGGCCACGGCAATCACCTCTACCGGAACCTGGGCAACGGCCGGTTCGAGGACGTTGCGAAAAAAGCGGGAGTCGGCGGCCAGGAGGGAGAAGGAATCGGCGCGCTCGCCTTCGATTACGACAACGACGGCGCGACCGACCTTTACGTGACCTACCTTTCCCGGCCAAACCTCCTCTACCGCAACCGGGGGGACGGGACGTTCGAGGAAGTCGGGCGAAAAGCAGGGGTCGCTCTGAACGATTACTCGACGTCGGCCGCCGCGATCGACTACGACCGGGACGGCCGACCCGACCTGTACGTGCTCGTGTACGGCCCGCCCGGAAAGGGGCCGAGCGTCGCCGCGAACAACGCCCCGCCGAACCATCTCTTCCACAACAACGGAGACGGCACGTTCACCGACGTTTCGAAAAAGTCCCGGACCGCGCACACCGGCTGGGCGCTGGCGGTCCAATCCGCCGACCTCGACGGCGACGGATGGCCCGACCTCTACGTTGCCAACGACTTCGGCATCAACGCTTATCTGCACAACAACGGAGACGGCACGTTCACCGATCTGGCCGGCCGGGCGAAGGTCCGCGACGCGGGCTTCGGGATGGGAGTCGCGGTGGACGACTACGACGGCGACGGTCGCCTGGACTTCTACGTCTCGAACTACTCGTTCCCGCTGAACTGGTTCCTGCGCGATCGCCGCTATCCGATGCCGGAGTTTCCGTATTGGCTCGGACGGCCGTTCGTGTGGCGGCGCCTGAAGGCGATGACGCGCGGTTCCTCTCTCTTTCGCGCCGGGCCGGACGGCCGCTTCGAGCGGACCTCCGACCTTGCGGACGTCTGGGACACCTCCTGGTCCTGGGGCGCCGTGTTCATCGACGCCGACTTAGACGGGCGGCCCGACCTCTTCGTGGTCAACGGGATGGTGACCGGCCGGAAGGCGACGGAGCGCGAAATCGATTTCTGGAACCTCATGAGCTACGACTACAAAAAGTTCGAGAAAGGAACCTCCACGACGGATTTCGGCGAGGACTCTCTCTGGGGAAGGCCCCCGAAGCGCTTCTACCGGAACCTCGACGGCCGGCGCTTCGCGGAGCTGGCCGCGGTGACCGGCCTCGAGTCGGACGCGAACCAGAGGGGCCTGGTCGTGCTCGACGCGAACGGCGACGGAGCTCCCGATCTCTTCGCCACGGGTTTCCTGTCCCGGCCTTCCCTCTGGATCAACCGCAACCCTTCGCGCGCCCGCTCGCTCGCGATCCAGCTGCAGGGCCTTCCCGCCGCAAAGACCCGGTACCGCACGACGCGGGACGCGCTCGGCGCCGTCGTTACGGTCGAGGCGGGAGGGATCCGGCGCTCTCAGGTCGTGTCGGCCGGTTACTCGTTTCTCTCCTCTGGGTCGAAGAGGCTCTTCTTCGGTCTCGGCGACCGGACGAAAGCGGACCGCGTGACGATCCGATGGCCGTCGGGAAAGGTCTCCGAGCTGCATGACGTCGCGGCGGGAAAGCTCGACCTCCGTGAGCCGGTCGGCGAGGAGGCGCCTCCG
>Ga0137372_10001488_pt1 | contig 22672 bp, 24 predicted proteins | sample SagtaG_6_FD_104911 | JGI IMG/M metagenome (GOLD analysis project Ga0137372, IMG submission 104911) | Vadose zone soil microbial communities from Sagehorn Ranch, Mendocino, California, USA - Sage1_R_60_16 metaG | ecosystem: Environmental > Terrestrial > Soil > Vadose zone | place: USA...
ACAGCGTTGCCGCGGCGGGGAATCCGATGAGTACCGACCGGTCGATCTCGGGTGCGAGTTGAACGGGCTGGAGTACGCCGACGGTGAACCAGTGGCCGGTCAGCCATATCCGGGTTGGCGCGCTGTCCACTGTGGTGCCGAGCCGCCGGGCCGCCTGCGTGCCGAGAACCGCGACGGGATACGCCTGGTTGGCCAGATCGAGGAACGTGCCGCGCTCCAGCCTGGCGCCCAGCGTGGAGAGCAGGCTGGCGTCGGCGGCGCGGACGGCGAGCGAGCCGGTCTGTGGTGGCGGGACGAGGCCGGTGCGGTAGGCGTGCACGGTGGCCAACTCGGCGGTGGGTGTCACGGCCAGGACGCCGTCGGCGCGGGCGATCATCGCGGGGGCGGCACGGGGGAGGGGTACCTCGCCGCCCACGATGCTGCGGCCGTTGACGACGGTGAGCAGGTTGGTGCCCAGTTGGTCGATACGTGCGACCAGGTCGGCCTGGCTGGAGGCGGTGATGCCCAAGACGCCGACCATCGAGGCGATGCCGATCGCGATACCCAGCACCGACAGGGCGGCGCGCAGCCGGCGGGAGCGCAGCCCGATCGCGCCGAGCGGCAGGACGTCGGCCAGACGCAGCCGGGAGCGGTTCATCCTGCACCTCCGGTGTCGGCGACGATCCGGCCGTCGCGCAGTTCCACGCGGCGGCGCATGACCGCGGCGACCTGATGGTCGTGGGTGATGACGAGCAGCGTGGTGCCCTGCCGGTTCAGTTCGGCGAGCAGGCCGACGATCTCGGCGCCGTTGCGGGAGTCGAGGTTGCCGGTCGGTTCGTCGGCCAGCACCACGGTGGGGTTGCCGACAAGTGCGCGGGCAATCGCGACGCGCTGCCGTTCGCCGCCGGACAGCTGGCCGGGGCGGTGCCCGCCGCGGTGACCCAGTCCGACCCGTTCCAGCGCCTGCCTGGCGGCCACGCGTCGACTCCCGGCGGGTACCGCGCGGTAGAGCAGACCGGTCGCCACGTTGTCCACCGCGGTGAGGCTGTCGAGCAGATGGAACTGCTGGAAGACGACGCCCAACCGGTACGCGCGGATGCCGGCGAGGTCCCGGTCGGCCAGGGTCGTGACGTCGGTTCCATCGACGTGGATCGTGGCGGTGGTGGGCCGGTCGAGGGTGGCCATGAGGTTCAGCAGGGTGGACTTGCCGGACCCGGACGGGCCGAGCACAGCCACCAGCTCCCCGGGCTGGACCGCGAGGTCGACGCCGGCCAGCGAGGTGACGGGCGGGCTGCCCGGATAGACCTTGCTGACGCCGCGCAGGGCGAGTACCGGGGTCATGGGGCGGGCACCTCGACCTGCTGTCCCGGCGCCAGACCGGTGCCGGTGACCTCGATCAGGTTGGTGATCTCGTCGAAGATGCCCGGCTGCACGCCGATCCGACGACGGCTACCCGCCTCGTCCACGACGACCTGGTAGCCGCCGCCGGCCACGGCGACCAGGGCGGTGACCGGGACCGCCAGCACGCCCTTGTGCTCTCTGGTGATGATCGCGACCTGGACCGGGGCCTGGTCGAGGCCGGCGACCGCGTCGGGATGGTCCAGCGTGATAGTCACCGTGATCGTCGCCTGCTGCGGACCGCCTTGAGAACCCGGCTGTGCGGTCTGGGCAACCCGGCCGACGGTCGTGACGGTGCCCGGTTGCGGTCCGCCGGTGGGCGGCGTGACGGCCACCCTCACGCCGACCGAGACGGTGGCCTGCGCGACGGTGGGCAGGTCGACGGTCACGACGCGGGCGGTGGAGGCGGCCTCGAGGACGTTCTGGCCGGGACCGATGCGGGTACCCAGGGTGGCAAGCGCCTGGCTGACCCGGGTCGGGCCGGGGGCGAACAGCACGTCGCCGAGGGCCAGCGCGAAGGTGCGGGTCACGCCGAGCGTGGCCTGCCAGCGGCTGATCGCGGTGGCGATCGCGGCGCTGAAGTGGTCATCGACGGTGACGCCGGCGCCGTAGCCGAGCGCGACGAGGTTGGTCTCGAGCTGGCGCACGTCGGGGCCGTCGCTCATGCCAAGGATGAGCTCGCGCCAGACCGGCCGGTCACCGTAGAGGCGCCTGGTCAGATGGCCGTTCACCTCGTACAGTGGCTGCCCGCGTGAGACGACGGTGCCCGGCGCCGGTACCGCGGTCAGCACCCCACCCGGGCCGGGGTTGGCCAGGCGCCAGTCCCCGGCGTACCCGATCGTGCCGGCCTCGAAGTCTCGGGCGGCGACGTCGGTGCGGACCACGGTCGCGGTCTGGGCGGCCGGTGCGGCCGCCGCGTCGGCGCCGCCGGGCGTGCGGCGGGACGCCGCCCACAGCCCAGTCGAGGTCAGGACGGCTCCGAACGCGACGGCGGCCAGCAACGCCCGCGGGACGCGGCGCTTCATCACCCGGTCCTGATCGAACCGTTGTAGACGTCCTTGCAGGCCTCCGTCGCGGGGCGCAGCAGTGACTTACCGCCGGCGTTGATCCGCGGCGGCATCGTGAAGATGCCCTCGGAGTTAGGGTCGGGGAAGTCCGGCAGGCCATGATCGCGCATGCACTGCGCGAACCGCCGCAGCGTCGCCAGCTCCTGCTCGGTGATCTGGCCGCCCGGTTGGGCCGCGGCCGGCAGCTTCTGCAGTATGGCGTCGCAGGCGCCCCCGACCTGCTGCTGAGCCACCTCGATCTGGGCCTGGCTCACGCCCGGCCAGGTGGCCCGGCCGTTTTCGAGACCATTCCCGCGCTATTGATGGCCGCGGCCTCGGTTGACGTGCCGGCCGTCGTCGTTCCGGGTGGACCGATGCTCAACGGGTACTTCCGCGGCGCGCCCCTGGGCTGCGGCACCGGCCTGTGGCAGCTGGGCGAAGAGGTCCGGGCGGGAACCCTGTCCGAGGAGGCGCTGCGGAAATCGGAATCGGCGATGATCCGCAGCCGCGGCCACTGCAACACGATGGGCACGGCATCGACGATGGCCTGCGTAGCCGAGGCGCTGGGCATGACCACTCCCGGCGTCGCCGGGATACCGGCCCCGGACAGCTCACTGTTGGAGATGTCACAGGCCGCTGGCCGGCTGGCCGTGGAGATGGTCCAGGCCGAGCGCCGACCCAGTGATGTCCTCACGCGCGGGTCCTTCCTCAACGCCATCGTGGCGCTGGCGGCAACCGGGGGCTCCACCGCGGTCATCCACCTGCTCGCCATCGCGGGTCGTCTCGGGATCGAGCTGTCCCTGGACGACTTCGACCGCACCGGCGCCGGCGTTCCGCTGTTGGTGGACCTGCAGCCGGCGGGCCGGCACCTCATGGAGGACTTCCACCGTGCCGGTGGGTTGCTCGCTGTGCTGCGTGAGGTGCAGGACCTGCTCGACCCCGACGCGTTGACGGTGACCGGGCAGCCGTTGGTCAAGCACCTGGCCGACGCGCAGATCTGGGACGAGGCGGTGATCCGGCCGCGCGCCGCCCCGCTCCTGGATGACGCCGGGATCGCCGTGCTGCGGGGGAGCCTCGCCCCCAACGGCGCCGTGGTCAAGCCCGCCGCCGCTTCCCCGGAACTGCTGAGCCACCGCGGCCGCGCGGTCGTGTTCGACAGCATCGAGGATCTCCACGCGCGCCTCGACGACCCCGACCTCGACGTGGACGAAACCTGCGTGCTGGTGCTGCGCGGATGCGGACCCAAGGGCTATCCGGGCATGCCCGAGGCCGCCAACACACCGCTGCCGGCGAAACTGCTGGCCAAAGGCGTACGCGACATGGTTCGTATCAGCGACGCGCGCATGAGCGGCACGGCCTACGGCACCGTCGTGCTCCACATCTCGCCTGAAGCGGCGGTCGGTGGTCCGCTGGCGCTGGTCCGGGACGGTGACATGATCATCCTGGACGTCCCGGGCCGGCGGCTCGACCTCGATGTTCCGGTGGAGGAACTTCAGCAGCGGCAACCCGCCGAGGCGCTACGGGCGGGGTACGCGGCCCCGCAACGCGGTTGGCAAAAGCTCTACGTCGATCACGTCCTGCAGGCCGACCAGGGTGCCGACCTCGATTTCCTCGTCGGCTCCAGCGGCGACAAGGTGACCCGCGACTCGCACTGACCGCTCGACACATCGTCTGTACAGAACGAAACTTCCGAGTGGCCGTCGGCGCTTGCAGTTCCGCGGTGAGGGCCGGTACTCCATTTTCGCACCGCGCCGGAGAGGACGCGCATGACCGGCAGCATGCAGCCCCTGCCGGGTGAGACCGCGCTGCGGTCGCTCGGATTGGACACAACCCAGCCGCGCCCGGCGACATCAGCCGTTCGCTTCCCCGACGGCGGGGCCTGGCGCATCGAGATTCCGTCGGTCGAGGGAGTCGAGCCCCTATGCGCGGTCATTGAGGAGGCGCAGGCGCTCGACGTGCCCGTGCACCTCGTAAGCCAGGGAAGCGGCGTCATGATGCTCACCGACGCCGAAATCTCAGAGATGCTCGCTCTGACGGCCGAGCACAACATCGAGCTGTGCTTATTCCTCGGCCCGCGCGGCACCTGGGACACCGGCGCAGCCACCCGCTCGATGTCGGGCGGCGCCGGCCCCCGCGCCCGCGGGCGCGACCAGCTGGGGCAGTCTCTCGAGGACCTCATCCGGGCCGCGGCGCTCGGCGTGCGCAACGCGCTCGTCGCGGACGAGGGCGTCCTGTCCCTGGCATCCAGCCCGCCGACGTCGAGGAACTTCTGGCCCATGGCGCGCGGATCGGGGTGCTGTCCCGTGGCATGGACCTGCGCCTGCATGTTGACCCGGCGACCCTTCGCCTGCTCGCCGACCGCAGCGTCGAGGTGCACGTGGCCGAGACCACCGCGGCGGTGGACGTGTACAACAAGTTGGCCGAGACCGAATCGGTGGGCGGACTGTTCCACTCCTCCTGCTGACCACGGGCGGCCGGCCCGCCGTGGTCGGCATCCGGCCGGGTGATGCGGCGGACAGGCACGCGGCCGGGAGCGGGGCGGGGGCTGTTGGTCCCGGCCAGGACGGGACTTTCGGCCCTACCACTCGCCGGGGTCGCGATCGTGTACTTGAGGTTGGCCCACGAGACGAGCGGGAGAGCTCAACCGGATGACAGTTGAGCTGAGAGGCCGGAAGACCGAAAGGTCGGACGGCGATCCCCAGGTACCTGATCCGGGCAATGCCGGCGGAGGGAAATCGCCTCGTGGGTCGTTGTCGTCTCTGCGGCTGACCCTGCTGGGGGTCGGCGCGATGAACTCTCCCCGCTACCGGCCCGCCGGCCTGCTGGTGTCCTGGCCCGGCCGGCGGATCATGTTCGACGGCGGCGGTGCCGCCGTGCCGGCGCAACCGGTGGACGCCTGGCTGGTCACCGACGCGCGAGCCGAACTGATCGCGGACATCCGCCGACGCTGCCGGGCGGCAGGCCTGCGGCCGGAGGTCGGCGGCTGGGCCGGGAATCCGGTCCACGTCCGATCGCTGCCGGTGGCTCACACTTCGCACCCAACCCACGGGTATCTGATCGAGGCGGCCGGCCGGCGGGTGGTGTGGGCGCCGGAGTTCTGGCGGTTCCCGGACTGGGCGGCCGGGGCCGACCTGATGTTCGCGGACGCGGCCGGCTGGGCCCGTCCGATCCGCTTCGCCCACCAGGTTGGCGGCCACGCCTGTGTCCTGGACACCGCTGACCAGGCCCGACGATACGGGGTACGGCGGCTGGTCTTCGCCCACATCGGCCGGCCCAGCATCCGCGCCCGCGACGCCGGGCATCGGCCACCGTTCGGCGAGTGGGGCGTCGAAGGCCACACGTACCGGTTGGCGCTGCGGTAGCCAGACCGGCAGGCAACCAAGGCCACGGAAACGCAGGGCCGGTCGTGATCCCTACTCCCGGCGCACGGGCACCATCGTGCGCGCCGGCCGTTCCTGTTGCCGCCAGCGCGCGAGCCGCGGCCCTGCCAGAACCGGAGGCCCGACTACACCCCAATGTCAGCAGGCCGAGCGCCACCATCACCTTCCCGACCACGAGGTAACAGACTTCGACCGGCAAGGGCCGGTCGGCTGGGCCAACAGCAGGATCTCGCCGATGATCCGGCGTCGACGCGTGCGGGGGTGTCGGACGCGCAGGACTGTGACTCAGCCGCGCCAGTAGGAGCGTGCGACGAGGCAGACGGTACGGCTGGGGCGGGTGGCCGGGATTCCGGTGGGCGTGCACTGGTCGGCGCTGACCGTGCTCATACTCGCCGCACAGCGAGCATGCCGTCCGGTTCGGGGTCCACCCCTACCCCGAAGTCGCGGCTGATGCGGTTGAGCACCGACCGTAGCCACTGAGCGTCTTCGCTGGACGCGTGCCGCAGCCGCATCTGCCGCGCCTGCATCGGTGCCATCCGCAGGGCGATCAGGTTGCCGGTTTGCGGCTGCACGGAGACGAGGTACAGCAGGCGCAGGTCGTCCCGGTACGGCTCGTGGCCGCTGATGCCCTCGTAGTCGTCGATGAAATCGCCGCAGCCGTACAGGATGAGCTTGTCGCGGTACACCTCGATCGGGCGGGGGTGGTGCGACGAGTGCCCGTGCACGACGTCCACACCACCGTCGACCAGTCTGTGGGCGAACCGGACCTGGTCCGGGGAGACGTCGTAGCCCCAGTTTGAGCCCCAATGGATGGAGGCGACGACGATGTCACCCGGTCGCCTCGCCCGCCGTACCCGGTCGGTGATCTCCGCGACCCCGGCCGCTGACAGGTCGGGCGCGAACGCGACCCCGGCCCGACCCCCGGTCGCGGCCCACCCCGACGGAACGCCGCTGGACGCCATCCCGAACGAGAAGACCAGCACCCGCCGGCCGGCGTCGATGGGGACAACAGCCGGCCGCCATGCCCCGTCGGCGTCCCGTCCCGCACCTGCCACCCGTACCCCCGCACCGGCCAACGTGTCGAGTGTTTCTGCCAGCCCCCGGTAGCCGAAGTCCATCATGTGGTTGTTGGCCAGCACGCAGACGTCGGGCCGGGCGGCGGTCAGGCAGGGGATGTTGGCCGGGTTCATCCGGTAGTGCACCGCCTTCCCCGGGACGAAATCGTCGCCTCGCGTGATGCTCGTCTCCAGATTCACCACCCGGACGTCAGGCGCGGCCTCATCCAGCATGTGCAGGGCATCGCCCCACGGCCAGGAGACGTCGACGGGACGAGGAATCGGACCGTTCGCCGCCTCCGCCAACTCCACGTAGGCCCGGGCGTCCCGGACGTGGCCCTCGCGCAGGGTCGGGTCACCGGGATACGGCAGGATCTGGTCGATGCCGCGGCCCAGCATCACGTCGCCGCACGCGAATAGGTCCACACTGTCGCGCACCGTTTCTCCGCCCTGTCTCCTGCCGACCGCTCGTCGAATGACGCCGTACAGCGAGGCCTCAGCACGTGGAGCGGATCTACCGGAAGAGCCGGGTCAGCGTGCGGCGGACCTTGCGACTGTACTGCGCCGCTGGCCATGGCCGACCACGACGGCCCGGGACTCAGCGCGACGCTGCTTGCTCGAGGTGGGACATCACTCGTTGCCACCTCGCGGGGTGGTCGTCTTCCACCATGTGGGGCACGAATCCGAGGGCGAGGTAGGTGCGGATCGCCGGCAACCGGTCGTCATCGGTATCGAGGACCGCCCGCTGGCAGCCGCGCTGCCTCATGTGGCGCAACGCGGCTAGCGACACGCACCTGCCCAGCCGACGTCCGCGGTGGGCGGCGCTAACGGCCACCATGTGCTGCAGGTAGCCGGTCGCCGCATCCGCGGTGCGCTTGTCGGTCGCGGTCGCCACATACTCGCCGCCCATGACCAGGAAGAAGATGCCGTCCGGGTCGACCCCGAGATCGCCCAGGAACTCGCGCCTCGTCGACTGCACATCCCAGTCGCCGATGGCTCCTGTCATCAGCTGCGCCCATCCGGCCTCATCGTCGGAGCGGAAGGTGCGTAGCACCAGCCCCGGCGGCACCTGCGGCTCGGGCAGGCCCGCCAGCGACCCGAGGCACATCCTGAGCTGCCCCCATCGATCCCCCATCGAGCCGGCGCGGATTCCCGGAGCGCGTAGCGCCTGGCAGTTGTGGTCCCGCCAGTGGCTGCCGCCACCGCACTGTAGGCGCAGCTGTCGCCCCTGGGCCGAGCGCATGCGGGTCGTTCCCGTCGTTCCACGTCCGCAAAGGCCTGGGGGCTGGTCCCGAACGGGAACGGTCGCCGGCCACGCCGGCGAACGGTTGATCAGGGACCGTCTGTGTTGCCCATGTTGCGGAAGAAGCGCTCAGCTGCGGCATCGGCGGGGTACATCAGTTCGACGCGCAGCTCGTCGAGGGTGACCTCGGCGACGTGGTCGAACCGGGCGACCATGGCGATGGTCCGGATCACCTTCTCGCCGACGCGAAACCAGGGGCAGACCATCAGACCGGACTCGGCCGGCGCGGGTCGGGGAACGTCGGCGAGGGCGGTTTCGGCGAGGGCGACGAGCGTGCGGAGTTCGTCGTCGAACGGCACCCGGCTCAGGTGCAGGCGCAGCCGGTCGAGCCCGGCCCAGGCGACCTCGGGCCAGTTCACGATCACCTGGGCGGCGGCCGGGTTGGTCAACGAGTCGCGGACGAAGTTGCTGCCCACGACGTGCGGGCCGAACAACGCCGTGGACGCCCGGTTGGCGAAGATCACGGTCCAGTGCCCGTCGATGACCATCCCCGGGTACGGCTCGTGGGCCTGCAGGATCGCGTCGATCGCCGCCCGGTACGGCGCCAGGTTCGGACCGTCGAGGTCGGCCTGCGGGAAGCTGGCCGGCAACCCTGCAGCGTGCAGCAGCTCGTTGGACTCGCGCAGTCCCATGCCGAGGGCGTCGGCCAGGCGCAGCACCATCTGCCGGCTGGGCCGCGACCGCCCGGTCTCCAGGAACGAGATATGCCGCCCGGTCGAGCCGACCTGTCCGGCGAGGCTGAGCTGACTCAGCCCGCGGTGCTGGCGCCACTGCCGCAGCCGGGCGCCGAACGGGCTGGCCGATCCGGCCGGGCCAGTGCTCATGATCGCAGTATCGCAGCCAGGCCGGTGGGCCACGATTCCCTCATCGGGAATGGCCTGGCAATGGATGACCGGTCAGGCTGAGGTCATGGCGGAACTGTCCACCGACCTCATCGTGACGGCACCCGCCGACGCCGTCTGGGACGTCATCGGCCGCCGCTTCGACCGCATCGGGGATTGGGCGACGGCCATCCCCGCGTCCACTGCCCTTCCCGCCCCCCGCACCGATCCGAAGCCCGCGGCGGCAAACCCGTTGCCGGTGGCGGCGACCGCCGTGAACGCCCCGGTCGCCGGGCGCGTCTGCCAGACCGGCATGCGACTCGTCCCCGAGGTGACCGAGACGCTCATCGCCTACGACGACGCCAACCGGACCCTGACCTACGAGGCCAGCGGCATGCCGTCGTTCGTGACCGTCGCCCGCAACACCTGGACCGTCTCCTCGATCGACGAGCACCGGACCCAGGTCAGCCTGAAGGCACGCTTCGACACCCGCGGCCTACTCGGTCTGCTCGGCCGGTGGGCGATCCTCGTCCAGGTCGGCCGCACCAGCCGGCACCTCGCCGAGGACCTACGCCACTATGTCGAGACCGGTACACCGTCGCCTCGCAAGCAACAGCGGCTACGCCGAGCGGGCCGGTAACCTTCGCCGATGTCCGTCCCTGGCCGGTCAATCGGTGACCTGGGTGCTCGCACCATGGGTCGACGTTCATCCCGCCGACAACGTCGATGTCGGACCCCTTCCATTCGCGAACTGGAGCCGCTCGGACCGTGACCCCGTAGCCGCGGCAACCGTCGGCGCTGTCGTCGGGCAAGTTGCCGCGAGGGCGGGGTGCCCGTTGGCCCGGGTGGCGACTAGGTCGATAAGGTCGAGTCGGCCGTCGGCGGGCACGGTGGCGAAGAACCCGGCGACGTTGTCACGCCCGACGATCCGGACCGGCTCCGGCGGCATCGTGAGGATCACGTCCTCACGCAGCAACGCGGCCAAAGCGGCGATGTCGCAGTCGCGCCTCGCACCGGCCTGCTGGCCGGTCGAGACCGGCCAGCAGACCGTGGATCCACCCGGGTTCCACCGGTGTAGACGGGGTGCGCAGGCCGGATCACTCCTCCTTGGCGACTGCCTTGGCGAAGCCCTCCAGCAGGAGGGTCCAGCCGCCACCGCCCTTGATCGCGCCGTGGATCGCCTGGCCGCCGACTAGCCGGTCGAAGTGGCGGTGTTCCACGTCGACGGTGGTCTGCCCGGGTCCGTCGGCGGTGAACCGGACCTCGATCTCGCTGGCGTGCTCGGGATCGGGGTCGAACTGCCATCGGCCGTTGATCTGCCAGGTGAAGACGAGCCGGTGCGGTGGTTCCCAGGCGAGCACCCGTCCCCAGTCGCACTCGCTGCCGTCGACGCCGCGTTCGTACCATCGGCCGCCTTCCCGCGGTTCCAGGATCACCTCGGCCACGTCTGCCTGGCCGATGTGGTACTGGTGCGGCCACCAGGTGTTGAAGGAGTCGGTGAAGACGTGGAACGCCTGCTCGACGGGCACGCCGACGGTGACCGTTCCGCCGATCGGCGGGATCGTCGGTGCGGTGCTCATTCTTGCTCCTGTTCGCGGTCGTTGGGCGCCGCCTCGGCGGCCTTCTGAAAAGCGGTGAGTGCGTCGCCCCAGACGCGGTCCAGCCAGGCCCGCAGGGCGGCCACTCCATCGGTGTTGAGCCGGTAGACCCGGCGGGTGCCTTCGGCCCGGGAGACCACGAGGCCGCCGTCTTTGAGTACGCGCAGGTGCTGGGACACCGCCGGTCGGCTGATTGGTAGTTGTTGGGCCAGCTCACCCACCGAGCACGGGCGCCGAGCCAGCAGCTCGAAGATCGCCCGTCGGGTCGGGTCGCCGAGTACGCCTAGTCCGGCATTAACGGTAAGCCTAGTTTTACGGTTCGTGGACACTTACCGAAAGGAGTTCAACGGGCTGCCGGATGGGATGTTGGGTTGCGCGGTCATGCGTGTTGGGCAGCGGCGATGACGCCGTAGATTGCTTCGCGAATGCGGTCGGCGGCGTGGTCGGGGTCGGGTTGGCCGGCGTCGAGCCAGGCTGTGACGGCGGCGACGGCGACGGTGGGGACGAGTTGCGCGGCCCAGGCGGCCCATTCCGGGTTGGGGATCTCCGCGGCGAGGTGCTTGTGCGCGATCCGGGTCATGTCGGTGTGGAACTGGTCCATGGCTTGCCGAAACTCGGGTTCGCGGGCGGCGTGGTGGAACAGCAGCCGGAACCCGGCCGGGTCGTCGGCGGCGGCGCGCAGTAGCCCGGCGATGCTGGTCTCGGTGAACTCGTCGGCGCCAGTGGCGGTGATGAGCCGGCCGCAGGCGTTGTCGAGGACGGCCTGGTAGAGGTCGGTCTTGGAGTCGAAGTGCCGGTAGAGGATGGCCCGGCTGATGCCGGCCTCGGCGGCGATGTCGTCGAGGTTGGTGGCGGAGAACCCGGTCCTGGCGAACGCGCGGGTGGCGGCCGCGATGATCTGTTCGCGTCGTTGGCTGCGGGGTAGCCGCCGCGACGACGACGGCACCCCGGTTGGCGGCGGTGCGGCGTCGGCCACCTTCGTCTCCCTCCACGATCTCCGGTCCCACGGAGTTTACAACTCGAGATGTACACGCTAGCGTCTACATCTCGAAGTCGACATGCGCGGAGGCGGTTGTGGGCGAGCCGATCATCGAGGTGGATGGCCTGGTGAAGACCTTCCGTGGTGGGATGCGCGCGTTGGACGGGCTGACGCTGCGGGTGCCGGCGGGCGTGATCTACGCGCTGCTCGGCCCGAACGGTGCCGGTAAGACCACGCTGATCCGGGTGCTCGCCACGCTGCTGCCGTTCGATCAGGGGACAGCGTGCGTTGCCGGCGTCGACGTGGGACGCGACCCCGCTGCGGTACGCGCCCTGATCGGGCTGGCCGGACAGTACGCGGCGGTGGACGACTACCTCACCGGCCGGGAGAACGTGGAGATGGTCGGCCTGCTCTACGGGCTGACCCGCCGGGAGGCCCGGCGGCGCACCTACGAGGTGCTGGACCGCATCGGACTGGTCGACGCGGCCGACCGGCCGGTGCGGACCTACTCGGGCGGGATGCGTCGTCGCCTGGACCTAGCCGCGTCGCTGGTTGGCCGACCGGCGGTGATATTCCTGGACGAGCCGACCACCGGCGTGGACCCGGCCAGCCGCCGCGAGTTGTGGGCGCTGATCCGCGAACTCGTCGGCGCCGGGACGACGGTGCTGTTGACCACCCAGTATCTGGAGGAGGCGGATCGGCTCGCCGACCGGATCGCGGTGATCGACCACGGCCGGCTCGTCTGCGAGGGCACCGGCGATCAGCTCAAGGACCAGGTCGGGGCCGCCGTGGTCGAGCTCAGCGTGCCGGACATCGACCGCGCCCGAACCTTAGCGGCCCTGACCGATGCCGGCGCCGACCCGCACGGCCGCGACAGCGGTGCCGTCGTCGTGCCCGCGCCGCTGGGCGCCAGGTCGCTGCACCGAGTGCTGCGCGAGCTGGAGGCCGCCGGTATCGCACCGGAGACCATCGGCCTGCGCAAGCCGACCCTGGACGAGGTGTTCCTCACCCTGACCGGACACGCCACCGGCACACCCGTCCTGAGCGCGAAGGCCGCGTGATGGGCGCCGCCGCGTCGGCCGCCTGCCCGGTGGTGTACCCGCCGGGGCTGCGCCGCACCGCCCGGGACATCGCCGTCCTCACCCGTCGCAACCTGCGGCACACGGTGCGACTGCCCGGGGTGCTGCTGTTGTCGCTGGTCATGCCGGTGGTCTTCATCCTGATGTTCACCGCCGTCTTCGGCGGCGCCGTCGAAGCGGCGCTGCCGCCGGCCGCAGCCGGGAAGTACGTCAACTGGCTCGTGCCCGGTCTGCTCGCCCAGTTCGCGCTGTTCGGCGGCGCCGGCACGGCGGCGGGCCTGGCCGACGATCTGGCGAAGGGCAGCATCGATCGGTTCCGGTCGTTGCCGATGACCCGCGTCGCCGTGCTCGCCGGGCGGACGCTGTCCGACCTGTGCCGCTCGGCGCTGACCCTGATGTTGATGGCCGTGGTCGGGTTCGCCATCGGGTTCCGGTGGCAGACCGACCTGCTCGGCATGCTCGCCGGCACCGGTGTGGCGCTGGCGTTCGGGTACGCCTGGTCGTGGGTGATGGCCGTCGTGGGTCTGCTGGTCCGCACCGCCGAAGCGGTCCAGGCGGCCGTGTACATCGTGGTGTTCCCGCTTGGGTTCACCAGCGCCGTGTTCGTACCCACGCAGACCATGCCGACCTGGCTGCAACCATTCGCCACGCACCAGCCGGTCACGGTGACCGCGAACGCGGTCCGCGGCCTGATCCTCGGCCCCGGCGCCCTACCGGCCGGGCAGACCGTGGCCGGGCAGGTCGGCCTGACGCTGCTGTGGGCCACCGCGATCACGGCGGCCTGTGTTCCGCTCGCCGTGCGCGCCTACCGCCGCACCGTCACCTGACGGCTCAATCCGAGAAGGAGTTATTGCGATGGCCCTTGACGCGACCGCCCGCAGCCGCCAGTTGTGGGACCGGATGGCACCCCGCTACGACCGGGACATGCGCCGCCTGGAACCGCTCCTCTTCGGCCGCGACGCCCGACCATCGGTGTGCGCCCAGGCCAGCGGCGACGTTCTCGACGTGGCCGTCGGCACCGGTCTGAACCTGCCGCACTACCCGCCCGGCGTCCGGCTGACCGGGGTGGACCTGAGCCCAGTCATGCTCACCGCCGCCGCGAAACGCGCCGCCGACCTCGGCCTGACCGTGGAGCTGTCCGAGGCTGACGCCGAGCACCTGCCGCTTTCCGACGCGTCGTTCGACACGGTGGTGTGCACCCTGTCGCTGTGCAGTGTCGCCCACGACCGGGCCGCGATCGCCGAGATGTACCGGGTGCTGCGCCCCGGCGGGCAGCTCCTGCTCCTGGATCACGTCGCCGCCACCAATCGGGTTCTCCTTGCGCTGCAACGACTGTGGGAGAAGGTCACGCTGCGGTTCGCCGGGGACTACCAGACCCGCCACCCACTGCCGCTGGTCGAGCAGGCCGGCTTCGTCGTCACCGACAGCCGCCGCTCCAAGGCCGGCACGGTCGAGCGCCTGCGGGCGGTCAAACCCGCCACCTGACCGCGAGCCATCGGGCGGTCTCGTCGCCGTCACGCGGCCGGCGGCGCCGCGAACGTCAGCCCGTCAGGCGGCGCGCAGGTACCTGGGCGCGTGGGTTCCCGCCGATGACGATCCGTCAGCGCGGCTGGCCGACGTAGCGGACGCCGTTGGCCTGGATGTCCGCGTGGTCGATGGCGGCCTGCTCGTCGGCCTCGGTGGTGTCGGCCAGGTCGGCGAAGAAATACGGTCCGACCGTGCACAGCCGCCGATGGAATCGTGTATCCAGCCCGGCGACGATCTGCTGCCCGGTGTGTAGGCCCTCCTCGGCGGCCCAGGACCGCAGGTACTCCTGCCACGGCAGGCCGGAGTCGGTCCACCGGTCCCGGTGCCGGTGCAGCCAGCTCGCCTCGGCGTCTGTGTCCGGGGGGAGGCGGGCGAAGCACCACCGGGCGGTGGGCTCGTCGAAGTGTTCCCGCGCCCACTCCACCACGACCAGCAGCCCGCCGGGTGTCAACGGGTCGTGGATCAGGTCAAGTATCTGGTCGAGGTCGGCGACGTGGTGCAGCGAGGTGCAGGCCACCACCGCGTCCACCGGCTGCGGCGGCCGGTAGTCCTCGAACCCGATCCGGTGGTAGCCGGGCTCGTCGGGGGCCTCGGGGTCCACGCCGACCGCCGCGTACCCGTCGCCCCGTAGCGCTGGGACGAAACCGCCGAGAGGGCCGCACCCGAGTTCCAGCACCCGGGCCGGCGCCGCCGGAAGGTGGGCGCGGACGAATGGCCAACGTGCGGCGAGCCAGCGCCGGTCAGCGTCAGTGTCCACCGCTCACTCCTACGCCGAGGCGGCCCGCCGCGGCAAGCGTGCCGGACGAGCGCCGGGCTGGCAGGCGCGAGACGGCAGCATTCACGCGGCGATGCGCAGCTCTGGCCACATGGCGAGAATCCCCGGTTCGAAGTGCAGACAGTCGCCGCGAAGGCCCTGGTCGCCAAGCCGGGAGCACGCGCAGGAGTCTCGGCCGAAACCGCTGCCGATCTCCTGTTCGCCCTGCTGAGCCCCGAACTCTAACTGCTGTTCGTGCGTGGCCGCGGCTGGTCACCCGCGCTGTCATGCCGGTGGCGGACGTCATGCGCGATCCGTGCGGAAGCGGACGCGTGGTGGTTCAATCTCCCGCTGGGGCCACGAAGATGCAGAAGGGATGTCCGGCAGGATCGGCATACACACGTAGCGGCTCCACGGCATCGTCGGAGCGGTCGAAAAGCAGTCGGGCACCAAGGGCCAAGGCACGCTGATGTTGGACATCGAGCTGCGCTGCCGTCGGCACCGTCAGGTCCAAGTGCAGCTGCTGTGGCTGCGGGCCCTCTGGCCAGGTCACCTCTGGCAGCTCTGCCACCTGTTGGAACGCCACTCGGTTGTTGCCAGCCGGGTCCCGCAGCACCAACCAGTCCTCACCGCTCGGGTCCGACTCGCCGGCGACAGGCGGCTCGTCTCCCGGCCGGTATCGCAATCCCAGCAGTTGACGGTAGAACTCCGCCAGCCCCCGCGCGTTCGTGGTGTCCAGAACCACCTGACGAAGCTCCGGAAACCCTCGCTCTGCTTCCATAGGCCACCTCCTTGAGCCAGCATGCCCGCACGAGGTACCTAGCGGAACCCAGAGATCAGCTCCTCACCGCCCGCTCCCGACGCCGTCACCATCACGCGCCTCGCACATCCAAAGCATCGACCGAACGTCCGGTCATGCGGCATTGAGCGCTGGCTGGGGGACGGTCGTGGCATACCGTCATGCCGAGTAGCGAGTGTTCGGACGCCGGTAGGCTCGGCGAATGGTGATCGAGACCGATCTGGCCCTGCCTGACGGGCGCATGCTGCACACGTACGACACGGGCACGGATGGTGCCGCTGATCGTCTCACCGTTTTCTGGCACCACGGCACGCCGAACATCGGCGCGCCTCCCGAGCCCCTGGTCCGGGCCGCCGCCCAACTCGGCATCCGCTGGGTGTCCTACGATCGGCCCGGCTACGGTGGATCAACCCCTCAGCCGGGCCGGAACATGGCGACAGCGGCCGCATGCGTCTCCGCCATCGCCGATGCACTGAATATCGATCAGTTCGCGGTCATGGGTCATTCCAGTGGCGGTCCGCATGCTCTCGCGTGCGGCGCACTGCTGCCAGAACGCGTGCTAGGTGTGGTCGGCGTGGCCGCGCTGGCCCCGTTCGGTGCCGACGGGTTGGACTGGTTCGCGGGCATGGCACCCTCCGGCGTAGCGTCCCTGCGCGCAGCCACGGAGGGACGCGCAGCGAAGGCGCGATACGAGGCGTCCGCCGAATTCGACCCGGAAGTATTCACCCCAGCCGATCATGCTGCCCTTTCCGGCCCGTGGTCCTGGCTCAATGACGTCGTCGGCCCAGCCATCGCAGCCGGCCCGGGTGGCCTGATAGATGACGACCTTGCCAACGTTGCCCCGTGGGGATTCGACCCTGGGCAGGTCATCGCGCCGGTCCTCTTGCTGCACGGCGACCAGGACCGGCTGGTGCCCGCTTCGCACAGTGAATGGCTCGCGCGCCACTGCCCCGCAGCGGAGCTGTGGTTATGCCCAGACGAAGGGCACATCTCGGTGCTCAACCGCTGTGCAGCGGCCCTGGACTGGCTCGGCGAACACACCAACCGAGGCTGATCCGATAACGAGGTGAAGGTTCAGACCGCCACGCCCGTCACAGTCCATGAATCACCGCTCATAGCCGCGAGGCGCGTGGTCATGCCGATGAGCAAACGGCTCGGCCGCGGGGCCGAGGACGAGGCGAGACGGCAACGCTGGTGCCGACGGTGGGGATGGGGAGGGCAGGACGCGGCGGCCGCGCCGCATCCCGGGCCGCGCCGCTACCGTGGTGGGATGGGACGTGACCGGGTCCGGCTCGGTACGGCCGGACCAGCTGACGGCGGTGATGCCCTGGGCCGGGCGCGTGGCGACCGTTGGCTGCCGACCCGGCTGCTCACCTCGGTCGACGAGGCGGCGGAATACCTCGATGGGGTTGGCTTCGCGGTGCTCTTCCCCGCCGAGCGGATCCAGGCGCCGTCGCTGTGGGAGGCGGTGGCCGGCGCGGACGCTGTGCCGTTCGCCGCCGGCATGGGCCCGGCCGAGTCGCAGGTGTGGACCTGGAAGGACGAACTGCCCAGGGCCGGGCTCGCGTGGTACGGCAAGTTCGTCTACCAGCGGGCGTCGTTGCTGTCGCCGCGCCTGCTGGCCGCTTTGTACACGGGTCGCGGGGAGCCCACCGACCACGAGGCGTTCGAGCTGCCGGACGAGGCACACCGCGTCGTCGAGGCACTGATGACCGGCCCGCTGTCCACGGCGGCGCTGCGCGAGATCGTCGGCGACCGCGGTCGCTACGACCGGGCGATGGTAGCCCTGCAGCGCCACCTGCTGGTCACCTCGGCCGGCGTGCGTGAGTACCGCACCGGTTGGCCCGCCACCCTCGTCGACCTGACCTGCCGGCTCTTCGATGTCGGGGGCGGGCCGGATCATTCCTACGCCACCAGACGATTCCTCGACACCATGGTCGAGGCGACACCGGGCCAACTGGCTCGGACGTACAGGTGGCCGGTCGGCACCGCCCGCACCCAACTCGACGCCCTCCCGCGCGGCCGGCATCCCACCGCCTGACGGTTTCTGCGCCGGGCGGGACACCGTGTCAGCCGCGCGTGGCGCCGATGCCGAGCACGACGGCGAGTCCGAGGGCGCTACGGGGGGCGTACGGCTGGCGCCACAACCCGCCGTGCGCCGCGGCGTACGCCTCGTCCTGCCAGGGGTGTGGCTGTGCCGGCGGCGCGGTCCGCAGATGATGTACCAGCAGGGCGGCCATCAGCGTGTTGCTGGTCGCGGGCTCGAACACCTCGATACCGAAGCGGTGCGCGCCGGCGAACGCCGCGGCGAGCAGCCGGTTCTTCATCACACTGCGGGTACGGGTGGCGGGCGCGACGGTCAGGGAGACCGTCGTGCCGGCGGCGCGTGCCGCGGTCGCCCGCCACCGTTGCAGCCTCTTGGCCAGCGCGTAGTTGGGTCCCTGCTGCGGCACGAGGCTGTCGTTGATCCCCGGATCGGCCGCGGGCGGGTAGTTGCGGGCAAGCAGGCGTCCACCGCTCAGCGCCCGCAGCGGCCGGCGGACGCGGCCGATGCCGCTACGCTCGGTGTAGCGACGGTTCGCCTCGTCCACCGCGTCGGCGGGCACGGCGAACACGTCGGTGGGGGTGGCCAGGAACGCCAGTGCGATGTCGGGCCGCCCGGCGAGCAGGTGCTGGGTCAACGCGTCCACGGCCATGGCAACCCGGACGTTGGACGCGCCGTCGGCGTACACGTAGTTGCCGAGCACCAGCGGGCCGTCGAGGCCGGCCAGCCAGTTGGCGATCCGGCACAGGTCGTGCACCAGGTCGGCACCCGCGCGCCGGTCCAGATCGGGGCCCGCGATGTTGCCGGCCACGGGCATGCGCAGTCGCCCGGCGTACCGGTCGGCGGTGCCGAGCAGCCGCTGCCACAGCGCGGGCCGGGGCAGGTCGACGGCGACCACGTCGCCACCCCAGCGCAGCAACGCGGTCAACGGCCCCATCTCGGCACCCGCCCCGAGGACCACCACCGGCCGGTCGGACAGGTTCAGCCACTGCGGGTTGTCGGCGACCAGCCGGACCGCCTCCGCGCAGGACGGCTCGATCACGCCGTTGGCCACCCACCTGTCGAGCTGGCGGTTGAGATCCGCGCCGCGTAGCCGCTCGCCGCGGTAGGGCAACACAAGCTCGCGCTGCGCGGTCCCGGTCCCGGAGACCGTTGCCGTCCGCAGCGGCTCGCCGTTCGGGTCCAGCGTGAACGCCTCGGCCAAGGCGAACTCGCCGTCGCGGGTCGCGAACCGCATCCGCCCGTGCAGCGATGCCAACCCGTCGCGGGCGATCTCCAGTGCCGCGTCGCGCGACAGCAGGCCGGCCTCGACCAGGCGTCGGAAGTGCAGCACGTAGTCCCGCCGCCAGACGGTCGCGGACTCCGCGACGCGGGAACCGACCGGGTCGACGCCGCGCAGCGCGTCGGCGACGACAGCGCGACCCAGCGCGGAGGTACTGCGGACACCCCCGATGTCCGCGACGACCACTCCGGTCGGCCGCTCCGCTGACACTGCCACGACGGCTGAACTCCTCCTGCTCGCGACGGCCCCCGCCACGGGGCGCCAGGTGCTCCGGTGGGCCCGCGGCCGTCGTCACCGCTCAGCATCCCAGCCGAACAGGCCGCGCCGCACCCTTCCAACGCACCCGAACGTGCCCGCAAGGCGCCAGCGGGTGGCACGAGGGCGGCATCCGTCGACGGCCTACCAGGAATCCTCAACTGCCGTCGACCGCGCGGTTGCGCCAAGAAGGTGCTCGAAACCGGGTACCTCGCGATCGGCTCGTCGGCCCGGCGACCTACCTACCTGCACTGCTGAACCGAGTCTGGACCAGGGTCTGCAGAGTGTCCCGGCAGCGCAGCAGGCGCGCGGCGATTTCGTCGAAGATCGCCGCATCAGTGCGGCCGTCCTCGCACCACATGGCCCGCAGCGCGGCCTGACTCTGCGCCAGCTGCGTGCCAGCGGCCTCGACCATCCCGATGAACTCGTTGCGGTAGGCCGGCGATGCGAACTCGACCGACCCCCGCGCGGCTCGCAGCGGTTCCCCAGGCTGGGCGAAGACCGCAGCGGCGTCTCCGGCGGCCTGATCCGCGCCGATCCAGGCGAGCAGGTGTTCGAGCTCGGTCGCGGCGACGGTCATCCGGCCAATCGCGGCCAGCGTCTCATCAGCAAGCTTGCGCACCTGCCGACCCTATCGGTCCTCACGAGTATCGGGAGCGCTCCTCTGCCGCATAGCGCGTGGCTCCGCTTGACGCCCTTCAGGCCCTCGTGCGTCGAGGCGACCGGCAGGAACCGGTCTGGACCGGATCGCTCAACTCGACATCCGCCGACGTGACCGTCTCGGCGGCATCCTCCACGAATACGAGCATGCCGCTTGACCTGGGCGGATGAGATTTTCGGCAGGCACAAGGCTGACCGCGCTGTACCGGCGCCCGGCAGAAGCGCGAGCGCAACGCCAGGCGCGGTGCGAACCGGTCGCGCCCGCCTACCGCCGGTCGTCAAGGGCGGGGTGTGATGCGCGGGGGACACCGGCGGGCGCCCCCCGCGCGTAACGATCAATCAGCCGACGGGTCCAGGTAGGAGCCGCCGAAGGTGTCGCTGTTGCCGAACCCTGTCGGGCAGACCTGGTTGGGCGCCGGCCGGGCGATCGGCGCCCCGTCTACCAGGGACTGCCGGTACGCGTCGATCGCGGGGCAGTCCCGGGCGTTGCGGACGTCGTTCCATACCGCGGCGCCGTAGCTGCGGGTGGCAACTGCGTAGTTGTAGTCGCCGAGGAACTCGGTCGCCAGGCTGTTGGCGCTCGAACCGCGCGCGTCACCGACCGCACCTCGGTGCAGTGTGGTGAACGCGCCAACAACGCCCGTCGCCACGGTCACGTCGGCATGCCGGACCACGCCGAGCATCAGGCGCGGGTTTGCCGTGGTCGTCTGCCAGGGTTGCAGGAAGGCGTTGTAGACGAGGTAGACGTCACGCCCGTCCGGTGAGATCGCGACCGCCGGGAAATTGGCTCGGTCGGATCCCTCCGACGCCACCACCTTGGGGCTGTAGCTGTTGCCCCCGTTGGCCGACCAGATCACGAACGCCTTCTCGTTGTTGACACCGAGGCTGTCGTCGGCCCAGGTGATCACGATCTCGTTGGTGGCGTCTGCACCGGTCGGCGCGCCGTTGGCGATGTCGATACTGGGGAACAATGGTGACCGGGCACCGGCCACGCCGTCGATGGTGAAACGGCCCTGCACCGGGTCGAGCTGACCGACGTCGCCGACGGTCACGATCGCCCGCGGACGCTCGAAGTTCTGGCCGCCGTCGAATGACCTCGCCTGGTAGAACACGCCCTGCCGGCTGCGGACCTCGGTGCCGACCCAGACGACGTAGACGACGCCGTTGCTGTCGGTACGGATGCCGCAGCCCTGCCGCCCGCTGACCGCGATGTTGTTGACGGCCGGGGTGAGCTGCCGCGTACGCCAGGTGTTACCACCATCGGTGGATCGGGCGAACAGGACTGGCTCCGGCGCGGCGTTCGGGCTCTGGCTGGGGTCGGCGCGGAAGCCGACGTTGCACACATAGACGTTGCCGAAGTGCGGGCTGGACGCCGCGTTGTCGGCCCAGATCTGCTCCTTGTCGCTAAACAACGCGGTGTTTTGCCGGGTGACGATCACCGGGTCCATCCAGGCGTTGTTATTGCCCGCCACCGCTCCCGCGATGTCATCGGTACGCGACACCGCGATCGCGGCAGCGCCCGAGAAGCCTGGGTTACCTGGGAAGTTTGTGGCGATGTTCGCGTAGTACAGGCGCTGGCCGTTGGCCCAGGCGAAGTTGCCCGCGGCGTCCGGCTTAGGACCGAAGACCACCGCTGGGTCGCCGTTGGAAACCAATCCGTTCTCGTAGTACCTGGGCAGCGTCCCAATCGGGCCGACCGTTGGCGAGCAGGGAGCCGGGCCGAGGCAGCCACGCGCGGTGTAGCCGGTGTACGTGGGCTGGATCCAGGAGACGCCGCCGTTAAGCGAGAACTGAACCCCGGAAACCCCCACCCCCGGTGTGAACGGGCAGGTCGTCGGGTCACCCGCGTCACACGACTCGAGGTCGATGTTGTCGTTGGCGCCGGCGGCCAGGATGTTGGTGTTGACCGGGTTGACCGCGAGTGCGGGCTCGTTCTGTTTGTTCTGCGAGAAGATCGAGTCATTGCTGCCGACTGTCACCTCAGTGTCGCCGCCGGGAGTCGGCTGTGCGGCCGCCGGGGCGGCGGATAATACGGCCAGTGCGACAACCGCAATCGGCACTGCTAGTCGGGATTTGCGCACAACGTCCTCCTCGTCGCCGTTGACGATGCTTGCGGCGTCGCAGGTGTCCGGCCCGCTTCGGGCACAACACCAAGTGGCGCCCAGAACGGACTTTTCCGCTGCTCAAGAGGCATGTCAATCAGGCGAGTAGCTACCAAGTCAACACTTCAAGTCAGCGCCCCGCGTGTCGCCTCACTGCGCATTCATCGACAGCTCGACGGCGAGACGATCTCCCCGGCCCAGGCTGAGATCCAGTGGCGACGACGAGCGGGCCGGACGCGGGCACATCTGTAACACGAACCGCCATATGAGGGTCAGCACCAGCCCGCGACCGACTTGTGACGCATCGGTCTGTACAAGCCACCGGATGTCGTGAGCAGGCCCATGATCAGCCGTCGCCAGGCCGTGACGCGACAGCCAACGACGACAGCCATCGGCCACTGGGCCTCATGTGGTGCCGCTGTCAAATGACCTCAGCAATCCAGCCATAGTTGCAAGTCCGGCAGCCGTGACCTGCACGTCGACGTACGTCAGAACAAGCTTCTGGCCGTCGTCGAATCGGAACTCGTTCTGCGCGATTGGCCCACGGCAGGCGCCACCGGAATTTCCGTACAGCGGCGGCCTTCATACGGGACCACCTTGGACGCTCCTGT
>Ga0137372_10001492_pt1 | contig 22642 bp, 14 predicted proteins | sample SagtaG_6_FD_104911 | JGI IMG/M metagenome (GOLD analysis project Ga0137372, IMG submission 104911) | Vadose zone soil microbial communities from Sagehorn Ranch, Mendocino, California, USA - Sage1_R_60_16 metaG | ecosystem: Environmental > Terrestrial > Soil > Vadose zone | place: USA...
GACCTGATCGCGAAATATGTGGAGAAGATGCTGCGCGAGCGCTCCGGCGGAAGTTCAATCACACTCGAAAGACTCGTCAGCGAAGGCTTCTAGGCTTCCAGGCTCAGCTCGTCCAGCTTCAGGAATTCTTGCACAATGGGTTCATCACATTTCTCCATGTCCGAGTACGTGCCAAGAAACAACACCTTGGCTTCATGAAGAAAAACGACGCGGTCAGCCAATTTTTTTGCTAAACGCATGTCGTGAGTAACAACAACGCTGGTAAGCCCGAGCTGCATCTTCAGCCGCTTAATAAGATCGCCTAGCAACTGCGCCATAAGGGGATCGACCATGGTGGTCGGCTCGTCATACAGAACGCACTCAGGTTGCGCAGCCAGAGCGCGTGCAATTGCCACTGAACGTTTCATGCCGGTGGAAAGTTCTGACGGAAAAAGATCACGCATTTCCTTCACGCCCACCATTTCCAGCAAGCCATCCACAATCTGGAACACTTGATCCTCGGAAAGCTCACCACGCTCGCGCAGCGGGAAGGCCACGTTCTCGCGGACGGTGAGCGAATCGAACAACGCGCCATTTTGAAAAACCATGGTGACTTTCTGGCGGATACGCTCCAATTCTTCTTCCGGATAATCGGTGATATCTTCAAACGCCACAATCACGCGCCCTGAATCTGGCTTCAAAAAGCCCATGATGTGATGCAGCGCCACGGATTTTCCCACTCCGCTTCGCCCCAAAATGCAAACCGTCTCTTTCGGCATTACATTGAAGTTCACGATGTCGAGCACATGATTGTCTCCAAATGATTTGGAAACATTCTTGAACTCAATGTACGCGGCCTGCGGATTTCCATTCGTGCCCATAATCGGAGTGCGGCTAATCGAAATTTATCAGAGCTCGGCTTGAGCCTTTTCCCAATCGTCCGGCGTATTCACGTTGCAGAACATTTCTTCGCCGAAGCCAGCGTTGCGCAATTCATTCGCATCAATAACTCGCGTGTCAACTTCCGCAAACAGCGCATCAATCTTATTCTTTTCCGCTCGTAACGACCGTTCTGCAGGCTCCAGGAATCTTTTTCGATACACTGCGCACAACGGCTGCAACCCTCCGAGCGCACGCGGAACGGTCACTATCGCAGAAGATTCTCGGGCACGGGAAATCAAGTATCGCAGAAACTCAGGCCGGAGAAATGGCAGGTCCACAGCAAGCATCAAGTTCAGTTCGGTCGCGGTGGTTGCCAGCGCAGCCTGGATTCCCCCCAGCGGCCCGTGCTCCTGATAGATATCCTGCACAACCGAGCCGAAGTGGGCGAATTTGGTCGGCTCACCCACAATCATTACCGGTGAGTCAATCGATGCAGCCAGATCGAGAGTTCGCGCCAGCAGCGTTCGGCCTCCAAGTTCGAGGAAAGCTTTGTCGCTTCCCATGCGGGTACTTTTACCACCTGCCAACACAAAGGTCGTAATTTCGAAATCCGTGATCCACTCCACAGGCGTAGGATAATTATATTTAAGTAGGGATCTGCCGGAATTACGAAAGCGGCTTCAGGATGCGCTATATCAGCTGGTGTCGTCCGCTACATACAAGGAGCAGCCAGACGCTTATCGGCGCGGAACATCGCCAAATCAACAAACTCGGACACTAGTGGCAAATGACTCCATTCACTGAGAAGCTCGCAGGCGGTGCATTCGTTCCGCTGAAGTTTGCGGTAAAGCCCACCCCGTTGTACTTTCCTCCCGGCTGAATGGCCCCGTTGTAGTTCAAGTTGTTCACGATCGCGTTGGCGCTGCTTTGCGAATAACTCCCGTTCCACAGATTGGTGATTTGCTGATTGCCAGGGAACGTCCATTTCAGCGTCCAGCTTGTGATGCCAACGGTCCCTGTGTTCTCGATGATTGCCGCCACCTGGAAACCGGTGCTCCATTGGTTGACGATGGTGTATGCCACGTGGCACGCGAATCCACCAGAACTCGATTGTTGCGTTGTCGCGCTCGCCTGGGTGGACGCTGGCGACGGACCCGTGGCGTCGACCGCCTCCACTTTGTAGTAGTAGGTTGTTGCCGCCGCGAGGCCAGCGTTTGCGAAAAACGCGGTAGTCAGTCCACTTGCTATCTGATTGCTCGATGATGGAGTGAATCCGCTCGTCGTGCTGCGGAATACGCTATAGGAGATGCTGCAACCGCTCGGCGGGGCCACCGCATTCCAACTCAAGTTAACCTGGCTGGAAGAAGCAGCCAAGGCTGCCAAACCCGATGGCGCAGAAGGAGCCACTGAACATGTGCTGCCACCGCCACCACCGCTGCTGAGTGCGGACTGAACCGATGCCAGTTCGCTTTGCTTCAAAGGACTGGCCGGCGTTGAATCGTAGTTGTTATCCAACAGCCCATAGCTGTCTTCGCCATTTAATGCCCAATAAGTCCAGCTCACGCTTGGATTATTTTGCAGGAAATTCACGAGACTTTCGAACCATTGCCCTTGCGAGCCCGGAGTAGCACTCTGAATGTCGGACGCAGTGTTGCCGGTACCGAATTCTCCCACCATGATCGGAGCAGTATGGTTCGCGTTGATGTAGCCCCAGAATTTATTCCAGACCGATGACAGACTCGAATAGCTCGTACCACTGTTGAACCAGCTCTGCTGATAGAGCTTTGGGCCGTAATCATGCGCTGAATAGACGAGCCGATTGGAGATGTTCAACTCTATAGGATGTCCCGACACACCTTCCAAATTTCCGCCCCACCAATCGCAATCGCCGTTGTAGCAGTCCGCACCTTCGACAATGATCAGCAAGTTGGGGTTAGCGGAAAGTATGGCGTTGCCCGCGCGCTGCGCCGCTGCCGGCCAGTTTTGCCCTGCGTTCGTAGCCGGGCAGCCACCTGTTGCGGTGTCTCCTGTCCAGCATGAGCCGGAATGCGAGCTGTTTGCGATAAGGTGCGGCTCATTGCGAAGGTCGGCGGCGATCACTGTTGGATTACCACTGGCGTCTTTAAAGCTGGCGTATCGGTTGACCAGAGTTTTCCAGTCGTTAATCCACGCCGATTCGGGATACGCACTCGTATACCAGAGACCGTTGGCTTCGGCGCTGTTACCAGCTTCCGAACGGTGATTATCCAGAATCACTCGCAGACCTAGGCCGCCGGCCGCGTGGATCACCTTGTCCATTAGTTGCAGCGCGTTCAGCCCTTTCAGATCCGTATTAATTGCGCCGCTGCTATTCGAGTACGAAATGTTGGAAGGAATGATCGGGCTTTCCACCATCTGGTTGGAATACGGAAGGCGAATGGCATTGTAGCCATTGTTTTTTATGGTATTCAAAATCGTATGGTAATCCCGCGCCCAGAGACCATGGACGACCTGGTCCTTAGTTTCGAAACCATACCAATTGATTCCTGCAATGCGAACCACCCGGCCGCTCGAATCGATGATCTGATTGCCGCTGGTGTGCCAATATCCAGTGCCCTGAGCAAAAGCCCCGCCAGATACGGCAAGAACGACGACTGGAAGAAGAAAAAGGATGCTGGCCCAACGCTGGCTGAACGACGAACGGACACACATCTCGACACTCCCGTTTCACAGGAACGTGATTTTCTAAGTTTAAGGATCAACTGCGCGAAATCGGCTCTGTTGCGGCCGAGTTTCTTCTAGATTATCGCGAGGCAGATCTTATGAACAGTACAGTTAGTACATGGACTGTAGCGACAGCCCCCTTGACTTCGCTGAGGGCAGACTCTTAGCGTCGTCAGAGGCAGAGGCCAAGTTCTTCGGGTGCTTCTGATTGGCTAGGTTACAAGCAACGACAGAAACGCTATCTTATTGATTCGCTGGCATACCCCTGCGTCTCAAACCACGGTTCTACCCGTTGGCGGGCCGAGCTGATTTGCCTACCGTCTTTGCGAAATTGCATCCCATGTTTCAAACGCCCGCGGCTGCCATCCTGTTCTATGCATTTACGGGTGGCTGGTGGCACGCAGTTCTGGCACGATCTGACGGAAATTGTCGAGTATGCGAAAGCCGGTCCTTTCGAACTGTGGGTCATCCAGCGTGCCATCGAAGGCGTCACATTCATTGGCTGAATGGCACAAGATGACAACTGGGTCTGAGTATCCCAGCTGGAGTCAAGCCAACGGACCGGCAGTGGTAAAGTGACTTTGGCAAAAAATTCGCGTTCATGAGCAACTGCTTGCAAGACACTCGTGACATCGGTGCTAATCTCTGAGGTGCAGATGAAACTCGGCCGACTCTGGGTTTTGACCACAGCAATCCTATTAGTCACGTGCCTTCCGTCCGCGGCCCAGAAGCGCAAAATCATCATCGATCAGGATGCCGCCGGCCCCGCCGGAACCGACCAGCAGTCGATTCTGCTGCTGATCCAGTCTCCGCAAACGGAGGTGTTGGGGATTACAGTCGTGACTGGCGATCAGTGGCTTAAAGCCGAGGTCGCCCACACGCTGCGCATGCTCGAAATCATTCGGCGTACCGATATTCCCGTTGTGCCGGGAGCGGAGTATCCGCTGGTGCGGCGAAAAGAGGAAACCGAAGTCGCTGAAGAAAGATACGGCACGTTCGCGTGGCTAGGCGCCTGGACGCCGCGCTTTTATCATCCTCCGGATGAGTTGGGAGAGATGCCGGAAGACAAACCGAGCACCAAGCCTTCCGATGAAGACGCCGCACACTTTCTCATCCGCATGGTTCACAAGTTTCCTAACGAAATTACGATTTACGCCGGCGGACCGATGACCAATCTCGCGCTTGCGATTTCCATCGATCCCGAATTTCCCAGGCTGGCTAAAGACCTGGTGTTCATGGGCGCAAGTTTGAATCCGGTTACCGACGATCCCGAGTTCATCAACACTCCTCGCCGCGAGTTCAATCTCTGGTTCGATCCCGAAGCAGCGCAGCTTGTGCTGCGTGCACCGTGGAAAAAAATCGTCTGTACCCCGGTTGACGTGTCAGTGAAGACCAGATTGACTTCTGAATTGCTTAACCGGATCAAGGCTGGCAGTTCGCCCGCTGCACGCTACGTCGGGCAATACGCCCGCCAGCATGGCGAATACAACTACCTGTGGGATGAGTTGGCAGCAGCAGCATGGCTCGATCCGACCATCATTACGAAAAAGGAAACGCGCTTCATGGATATGGATTTGGATCGCGGCGCCGGCTACGGGAACACGCTGACCTGGACTGACCGCGACAAGCCTAAACTCGCGCTCCAGCCGGTCGAGATACAAATGGGCCTGGATGTCGAGAAGTTCTACAAGATGTTCGTAGATCTGCTGACCGCGGCTACGCCCAAAAAGAATTAGCAAGTGCAGCAGCTTTCCATCTAGAATTCGCGGCGAGCAAACGGTCAATTTCTACACAACCGTGTGTTGCAGGAATTTGGGGCAAACCCGTTTCATCAGTCAGCTCGAGAAGAAGCTGTTCAAGGAGAATCCATGTTCACACCGCATAGCTTGAGTATTGCGCTGTTGATGATGATTACGAGCGCCATCTGCTGGGGCTCCTGGGCCAATACCTATAAGGGCGTGAAGAACTACCGCTTCGAGCTGTTTTACTGGGACTATGCCGTTGGGATCTTCCTGATCTCGCTGATCCTCGGCCACACCATGGGCAGCACCAGCCATGACGCCGAAAGCCTTGTCAACAACCTCCACAGCGCCAGTACGAACGACGTCATCTTCGCCATGGTTGGCGGCGCGATCTTCAATCTCGCGAACCTATTGCTGGTCGCGGCCATCGATATGGCCGGCCTCGCGATTGCATTTCCAATCTCGATTGGAATCGCGCTGGTGGTCGGCGTCATTACCAGCTATGCGCAGCACCCGAAAGGGAATGCCACACTCCTGGCAGCGGGAGTGCTCTGCGCGGTTATCGCGGTGGTTTTGGATGGCAAGGCCTACGGCAGCCTCCCGAGCGCCAGTCGCTCGGCATCGAGGAAGAGCATCATCACCTGCATCGTCTCCGGAGTCTTGATGGGGCTCTGGGCGCCCTTCATGACCCGTGCCATGCCCCACGAAGTTAACGGCACGATGCTCGGGACTCTCGGCCCCTACGCCGCTGCCATCTTCCTCACACTCGGTGCGCTGCTCTCCTGCTTCATTTGGAACATCTACTTCATGAAGAAGCCGCTCGTCGGCGACCCGGTCAGTTTCGCCGGTTTCTTCCGCGCCCCGGCCTTCGCTCACGCCCTGGGCCTCCTCGGCGGATTCATTTGGGGCACGGGAATGGTATTCAATCTTGTCGCCGCCAATTTCACAGGCGTAGCGATTTCCTACGCCATCGGACAGTCTGCGCCCATGGTCGCAGCGCTCTGGGGCGTGCTTGCCTGGAAGGAATTTAAAGGCGCAGGCAGCAAGGCGAAGATTTACCTGTCTCTCATGTTCGTCTCTTACTGCCTGGCAATCCTTCTGGTGGCGCGGGCCAACGAGTAACAAGCTTCCAGACGGACACCTTGGGCTTCTTAATGTGGAATCGCTTCTGTTTACACTCCCGAATCGCCGGAACCTGAATGCTTGTCTCAGGCGCAGTCCTGTTCTATTTTGCGCTATCCTAAGGAGTCGCACCTGCGCGGATACTCGTATGCCGAATACGCGCCATCCAGCCTTATTTCGGAAGTTGCTTCAGCATCTCTTGGGCCCGCTCGTGACCAGGATGGTGTTTGAGAAGATCAAGAAGAATGCTGCGAGCCTTGTCCGACGCGCCTTCTAGCGCATAGACTCTGGCAAGATTCAAATACGACTGGTCGAAGCCCGGGGCAACCCGAATGCACTCTTGAAAACTTGCTACCGCCTCGTCCCGGCGCTGCGTGAGCAGATAGAGCACGCCCAGATTGTTCAACGCCTCAGGATAATCGGGGCGAAGCTTCAACGCTCGCTGCAGATATTCGTAGGCTTGCTGAGTGTCATTAAGTTGGGCAAACACCATGCCCAGGCTGTAGCTCGCGTCAGGATCTTCAGGCCCTATTGCAACCGCATGCTCCAGCACTTTGCGCGCTTCATCCCACTGCTTCTGCGCGCGATAAGCATTGCCCAAATTTTCCAACGCAACCAAATGATCGGGGCTGAGCTTGAGCGCTTGCTGAAAGTACGGAATCGCTTCCGTCGTCCGCCCTTCCCGCGTTAACAAGAGTCCGAGATTATTCCACGCATTCGGCAAAGTATCGGGATAACTCGCCTGAAGTTTGATCGCCTGCTCAAAGGCCTGGCGGGCGTCAGCAGTCTTCTCTTGCTTCAGGTAGACGCTCCCTAAACCATAGAGTGCCTCGGCGCTCGCCGGATCGTCGCGCAGCGCAGACCGGAACGACGCTTCGGCCTGATCAAAATATTCCCGCTGAAAAAAGACGGAACCATAAGAAAGATGATTGCGGCGAAACTCTGAACTCTCGATGACACCCGGAAACGGCAGAGCTTTTGCTATTCGCTCGGCCGCGGTTTGGGGAATGTTGCGGAAATCCGTTTCGACGTGCTCCGGGTTGACCGGCCCCTGATAAACCTTGACGATCTCGCCCTGGTTGTTAATCAAGAATGATGTCGGAAGGCCCAGGTCGCGATGGCGGTCAAACAGGTATCGATAAAGAATGTTGTAGATGCCGGCCACGTCGTCCGATCCGAGAAGAATAGGGAATGAAAGATTCGGGTCGCGCGCCAGGGATTGCAAGTTTCCAGGGTCGGTAGAATCGTCAACGCTTACGGTGAGGAGTTGAAGCCCTTGAGCGGCCCATCGCCTATAAACCTGGTTGGAAACTTGCAATTCTTCCTGGTAATTCGCCGATTGCGTGCTCCAGAAATTTAGAAGCACTGGTTTGCCGCGAAGTGAGCTCAGGGGGCGAGTTCGTCCAGACAAGTCTGGAAGAGAAAAATCCGGCGCTGGAAGAGGCGCCAGCAGCCAGGTTTCAACTGCGGTGGGAAGCGGCTGGGTTTCTTGCGGCTTCGAAGCTGAAAATTCAGCGCGCCCCATTTTGAAGGGCTCAACTCGAGATGGCTCGGTTCCCTCTTCCACCCAAATCCGATGATTGAGCGGGAGATCATGGAGCTTCTGAACCAGCCCGCTCGGCCAGCGGATTGAGGCTCGCATAGGCCCTTTAGCGTCTCCCAATCCAAAGAACACTTCTTTGCTGTGCTGGGAAAGAAATCCTGAACCAGCCTGAAGCGTGCGAGTCTGGCGGCCAGATTCGGTTTGCAAGGTAACCACGGCGCCGATCGCGTCACGATTGCTCTTCACGCCACGCAAACGAAAAGAAATTGAGGGCGGCAGATCTTTCATTATGTTGCTCAACAGCCGCAACTGCGGGCCGTTGCGATTTTTTAGCAATACCTCCAGCCGGCCATCGTGATCGAAATCGGCGAGCGCAAATGCCCTACCATCCTCCATAAAGTCCAGGCCCACGGCGCCGGATACGTCAGAAAATGTGCCGTCACGGTTATTTGCGTAAAACACATTGCGCTCAAACCCACTCCAAGTGCCGTCGGCGCGGATCAGTTCGTTAATAGCGTTCCATCCCTGTTCGTAGTCGTGCGAAGGCTTGGCTTCGTTGGGCGGATTGGCAACCACCTGGCGCCAGAAAAAACTATTGAGGTCTTCGCGCGCAGCACCAGAGACCATTCCATTGGTGATGTAAAGATCGGAAAAACCATCGTGATCAAAATCCCAGGCATCGCACGACCACGACCAGCGGCCCATCCCAACGCCAGCGGGGCCACTTGCATCGTGGAAAGAACCGTCGCCGTTATTCCGGAAAAGAGAGTTCCCAATCGCGTGCTTGCGATACATTGCGCGCACTTTTTCCGGTGCGGCCTTCTGGAAAATTTGCTGGGTTGAAATGCGTTCGCCGGCAGCCGTCCACATATCGGCTACGTAGATATCGTCAGCGCCATCATTGTCGTAATCGAACCAGCAAACGCCCATTCCCGCGCCAACGTCTTCAACGCCCGCCTGCCCAGCGATATCGGTAAAGGTTCCATCACCATTATTGCGGTATAGATTCTTGCGGCCGAAGTCGTTCACTACATAAAGGTCGGGCCAGCCGTCACGGTTGTAATCGGTCCAGCCGCAGCAAAAACTGTAGCGGTTGTTGTTTTTGTAGAGACCCGTTCGCGCCGTGACGTCGCTGAAAGTTCCATCGCGATTGTTTCGCATCATGAAGTTGGGCGGACCATTCTCGGCATCGTAATAAGGAGAGGGATATTTGTACTGGTCCGTGCCCTGGTAATACACATACAGGCAAAAGTAGACATCCAGCCAGCCGTCGCGGTCGTAATCGGCAACAGCCGCACCCGTGAATGTCCCCTGAGGAGCGCTGGCAAACTGGAACGCGTTTCGCTTCTGACGAAATTTGCCGCCGCCTTCATTCAGAAATAAGAGAGGCCCGTTCGTACGAACGACGATCAAGTCCTGCCGACCGTCATTGTCGATGTCGGCAAATATAGCGCACGCCGTATTTTCCAGAACGCCGACGCCAGATGATTCGGTGATGTCTTCGAACGTTCCGTCTTCTCGATTGCGATAAAGACGGTTGGGCAGGCCGGCCGGCTGGCACACATAAACATCATCGAAACCGTCATTGTCGATGTCGCCTACCGAAACACCATTGTGACCGTAGATATCAATGCCGCAAGCGCCATCCAGAACCGTTCGCCAATAATCAGTTCCGCGAAGCAATTGGGAAGAGTAGGAGGAATTGCGGCCGAATGCGCGCGCAGTGACGTCAACGAAAATCGGTCTGGCTGATCGGCTCTGGGTCTCATCTAAGGCTTCCCAGTTTCTGAGCCGAAATTCACCAGATGATGACCGCTGCCACGTCAGTTCCCATTGCCCACCGTGCTGTGCGCGGTAGAAATCTTTTCCGGAGCCTACTAACTCGTAGCGCACGCGAGTGCGCAGGCCGCTAGGGATCGCATCGATGCTCGTCACCTGAAATTCCGCCGTCACAAGCTTAGAAAACGAACGCATAGCGGATCGCAAGTCCGAGAGAAATCCAGCTTGCCCCAGGGCAGCACGCGCGAACTTATTCCGATTAATTCTCAGTGCGGGATCGGAACGAACCAGCCGCGATTCAACAGGCTGAAGCGACGACCCGACGAAATCCGTGGTAAGGACTTTTTCAATCGCCTGCACCTGCTCTGGAGATTGCAACAGGCCAGCGCTCCACTCCGCGAGAATCGCTGCAACCTGGTCGACATATTTTTCCGTGACGAACTCGTCGGAGCCAGCATGCACTTTGAGCAGAGTGTTTTCGAGCGGCAGCTTCGCCCGATAGTGGGGATGAAGATGGAACTCGCTCTCTAACGCGAGTGCATTTCGAGAATCAAACGCAAAGGCGAGGTCGCGTAGGCTTGCCGGAAGTAGGCTCGCCGAAGCTCCCTGGCAGCAGCGAATGAGAAAGTTGCGCCGGGTCAGGCTTTGCCAGACAGATTTCTCCCGCGGACTCAGAGAGTTCGCCCCCAGGTATTCACGTAGGGGATCAAAATTATCAGCCGAGTTCGGAGCCGGTCAAGGCCGACAGAGCGTGTGCATGGTCGACCAAGGCAGAAATGAAGACGACCGAGGATCATGTTGTCGAGCGGAGCTCCAAGCCGTATCGTGCCGTTTCCTTCGCGGTGAGCCGACCTTATGACTTGCTGTGCTTTGTGCTTTACGGCGCTCAAAATCAAACGCTTCCGGAGACGCCGCCCTTGGCCGCTCCTCGCATCACAGTCGTCGGCAGTTACGCGACCGGGCTGACCATGAAGATCCAGCGTCTGCCTAGCACCGAAGCTGACTTTCGTGATGTTCTTTAGTGGCTGGTTGTTCTGGGCCTTTGCCCAACACCGTTCCGCTTCCGCCAGCGCGGTCTTCGCCGCCCGTATCGCATCATCTACCCCATCTTCCAGAGATTCAATCTGGAATGGAAAACCCGCACCCTCAACCTATTTACACAAGCAGCTTGACGTCACCGGGTGCGGCTGGTCGTTTGTTTTTTCATTCCGAGCGGCGTATATTTGTATCTGGAAACTGTTGTGTAGTACCAGGATTGGCGAAACACACCAGTGGGCGCAAGCCCACTTTTTAGTTTCAGCCGGTTTCATAACCCAAGGCATATTGTAAGTTACTGGTTACATGGCATTTGAGGCCGAGCGGGTGCGCGAGATTGCGGAGCGCGTCGCTGCCTCCAGCGGGTTGGAGGTGGTGGGAGTGGAGCTGCGCGGTGGAGGCAAGGCGCGCATGCTGCGAATTGTAATTGATAAGCCGGCAGGAGTTACACACGAGGACTGCGCGAACCTAAGCCGGGAAGTGGGGACGATTTTGGATGTTGAGGACGCGGTCCCTGGCGGTTCTTACACGCTGGAGGTTTCCTCTCCGGGGCTGGATCGAAAGCTGGTTCGCCCGGCGGATTACGAGCGCTTTACCGGGAGCCGGGTAAAGTTGACGACGCGCAATCCGGTAAATGGAAATCGTTTTTTTGAAGGGAAGCTGGAGAGCTTTCAGCAAGGCCGTTTAACCCTCGACATGAGCACGGCACGCAAGAAGTTTCGCAGTGATGGTGAGCAGCGGCTGGAGATTGACCTGGCGAATGTAGAGAAGGCCAATCTGGTACCGGAAATTTAAAAACAGACCTCAGGCGTCGGACCTCAGACCTAAGCAAGACAGTATCGAGATCTGAAGCCTGACATCTGAAGTCTGAGGTCGGAATTATCTATGGCAAGCGAGCTTTACAACACTATTGACGCCCTGAGTAAAGAGAAGGGCATTGATCCGCAGATCGTAGTGAGCGCGGTGGAAGACGCTATTGTTGTCGCTACACGCAAATACTATAAGACGCAAGAAAACCTGCGCGCTGAGCTGGACAAGGAGACAGGCAAGATCAACGCATTTGCGGTGAAGTCGATTGTCGAGTCGCCCGAGCAGGTGGAGGACCCGCAACTGCAAGTCACAGTGGATGATGCCCGCAAGGTTGACCCGGGCGCGGAGATCGGCGGCGAGCTGAAAATTCCCAAAGTGACTGAAGGAATTTTGGGGCGCATCGCTGCACAGCTCGCGAAGCAGGTGATCTTCCAGAAAGTGCGCGAGGCCGAGCGTGACACGGTTTACAACGAGTACATCGGGCGCGTCGGCGAGATTGTGAATGCCACGGTCAAGCGCATTGAAGGTCCAGATGTGATCTTCGATATCGGCAAAGCCGAAGCGCGCATGCCGCGCAAAGAGCAGTCGCGGCTGGAGTCGTTTGCGATGGGTGAACGCGTGCGCGTGGTTATCGCACGGGTGGAGAAGGCTTCGAAAGGGCCGGCGGTCGTGGTTTCGCGCGCGGCACCGGAGCTGGTTCAGCATCTGTTCCAGACCGAGGTTCCTGAGATTTATGACGGAACTGTAGTGATTCGGGCGATTGCGCGCGAAGCGGGCGAACGAACGAAGATCGCAGTTATGTCCAAGGACAAAGACGTGGATGCGGTCGGCGCTTGCGTCGGGATGAAGGGCATGCGCGTGCAATCGATCATCCGCGAACTGCGCGGCGAAAAGATCGACATCATTGAGTATCACGAGGATCCAGTGACGTTCGCCGAAAAGGCGTTACAGCCGGCCAAAGTGAGCCGTGTCACGGTTCTTGAGTCGGCTGAAAAGCATTTAGAAGTAGTAGTGGATGACAGCCAGCTCTCGCTTGCAATCGGCAAGAAGGGACAGAATGTACGTCTGGCGGCGAAGCTGCTCGGCTGGAAGATCGACATCAAGAGCGAAGAAGAGAAGCGCCAGGAAGTGGAGGAGCAGATGTCCGCGCTGGTGGGCGCGACGGCAACTCCGCTGGAGAATGTGCCGGGACTGGGCGAGGGGTTGGTTGAAAAACTGAGTGCTGCTGGCGTGACCACTGTGGAAGCGCTGGCGGATATGACACCGGAGCAGCTTGAGGCCATCGAGGGAATTGGCCCTAAGACAGTGGAAAAAATCAGCCTGGCGGTAAATAATTACTTTTCAGCATTGGAAGCAGGGGAAGCGGCCGCAGGCGCGGAAGCGGGTGCCGCTGAGACTCCTTTAGAAGAAGGTGCCGTTGAGGTTCCTGCAGAAGGAGCTTCGCCCGAGGCTTCCGCAGAAGCTCAGCCAGTTCCGGCAGACGAAGCGGCAGCGGACTCCGCTGAAGCTGTGGAATTGCCATCAGAAGAAGAGCCGGCAGATATTGCTGCGGAGACAGAAAAATCCGGAGAGGAGCAAACTCCCTCCGAGGAAGAGCAACAGAAGTAAACTCGCGCTGGAGCGCGCAACTGAAACTGACGCCGTGAGGTTGCTATGAAGACTTAGCGGGACAGTCCGGAGGAAATAGAGGGCGGATGAGCAAGATTCGAATCAACGATCTGGCTAGAGAACTGGAAGTCAAGAGCAAAACAATTCTCGATGTGCTTCCAGAGATCGGAGTTACAGAGAAGAAGACGCATTCCAGTTCTCTCGAAGAGCACGAAGCGGAAAAGCTGCGCGCGCATTTACGGGGCGGGAGTGAAGCTTCGGTAACCAGCAAGCCTGCGCGTCCGAGCCGCGATGGCGACGAGATCAAGACCAAGATCGATCTTTCTCATATCTCCAAGCCGGGCGACGTGCTGAAGGCAATCATCAGCAAACAGCAACCTGCGCCAACTGCTCCTGCACGCCCCGCTCCTCCGCCGGCTCCGGTTGAGACAAAACCTGCAGCTCCGGTCTCACCAGCAGCAAAAGCTCCAGCACCACCGGCCTCAGCGGCGGCTCCGTCGAAATTGGTAGTACCCGCGACGGGCCCAAGGCCGACATTTACAGTGCCTGCGCCGCCGAGCGCACCGCAGGTTCCGTCTGCTTCAACCAGTGCTCCGCCGCGAACGGCCGCGCCGCCTGCACCTCCGGCCGCGCCGATAGCGGCAGGACCGCCACAGCCGCAAGCTCCGGCTGCAAGCAGGCCGACCGCACCTACTCGGCCACAAGCGCCTCCTCCCCGAATGATTGTTCCGCAGACAGGACCACGTCCGGTTTACAAGGCGCCGATTCGTCCAGCAGCTTCATCCGGCGCTGCCGCAAGACCTGCGCCAGGACGTCCAGTGCCCGGGCAACCGATCTTCCAACGTCCTCGACCAGGCGCTCCATCTCAGCGACCGTCATTACGGCCCGGAGAGCGGCGGCCGATGCATCCCACGCGGCAATCACCTGCGGGTGCGCGTCCACTTGGAGTCGGACCAGGCCTACCGCCGCCCGGTCCCGCGCGTCCAGGCAGCCGCCCAGGAGCGCCTTCGCGCCGGCCGGGACAGCGCTACATTCCGCGCGGGGTAAAAGAAGGCCCGATGAAGGGCTTCGTACCGCCGCCGCGGCTTACAGTTTCGAACGAACCGTTGCCGATTACTCGAAGCATCACCATCACCGAGGGCATCAGCGTCAAGGATCTGGCCGAGAAGCTGGGGATCCGCGCGAAGGATTTAATTGCGCGGCTGCTCATGCGCGGCGTATTTGCCACCATCAATCAAACGCTCGACGCTGAGCTTGCCAGCGAGATGGCGCGATTCTTCGGAGCAGACACCAACGTGATCAGCTTTGAAGAGCAGGCACAGAAAGATGTTGTCGATTCCGCGACCGGCGAAGAAGGCGCAGCGGCGGAAGGCGTGCCGCGCCCGCCAGTGGTTACCATCATGGGCCACGTCGATCATGGCAAAACCACGCTGCTCGATGCGATCCGCTCAACCAACGTTGCGGGAGGCGAAGCGGGCGGAATTACGCAGCATATCGGCGCATACAAAGTGACGATACTCGATAATCAATCGCCTGCTTACGGGCGCCAGATCGTGTTTCTGGACACGCCCGGCCACGAGGCATTCACCCGCATGCGTTCCCGAGGCGCGAAGGCCACTGATATCGTCGTGCTGGTGGTCGCTGCGGATGACGGAGTGATGCCCCAGACGCTGGAGGCCATCGACCATGCGCACGCCGCTGAGGTTCCAATTATCGTCGCGGTAAACAAAATCGACAAACCAGATGCTCTGCCGGACCGGGTTAAGAAGCAGCTCGCGGACCGCGGGCTGATGCCGGAAGACTGGGGCGGGACGACCGTATTCGTCGATGTATCCGCAAAACAGAAAACAAATCTTAATCTGCTGATGGAAATGATCTGCCTGGTTGCGGATCTGCAAGAGCTCAAGGCCAATCCCGATCGTCCAGCAACGGGCGTGGTGCTCGAAGCCAAGCTGGACCGGGGACGCGGGCCGGTTGCTACGGTACTGGTGCAGAACGGGACGTTGCGCACTAGCGACAACTTCGTCGTCGACAATGTGTACGGAAAAGTTCGCGCCATGTTTGATGATCGCGGAGCGCAACTCGAAGAAGCGCCGCCTTCGACTCCCGTGGAAATCCTTGGCATGGAAGGGCTGCCGCAGGCAGGCGATCAGTTTGTAGTGGTTGCCGATCGCGATAAAGCGCGGGGCATTTCGGATTATCGTGAGCAGAAAGCGCGTGAAGCAACCCTGGCCAAGAGTTCCCGCGTATCGCTCGAAGGCCTGGCCGAGCAATTGAAGACCGCCGGCACAAAAGAACTCAACATTATTTTGAAGGGCGATGTGCAGGGTTCGGTTGAGGTGTTGAGCGATCTGCTAGCGAAGCTTTCTAATGACAAAGTCCGGCTGAAGGTGCTGCGCACGGGCGTGGGCGCGATCACGGAAAGCGATGTCTTGCTGGCTTCGGCCTCGAACGCGATCATTATCGGGTTTAGTGTGCGTCCGGAGCGTAAGGCGCAGGAACTGGCGGAGCAGGAGAAAGTTGATATCCGGTTGCACTCGATCATTTACGAATTGCAGGATGAGATCAAGAGCGCCATGACTGGCCTGCTCGAACCGACGATCAAAGAAACGTATCAGGGCCGTGCCGAGGTGCTGGAGACTTTCCGTATCCCGAAAGTCGGGACAGTGGCCGGCTGCCGCGTAAGCGATGGCCTGATCAAACGCGATTCCGAGGTTCGGCTGCTGCGAGATAACGTTGTTGTCTTCAAGGGCAAAGTTGGCTCACTGCGGCGCTTCAAAGACGACACCAGCGAAGTGCGCAACGGCATGGAGTGTGGCATTTCCATCGCCAATTATGGCGACGTGAAAGTCGGCGACGTCATCGAGGCTTTTGTGACTGAGCGCATCGCAGCGGAAGTAATTGCTTAGAGCTGTCGCTATCAGCTGTCAGTTATCAGCCAGGAGCGATCCGGATTTCTCCTCGATTGTGGGGAAGCTATTCCTTGCGGCGTGTGGATAGCTGAAAGCTGACGGCTGAGAGCTGACAGCTAAAAATGATTGCTTTTCTCACCCTCGAACTGCGTATTGAACATGCGCAGTCTCTCAAAGATAAGCGGCAGGTGGTGCGCAGTCTGAAAGACCGGCTGCGCGCGCATTTTAATGTTGCTGTCGCTGAGCTGGATTCAAACGGGCTGTGGAATCGCGCAACTCTCGGCGTGGTTAGCGTCTCCGATTCACGGGATTATCTCGATGGATTGATGAAGAACGTCGAGCGGCATGCTTTGCGAATTGCGAATAACGGCGGAGCCGAGGTGGCAGACTCATTCGTGGAATTTCTGTGACATGTCGGGGCAGGTGTCCTCACCTGCCCAGCCGAGCGAAGCTCGGCTACAACCCACCATGTAATGAACCTACTTTGGTGAACCCAGACGTCTCATTTTTCTGATATTCTCATCCGTTTTAGTCAGGGGAACGGTCGTGGAGCGGCGCGGGCAGAAATATCATCGCGAGCGTCTGGGAGAAGCCCTGCGCGAGGAGATTGAGACCATTGTCGAGGGTGAGTTGGGCGATCCGCGCATCGGGTTGGTAAGCGTGAGCCAGGTCGCGCTGGCAGAAGATGCGCGCTCGGCGCGGGTTTTCGTCGCTGTTGAGGGTGATGAAGACGAGACGCTGCGCACCATGCAAGGATTGACGTCCGCCGTCGGGTTCATCCGGCGTGAAGTGGGAGAGCGGCTGCAATTGCGGCATCCGCCGGAATTGTTTTTTCAGTTGGACCGGTCGGAGCAGTACGGGGCGAGAATTGACGAACTGCTGGAGCGTACCAGAAAGGTAAAGTAGCTGAAAGTCGCTGGCTGTATGTTGCGAGAAGTTCTCAAACACATCGAGCAGCGCGAGCGTTTTCTTCTGACGTCGCATGCGCGTCCGGATGGCGATGCGGTTGGTTCGGCTCTGGCCTGCTGCCAGATTCTGCACTCGATGGGCAAAGAGGCGGATGTTGTGCTGCGCGACGGCGTGCCACGTGTGTATCGGCCGTTGCCGTTCGCGGACAGAGTTGTTCAAAGCGATCGGGTAAACGGGGAGTACGAAGCCGCCATCATCTTGGAATGCGACAGCATTCAGCGCACACGCCTTGAAGGGCTGGAAGAGCGCTTTCTGATTAACATCGATCATCACCTTAGCGGACGGCCTTTCGCTCACGTCAATTGGATCGATCCGCAGGCGGTTGCGACGGCAGAGATGGTGTATCGCCTGGCGAGGGAAGCGGGAGTGAGAATTTCACCCGAGATTGCGACCTGCCTGTACACCGCCGTGCTGACCGACACGGGTTCGTTCATGTTTCAGGGCACTAACGAGCACACGTTCGGACTGGCCAGAGAATTGGTGCTTGCGGGCGCTGATCCAGTGCGTTGCGCGCGCAATATATATTTCGGGCATTCGACAGCGAAAATGCGCCTCTTGGGCGCAGCCCTCTCCAATCTGCACCGCGAGGGACCGCTCGCCTTAATCTCGGTGACGCAGGAGCAAATGGAACTCTGCGGCGCGAGGGAAGAGGATTGCGAAGGCCTGGTGAACTACGCTCTTGCCATTCAGGATGTGGAAGTAGCCGCTTTTTTCCGTGAGCTTCCAGGTGGGCGCTTCCGCCTGAGCCTGCGCAGCAAAGGGCAATGGAATGTCGCCGCAGTGGCTGAACACTTTGGGGGCGGCGGGCATCAGTGCGCGAGCGGCTGCTCTATCGATGGACCACTCCCGACGGCAACCGCCAGAGTTTTAGCCGAGCTTCGCATCACACCTTCCGTACAATAGTTTTCTATGGACATCGCACTAGCGCGGCAGTTCGCGTCGTTTGTGGGCGCGCTGGTGATTCTCATAGCCTATGCCGGTCATCAATTGAGATGGATGGACGCCCGCTGCGCGGGTTCCAACATTTTGAACGCGATTGGGTCCGCCATCCTCGGCTACATTGCTTGCTATCCTTTCCAGATCGGGTTCGTGGTACTGAAAGCGGACAGTAATTAGCGTATATGCGCTGCTGCGGCCGAGGCCGGAATGAGAATTGTGCGTCTCGTGTTTACCCCTTCCATCGACAATTGCAAACCGGCAATAACGAATGACTGAGCGCTCACGCCTGCTTACCGATTGGCTGCTGCTTGCCGGATTCTGTGGGTTTTTATTTTTCTTCGGGCTCGCGCATTTTGGATTGGTGGGCGCCGACGAGCCACGCTATGCGCAGATTGCCCGGGAGATGCTCGTCCGCCACGATTGGATCACACCCACGCTTGATGGCAGGCCGTGGCTGGAGAAGCCTGCTCTCTATTACTGGCAGGCTATGCTCGCATACCACATTTTTGGAGTGAGCGATTCGGCGGCGCGCCTGCCATCGGCGATTGATGCCACGTTGATGATTTTTGCGGTTTACTACTTTTTGCGCCGGTTACGTCCTGGGTTCGAGCTGGACGGCGCATTGATGACGGCGTCGCTCGCGGGAGTGATTGGATTTGCGCGCGCAGCCTCTATGGATATGCCGCTCAGCGCGGCGTTTACGATCGCGCTGCTCGCCTGGTTCGCCTGGTATGAGAGCGGGAGCAAGCGTTTCCTCACGCTGTTCTATGCTTTCTTAGGATTAGGGATGCTCGCCAAAGGCCCGGTCGCGCCGGTTCTGGCGGCGATCATCATCGCGGTGTTTGTGCTGTCAATTCGGAGTACTGCCCTTCTCGCACGGACACTTTGGCTTCCGGGCATCACATTGTTCTGTGCGGTGGCTGTGCCCTGGTACGTCGCGGTGCAAATGAGGAATCCAGAATTCTTTCGTGTGTTCATCCTGGAGCACAATCTGGCGCGGTTCAGGACAAATCTGTATCACCATACCGCGCCGCTCTGGTATTTCGTGCCCGTTCTGCTGCTGGGCTTAGTTCCGTGGACGATGTTTGTGGTTGCCGCGGCGATGGAAGTGGCCCGCGCGTGGTGGCAACGTCGTGCCATATCTAGCACCAAGTCGCTGAACATATTCCTTGTGATCTGGATCCTCATCCCTGTGATTTTCTTTTCGATGTCTCAATCGAAATTGCCAGGGTACATCTTGCCCGCGCTTCCGGCGGGGGCGTTGTTGGTAGCGGAGTACGCGCGAACGCGTATTGCAGAAAATGCGCGCTCCGACATTCTCCTCACAAGTCTACATTCCATTGTTGCGTCGCTGCCGCTTGCTCTGGCGATGATGCTGCCGTTCATTCTGTTTCAGCACCGCATTCCATGGAACCGCTGGGCCGCAGTTTCATTTGCGTTTGCTGCGGTTCTGGCGATTGGAATTGCATTGACGCTTCGCGCGCCAGCTGGCTTACGCATGCTGCGATTGGTTACGCTGGTTCCGGTGGTGTTGGCCGTTGCCGCAATTCTGCGGCTCGGCGCAGCGTCGCTGGATGCGACTCTTTCGGCGCGTCCGCTGGCCGAGCAGATAACCAAAGCTGACAACCGGCGGCTGCCTTTGGCTGTGCTGCTCACGTCACGCGAGACGGAATATGGTTTGCAGTTTTATCGCAACCAGACCATAGCGCGCTATGAGTTGGGGCAGGTGCCCTCGGGCGAACACCTCGTTGTGGCACCAGAGGGATTGCGAAGAGGCGTCGAGAAGCGAGCGGCTGGGCGTCGCGTGACGTACTTAGGAAGCTTCGCTGCGCAAGGATTGGATTACTACTGGGTGGGTACAGCAGTCAGCAGCGGCAGTCGTTGATGTGAGCCTTCCTTTTTTTGGCATTTAGATTAGTGGTCGTCCTCCAACTTCAGATGTAGTAGTTTGAACTCGCTCTGACGGACAATACCGACCAGTCGCCGGGCACGCAGCAGATTGTCGGCCCGTCGCTCGCCAACAGCGCATCATCATCGAATTTGGCTCACATTTCAGTGGTGGCTCGTCTAACCCGAATGGGGCCTTGCATCCAGGAGCGAACTTTCCACAGTTCCCGCGCGTACCTTACTTCATCAGGCCGCTTGCTTCGTACCAGCCTCAAGATCGTCGTCTTAACCGCTTTGACGCCACTCATCGCACGAGCAGCCAGCGACGTACAAATAACCCGCGTCAGCGCACCGCCTCGTCTGGAAGACTTTGAGGATATGAAGCCGCACGGGGCGGCAACCGAGCTTCGCAAGATCAGCGGCTTCACCCAGCAGCAACCGTCTGATGGAAAGCCTGCCACGCAGCCCACGGACGTCTACATCGGTTACGATGCGACACGGCTTTACGTTGTCTGGGTGTGTTGGGACTCCAAACCGCACGCTGTCCGTGCTCACCTTTCCCGGCGCGAAGCCGTTACTCCGCCCGACGACGACTATATAGAACTCAACGTCGACACCTTCCATGACCAGCGCCATGGGTTTCTGTTCGATGTGAATCCACTCGGCACGCAGGCCGATGCGCTTTGGACCGAGGGCAGTGGCGCTGATTATTCCTTCGACACGGTTTGGGACTCGCGCGCCCGACTAACGCCCAAAGGGTTCATCGTCTGGATGGCGATTCCCTTTCGCAGTCTACGTTTCCATCCCAGCAACGGCGCGCCCTGGGGGGTGACTTTCATGCGCTACATCGCGCACAACGATGAGGTCGACTATTGGCCTTATGTATCGAGCCGCATCTCCGGTGTCCTTAACCAGGAAGGCACTATTAGCGGTCTGCAGGACATCTCTCCCAGCCACAACATGCAGTTCATTCCCTACGCTTCGTTCCGCAACTTCCGCGCCGTCGATGCGCGCGACCCCTCCCAGCCGCGCTTTAATCAGATAGATGCGCGGGGTAAGGCCGGTCTCGACTCTAAGTTCGTCTTTCACGACAGCCTGGTACTCGATACGACCATAAATCCTGATTTCGCCCAAGTCGAATCCGACGAGCCGCAAAACACAATTAATCAGCGATTCGAAGTCTTCTTTCCGGAGAAGCGCCCTTTCTTTCTCGAGAACGCAAACTTCTTTGGGGACACCAATATTGGAGTGTATCGCCTCTCACAGTTGCTGTTTACAAGAAGAATCGCAGACCCGACCTTCGGCGCGCGTCTCACGGGAAAGCAGGGCCCGTGGAACCTTGGTTTTTTCTTTGCTGACGACCGCTCTCCCGGTCTAGTGGTCCCCGACTTCAGTCCGCTCGCAAGAAAGCGCGCCTACTTCGCCGTGGGTCGGGTCAGCCACGATTTCGGAGAACAAAATAGCATTGGCCTGATCTACACCGATCGCGAATTTGCGGGGTTCTTCAACCGCGTAGGTGGAATTGACGCCAACTTCCGTCTCAACAAGAACTGGACTTCCTGGTTCCGCACCGTGGTCAGCTCAACCACATCTCCGCCTCATGAGTCTGGATCAACTCCTGCGCAGCCAGGCTCAACATCCTTTTCCAGTCCTGGCTACCAGTTCGGACGAAATACAGAAGCCGTCCTGAACAACATCGGTCGCCGGTTCTCCTACGAACTCATGTTTCAGGACATCACAGCAAACTTCCACACTGACGCCGGATTCGTGCCGCGCACGGATATCCGCAACGCCAGTCAGTATTTTCATTTTTATTGGCGTCCGGAAGGCAGGCATCTTGTTTTCTTCGGACCTGAGGCCAACACCATCAATCTGTGGGATCACAACGGGGTTGCCGTCCAGCAGGTCTATAACTTCGATTGGGTCTTCGATTTCAAGCCGAACCTCATCATGGCCCCCATCGTTGGGTATGAAACCGACACCTTGCGGCCCAACGACTTCAGTGGGCTTCCGGATAATCACAAATATGTTCAACATCTTGTCGGATTCGTTCTGAAAGGCAGCCCCCTCAGCAAGCTCACCTTCAACACCAAGGTAATTCGTGATGGAACCGTGCTGATCGATGTGCCCACTGGGCAATTCCCAATTACGGGCGACGAGACGGCGATCACGCAAACCATGAGCCTGAAACCGACCCGTCACCTGCAAATTGACAACACTTACATCCTCGACCGCGTGCTCAACGGCGCTGTCCATCATGCTGCATTCAACAACCACATCATTCGCTCCAAGTGGAATTACCAGTTCACGCCAGCACTGTCACTTCGCTTCATCACGCAGTACAACGGGCTGCTGGCGAATCCTGCGCGGAGCTCATTGACCACGACAAGGAACCTGAATTTCGATTTTCTCATCACTTACCTGCCCCATCCTGGAACGGCAGTTTACGTAGGCTACAACAGCAATCTCGAAAACCTTGTTCCCGGGCTCTGCGAGCAGCTGCCGGGTTCTACGGCATGTATTCCAAACGGCCCGGCGCTGGTCCGCAGCAACAGTTTTATTAATGATGGCCGCCAGTTTTTCGTGAAAATAAGTTATCTGTTCCGGCGTTAACCCACCTTACCGCGTCCACCGATAATCGATCTGGCATCCCCGGCGACTCGCCCTAGCCACCGTCTGAAAGCGTGCCATATCCGTCTGCTCGTGCCTGCTTCGTTTAGTTCAAACGTGAA
>Ga0137372_10001494_pt1 | contig 22613 bp, 22 predicted proteins | sample SagtaG_6_FD_104911 | JGI IMG/M metagenome (GOLD analysis project Ga0137372, IMG submission 104911) | Vadose zone soil microbial communities from Sagehorn Ranch, Mendocino, California, USA - Sage1_R_60_16 metaG | ecosystem: Environmental > Terrestrial > Soil > Vadose zone | place: USA...
AGGGCGTCGTATTGGAGGTAGCCGGGGACCTTGGCCGGAAAGTCGTCGCGCAGATCAATAAGGACGGACCCCCAATCGCCGCGCCCCCACCGCTCGTTGACGCGTGCCGCCGCCTGCTCGACCTCCTGGCGATAGGCCTGGTACTCGGGCAGCCCCTCGCGTGACGCGTTGAGCTTGGCCGCGAATACGACGCGCTCGCGCCACTCGGGGTGCTCCTCGAGGAAGTGGTCGTAGGCGAGGAAGCCGCGCACGATGTTCTTCGAGGGCTCGATGCGGTCGCTGCGCAGCACGAGCCTGCGTTCGCCGACGCGCTCCTCGAGCGCCTGGGAGGCGGCCCGTCCTTCGGGCGATTGGGCCGTCTCGTCGAGATCGCTCGGATCGGGCCCGAGCGAGGCGGCGAACACCTGCTCGCGCGGATGCTCGGCACCGAGCACTGTGGTCGCCGACGCCTCGAACGCGTCGGCCCACCGGCGGGTGTGGAAGCCGCTCGGCGCCGTCGCCATCGAACCGCAGATCGCGCGGGCCACGTCGTCCGGCAAGACGCGGATCGAGTTCGGGCCGCAGAACGGGGTGTGCGTGAAGTGCACGATCCGCAGGTCGGGGCGCCGTGACGTCAGGACGCCCGGCACGAGCGCGAGGTGGTAATCCTGCACGAGCACGACGTCGTCACGGGCGGCGACCTCTGCCACGCGATCGGCGAACGCGGTGTTCACGGCGACGTACGCCGCCCACGCCTCTCGGAACCGGCCATCGAACCGGGGGCGGCGGGGCAGGTCGAAGAGGCCGTGGTACAGGAACCAGAGCGTCGCGTTGGACACGACGTCGTAATGCAGACGGTGCTCGCGCGGATCGAGATCGAGCAGCTGGAGGTCGACGTCGTCGAGCCTGGTCGCCCCTGCCGCCGCGGCGGCTCGGTCCGCCTCGCCCATGGCCGCTGCGACCCACGTGACCGGTCCGCGGTCGTCGTGGTGGTGTGTGAGCAGGGGTCCCAGCGTTCCGGCGAGCCCGCCCGCGCCGCGCCGGGCGTGGAACCCGCCTCGTTCGTCGCGGACGAACGTGACCGGCCCTCGATTGGCGGCGATGATCACTCGCGCAGGTCCGTGAGGAGACGAAGCCAGTCCTCGAGCTCACGCGTCGCCAAGAAGTTGGCGCGTACGTGCTCCTGGCCCTGTGCGCCCATGGCGTCGGCGCCGACCGGATCGGCGAGCACATCGATGATGCGGGCGGCGCACTCCTCGATCGAGCCGACGAGGTAGCCGTCGAAGCCATCACGGATCTGGATCACGATCCCTCCGGCGCGTCCCCCGACAACGGGCCGGTTCTTCCACAGCGCCTCACTGACCGTGAGGCCGAAACCTTCACGGACAGACTTCTGCACGGCCACGTCGGCGCACCGCTGAAACGCGTTGATCTGCACGTTGCCGACCTGATGCAGGTTCGAGAGCGTGTGGATATCGGGGTCTCCCGCCCGTTCTTCCTGGACCCGCTCCCAGACGCGGAACCCCTCGGGATCGTCGGTCGCCATCGACCCGGCGAGGAGCAGCTGGGCGTCGGTGACCTTCTCACGGACGACGCGGAACGCCTGGATGACACCGACCGGGTCTTTCCACGGGTCGTACCGGCTCACCTGGCAGACGATCGGACGCCGCATGTCGACGCCGTACTGCCGGCACAACTCCTCGGCGAACGGCATGGGTAGGTCGAGGTTCTTCACCGACAGCGGGTCGATGGACGGCCAGGCCTCGACGACTCGGTCCATCGACAGCGAGTCAGGGGCGAACTCCTTCAACGTCCAGATGGACGCGTCGTGCATCTGGACGTAGGGCCGGAAGAATTCCCACACGCCGCGATTCGCGTCGGTGAGGTCGATGTGGCATCGCCAGATCCACTTCGCGTCCGACGAGCCGAGCGGCGATTCGCGCACGAAGCTTCGGAGCGCGAGCGGCTGCGGGTCGTGCGTGACGATAAAGTCCCACTCACCCTCGAGTCGGGTGGCGTTGTCGAGAATGTGCTCGAGATATATGCGTTGTTTGCGACTCGACCAGTCGACCTCCGCGCCCTGGAGCGCGTTGTGGACTTCCTTGGTGATGCCGAAGAACTCGTCACTCGCTCGGATGACCTGCCATTCAGCGTCGATCCCTACGCTGCGCAACAGAGGTACGTGCGTCGCGAGCACCTCGGCCACCCCACCGCCGTAGGCGGTGGCGTTGATGTGCAGCACACGACATCCACGCAGGGGCGCCGCGAGGGCCTCGATTCGCTCCACCGCGTCTGCCCCTGCGATCGGCGCGTAGTCGCCGAGGCTCTTCTCGAGGAGGGGCACGCGTTCGAGCACTCAGTGCAATCTATCTACCGTGGCCCTTGCGATAGCGGCTCCTGACAAGTTCCGCGGATCGCTCACGGCAGCTGAGGCAGCCGAGGCGATGGCGGCCGGCCTCGAAACGGCCGGCTTCGAGGCGCGCCGCATCCCGCTCGCCGACGGAGGAGACGGCACCCTCGACGCGCTGGTCGCCGCCCGCGGTGGTTCCCTTCGCAGCGTCAGGGTGACCGGCCCCCTCGGTGATCCAGTCGAGGCGCAGTGGGCGTTGCTCCCCGACGGCACCGCGATCGTCGAGATGGCGCGCGCCAGCGGGCTCGCGCTGGTGGACGGTCGCAACGATCCGCTGCGCGCATCCACGCGGGGGACAGGAGAGCTCATCGGCGCTGCCCTGCGTTCCGGCGCGCGCCAGGTGGTGGTCGGGGTCGGCGGCAGCGCGACGACCGACGGCGGGCTCGGCGCCGTCGACGCACTCGGCTGGTCACTCGCTGGTCACGACGTCACCGTCGCTTGCGACGTGACGACCACGTTCCTCGACGCCGCCACCGTGTACGGGCCGCAGAAGGGCGCGACGCGGGCCCAGGTGTCGCTACTCACACGCCGGCTGGCGCGCCTTGCCGACGAATACCGCAACCGCACCGGCGTCGACGTGACGGTCCTCGAAGGAGGCGGCGCGGCCGGTGGGCTCGCCGGCGGGCTGACGGCGATCGGTGCCCGCCTCGAGCCCGGCTTCGACGTCGTCGCTCGCGCCGCGGGGCTCGACCGCGCGCTCGAAGACGCCGACCTCGTGGTCACCGGCGAAGGCCGGCTCGACCGGACGAGCTTCGAGGGCAAGGTCGTCGGCGGCGTGCTCGAATGGGCCGCCGAAGAAGGCTCCGCCATGCGCGCGGTCATCGTCGGGCAGGCGACACCCGAGGGGCGTGAGGAGCTGTCGGTGCTCGGCGACGTGCAGCTGTTGACGCTCACCGAGCGCGTCTATCAAGCAGGCGAAGCGTTCTCCCGCGCCGCGCTCCTCGTCGAGGAAGCCGCCCTCGAAGCGGGCCGCGCTGCGATGGACAAGTAGACGGCGAAGCTCGAATTCTTCTGAGGGACGCTGAGCGTCCTCCAGGAACGCACCGTTGTTGATCAGGCCGTCTGCTCGCGGCCGAACTTGGCGCAGTACTCGGGGACGGTGATCATCGGCGGGCGCTCGCTCACCACGACCGGGACGCGCACCGGCGCCAGTTGATCGTCGTAGCGGACCAGCTCGGAGACGAACGGCGGATCGCACGCGTCGATGCCTGCGCGACGGAGCACCGTCGCCAGTATCGCCAGCGCCTGGGGCCCGAGCTCCTCCAACGGTCGGTTGCGGTGCTCGCGCACGCCGAGGTCGACCTGGGTGACGGATTGGACGCCGAACCGGAACACGACGTCCAGGAGCAACCCGATCTCGACCCCCCACCCTTCCACGAAGGGCACCGTCTCCACGAGCGATCGACGCGCCGCGTATTCGCCGGAGAGCGGCTGCACGAACCGCGTCAACATCGGGAACAGGTACGACAGCACCGGTCGGGCCATCAGCTCGGTGACGCGACCGCCGCCGCTGGGCTCGCCGTGCAGCGGACGCCGGTAGTAGCCCTTGACCATCCCGATCGCGGGATCGTTGAGCAACGGCGCCAGGAGACGAGTCACGAAATGGGCGCGGAAATTGCGGATGTCCGCGTCGATCCAACACAGGAGGTCTCCCTGCGACACATAGAGCGACTTCCAGAGCGCGTTGCCCTTGCCGCTGCCCGGCGGGAGGTGAGGCAGCACCTCGTCGGCGGTCAAGACGTGCGCTCCTTCCGCGCGGGCGATGTCGGCCGTGGCGTCCGTCGAGCCGTCATCGATCACGACGACCTCGTCGACCAGCGGCAGGCGCTCCATGAGCGCTCGTCGCACGGTTCCGACCACGCGACCAACGGTTGCTTCTTCGTCACGCGCCGGCAGGCACACTGAGACGGTGTGGCCGTGGCGCACCTTGGCCTCGACCAGCGCGCTGAGGAGTCGCGGCTCCCGGGACCTGCGCACCCTCGCAGCCTACGCACGGCCTAACGGCTCGAAGGCCGGGGCAACCGCCTGCTACCGTGAACGGCCGTACGCGCTCATCAAGAGCGGCTGAGGGACAGGCCCAGTGAAGCCGCGGCAACCAGCGGATAAGCCGTCAGGTGCCAATGCCTGAACGATGAGTAGCCGATGAGCGGATCTCCGCTCGAGGCGCACTCGAGAGCGCGTCGAGAGGGGCGGACCCCCGCCCCACGGAGAACCGCAAAAGGAGCATCGGCATGTCGTACGTGCAGGGCCTTCGATGTCGGGAATGCGGCCGCGAGTACGACGTCGCACCCATCTTCACCTGCGAGTGGTGCTTCGGCCCGCTCGAGGTGAGCTACGACTACGACGCGATCCGCTCGGCCATCAGCCGGGAGAAGATCGCGGCCGGCCCCCAGGCGATCTGGCGATACGCCGACCTGCTGCCCGTCGACTACAGCCATGCCGTCGACCTCGGCGCCGGCTTCACGCCGCTCGTGCGCGCCGACCGGCTGGCAGGAGAGCTCGGGCTGGGCGAGGTGTGGGTGAAGAACGACACGCTCAACCCGACGAACTCGTTCAAGGACCGGGTCGCGTCTGTCGCGCTGTCGAAGGCGCTGGAGTTCGGGTTCAAGACGGCCGCCTGCGCCTCCACGGGCAATCTCGCGAACTCGGTGGCAGCCCACGCCGCGCACGCGGGATTGCGCAGCTTCGTGTTCATCCCCGCCGACCTCGAGCACGCCAAGGTCGTGACCACCGCCGTCTACGGCGGCAACGTCGTCGCCATCGACGGCAACTACGACGACGTGAACCGTCTGTGCGCGGAGCTGGCGGGAACGCACCGGTGGGCGTTCGTGAACGTCAACGTGCGCCCGTACTACGCCGAAGGCTCGAAGACGCTGGCATTCGAGACAGCCGAGCAGCTCGGCTGGGAGACGCCCGATCACGTGGTCGTGCCCGTCGCCAGCGGCTCGCTCCTCACAAAAGTGCGTAAGGGCTTCGACGAGCTCCACCGGGTCGGCTTGCTCGACGAGCCGGCGCGCGTGCGGGTGTCGGGCGCGCAGGCCGAAGGCTGCTCGCCGGTGGCGACCGCCTTCTTGGACCGCAGCGACACGATCCGACCCGTGAAGCCGGCCACGATCGCCAAGTCGTTGGCGATCGGGAACCCGGCCGACGGCTACTTCGCGCTCGACGCCGTGCGCCAGACCGGCGGTGCGCTCGCGGCCGTGACCGACGACGAGGTGGTCGAAGGCATTCGACTTCTTGGTCGCACCGAAGGCATCTTCGCCGAGACGGCGGGCGGGGTGACGATCGCAACGCTCGCCCGGCTCGCACGCGACGCTGTCGTCCGGCCCGACGAGCGCGTCGTGGTGTACATCACGGGCCACGGGCTCAAGACGCTCGACGCCGTCGAGGGCCACGTCGGCCCGACGGCGGTGATCGCCCCGACCCTCGACGCGTTCAACGAGGCGTTCGGGCCCGGCGAGATCGAGGAGTAGCGCGGCGATGGCGGCTTTGCTGACCGTCGCCCGCGGCGGCGGCGGCTTTGCCGACCGCAGCCGCAGAGCCCGAGCCTCGCGAGGGCGACGGGAGAAGCAAGAGCCGGAGCTTGCGACGGCGCCAAAGGAGGAAATGTGGCGGTGAAGGTTCGGATCCCCACACAGCTGCGCGAGCTGTCCGGCGGCGCGGCCGAGGTCGAGGTCGACGGGACGACGGTCGCCGAGGTGCTCAAGCAGCTCGAAGCCCGGCATCCGGGCTTCGCCGAGCGCCTGTACGACGACCAGGGCCAGCTGCGGCGGTTCGTGAACGTGTTCGTGGCGGACGAGGACATCCGGTTCCTGAAGGCGCTCGACACGCCGGTGACCAAGGGCCAGGTCGTGAGCATCGTCCCGGCGGTCGCCGGCGGCTGATCCCGGGATGAACCACACGACCCGTCTTGACCGTTTTCGGCACGCAAGTTAGGCTGCCCTAACTAGCTGACGAGCTGTCAGGTCGATCGGTTCGAGGGGAACGCGTGTCCGGAGCACAGATCCTTCTGCTCGGCGCCATCGCCGGCTTCACCATCTACCTCGGCCTGCCGGTTGGGCGGATGCGCAACCTGTCCCTCCCCGTGCGGGCGTTCCTCAACGCCGGCGCCGCCGGGATCCTCGTCTTCCTGCTCATCGAGGTGTTCAACCACGGGTTCGAGCCCGTCGAGCACGCGGTCGAGGACGGCGAGTGGGCGACGCTGATCGGGAAGGGCGCGCTCTTCGTCGCGCTGTTCGCGCTCGGCCTGGTCGGGCTCGTCTATTACGACCGGCGGTTGACGGCGCGCGCCCCGGAGCGCCCGATCGGCCCCGGCGCCGCGACGGCGGCGTCGATCCGGCTGTCATCGCGGGTCCACCGATTGTCCGAGCCGAAGCGCCTGGCATTGCTCATCGCCGTCGGCATCGGCCTGCACAACTTCTCCGAGGGCCTCGCCATCGGGCAGTCGGCCGCCAGCGACGCGATCAAGCTCGCGCTGCTCCTTGTCATCGGCTTCGGTCTCCACAACGCCACCGAAGGGTTCGGGATCGTCGGTCCCCTGTGCGCGGAGGCGGACCGGCCCAGCTGGGGCTTCCTCGGAGTGATGGGCCTCATCGCCGGAGGTCCGACGTTCCTGGGCACGCTCGTCGGCCAGTCGTGGGTGAACGAGACGCTCGAGATGGCGTTCCTCGCGCTGGCCGCGGGCTCGATCCTCTACGTCGTCGTGCAGCTCTTGAATGTCGGCTTCAAGCTGGCCCACAAGGAGATGCTCGTCTGGGGTCTCCTGGCGGGTGTCGTCCTCGGCTTCAGCACCGAGCTCGTCCTGGTCGCCGCGGGCGCGTAGCTCGAGCGGTGGCGACCGCGGTGGCGCCGCCGACAAGGACGATGACGGTCGAGCGCGGGCCGGGATTGCGATTCGTCGAGCGCTCATCGACCCTCATGGCGCAGATGTGGCAGCACGAGCGCAAGGTCGTGCCGCGCGGCTCGAGCTGCGAGCTCACCGATCGCGTCGTCGCGGATCTTCGGCCCACGGCGGCGCGCGTGCCCGGGGCGGCGGTGCTGTTTCAGCGGGTGGTGCGGACGATCGTCACCGCAGGCTCGCGGCGATGTACGAGACGAGCGCTACGCCGGGGACACCCACGTGAGCTCGGCCAGGCGCGCCGGGACCGTGTGCTCACCGGCACCGCTCTTGACCGCGACCCCGCCCGGCGCCGGCCCGACGACCACCGCTTCCGATCCGGGGGTCAGCTGAGCCGAGGCCAAGAACGAAAGCGCGTCGTCGTCGAGCTCGAGCTTCTCGCTGATGCGCGCCACTCGTACCGGGCCCGCCGTCGCCCGGGCGAGCGGCTGGGCGCCCCGGGTATTGGGCCGGTGCTTCGATCCTGGGATGGGATTGCCGTGCGGGCACGTCGCGGGGTCGCCGAGCAGCGCGACGAGCTTCTCCTCGACGGCGGCCGAGATCGCGTGCTCCCAGCGGTCGGCCTCCCGGTGGACCTTCTCCCATTCGAGGCCGATCACGTCGGTGAGCAGGCGCTCGGCGAGCCGGTGTCGGCGCACGATCGAGACCGCCAGCTCTCGCCCCTTGTCGGTGAGCCGCAGCGTCCGGTCGTCGAGGAGCTCGGCGTAGCCCTGCTCGACGAGGCGGTTCACGGTCTCGGAGACGGCCGGCGCCGAGATGCCGAGGCGCTCGACCAGCCGGGCCCGGATCGGCGGGATGCCCTCCTCCTCGATCTCGAGGATCGTCTCGAGGTACTCCTCGGTGGCGTCGTGCAACTCGGCCATCAACCGAAGGATACGGCCGCGTCCACCAGCACTTGAGACGGCACGCAGAGGGCAATCGACCCCCACCCAGGGAGGTGCCGGGCCCGACGGCAACGGGCGGCGCCGGGTTCGACGGTGGTGCGCCCGACCAGTCCTGCCCGCCCGGCCGAGACCGGGTCGAAGACCCGAGCCGAGGGAGCGTAGCGAGCGAGGCGAGCAGGGCTCGGCCGGAGAGCGGTGCAGGGTCGGGCGCCGCCATCGTCGTGGCCCGGCGGCGAAGGGGCCACCCCGCGAAGCCGGTCACAAACACCGGCGCGGACTTGCACTCGCGGGCCGGGAGTGCCATATGCTGTTAGCACTCGAATCCGAGGAGTGCTAACGACGCCGCCCTCGCCGGAGGGCGCTGTGCCAGGGGGTATCTACGTATGCCGAAGCAGATCGCCTACAGCGAGCACGCCCGCCGCGCCCTCGAGGCGGGCATGAACCGGCTCGCCGACGCCGTGCGGGTCACGATCGGCCCCAAGGGCCGCAACGTCGTGCTCGAGAAGAAGTGGGGTGCGCCCACGATCACGAACGACGGGGTATCGATCGCCAAGGAGATCGAGCTCGAGGACCCGTACGAGAAGGTCGGGGCCGAGCTCGTCAAGGAAGTCGCCAAGAAGACCGACGACGTCGCCGGTGACGGCACCACGACCGCCACCGTGCTGGCGTGGGCGATGGTCCGCGAGGGCCTGCGCAACGTGGCCGCCGGCGCCAACCCGATGGGCCTGAAGAAGGGCATCGAGGCGGCCGTCGACACGGCCGTCGACGAGATCCAGAAGGGCGCGATCGAGGTCAAGGCGGATCAGAAGCAGATTGCGAACGTGGCCGCCATCTCGGCCGCGGACCAGGAGATCGGCCAGATGATCGCCGAGGCGCTGGAGAAGGTCGGCACCGACGGCGTGATCACCGTCGAGGAGAGCCAGACCTTCGGGATGGAGCTCGACCTCGTCGAGGGGATGCGCTTCGACAAGGGGTACATCTCGCCGTACTTCGTGACCGACCCCGAGCGGATGGAAGCGGTCCTCGACGACCCGTACATCCTGCTCGTGAGCAGCAAGATCTCGGCGGTGAAGGACCTGCTGCCTGTGCTCGAGAAGGTCATGCAGGGCGGGAAGCCGTTGCTGATCGTGGCGGAGGATGTCGAGGGCGAGGCCCTCGCGACGCTGGTGGTCAACAAGATCCGCGGCACGTTCAAGTCGGTCGCGGTGAAGGCGCCCGGCTTCGGTGAGCGGCGCAAGGCCATGCTCGAGGACATGGCGGTCCTCACCGGCGGCACGGTGATCTCGGAAGAGGTCGGCCTCAAGCTCGAGAACGTCGGCCTCGACCTGCTCGGCACCGCCCGGCGCGTCGTCGTCACCAAGGACGAGACGACGATCGTCGAGGGTGGCGGCAGCCAGGCCGACATCCAGGGTCGGATCAACCAGATCAAGAGCGAGATCGAGAACACCGACTCCGACTACGACCGCGAGAAGCTCCAGGAGCGCCTGGCCAAGCTCTCGGGGGGCGTGGCGATCATCAAGGTCGGCGCGGCCACCGAGGTCGAGCTCAAGGAGAAGAAGCACCGCATCGAGGACGCCGTCCAGACCACGAAGGCCGCGGTCGAAGAGGGCGTGGTCCCCGGCGGCGGCGTGGCGCTCCTGCGGGCGCAGGACGCCGTGCTCGCCACCGCGGGCAAGCTCGACGGCGACGACTCCACCGGAGCGAAGATGGTGTCCCGTGCGCTCGAGGAGCCTCTCAAGCAGATCGCGGTGAACGCCGGCTTCGAGGGCGGCGTGGTCGTCGAGAAGGTGCGTGCGCTCAGCGGCCCCCAGGGGCTGAACGCGGCCACCGGCGAGTACGAGGACCTCGTGAAGGCGGGTGTCATCGACGCCGCCAAGGTGACGCGCTCGGCGCTGCAGAACGCAGCCTCGATCGCGGCGCTGTTCCTCACCACCGAGGCCGTCGTCGCCGACAAGCCGGAGGAGAAGCCCGCGATGCCCGCCGGCGGCGGCATGCCTGACGGCATGGGCGGCATGGGCGACTTCTGAGAATCGACCGGTCCACGACCGAACGAGCAGTGGGGCGCCCTTCGGGGCGCCCACACTGATTTTGGCGTCGCTGACTTAGGGATAGCGGAACTGAGCGACGCCAAAACGCGAGGGCGGGCGATACCCTCACCCCGTGGAGCCGCTGACGCCGTCCGAAGGGTGGGGCGTCCTCCATCTCTTCTACAAGGTCGACCGCGCCCGCGCCGAGAGCGAGCCGCGTAGCGCCAAGCGCGTGCTCGACGCCGTGGCGTCGCTGGAAGCCGACGAGCATCAGGCGCTCGTGTTCGCGGTGCTCGGGCACAAGGCCGACCTCGGCGTGATGGCGCTGGGGCCCGACGTGGCTCGGCTCCAAGCGTTCCAGCAGGAGCTGGCGGCGGCGCCCCTCTCGCTCGAGTGGTCGTACGTGTCACTCACCGAGCGCTCGGAATACACGGACGACGAAGAGCGTGCTCGCGCGCGCCTCTACCCGAAGCTGCCGCCCAAGCCAGCGATCTGCTTCTATCCGATGTCGAAGCGACGTGACCCTGGTGCCAACTGGTACGCGCTGCCGTTCGACCAACGCAAGCAGTTGATGGGCGGGCACGCGCGCGTAGGCCGCGAGTACTCGGGGCGCGTCCTCCAGCTCATCACCGGCTCGACCGGTCTCGACGACTGGGAATGGGGCGTCACGCTGCTGGCCGACGACCCGACCGCGCTCAAGGAGATCGTCTACGACATGCGCTTCGACGAGGTGTCGGCGCGGTACGCGGAGTTCGGGCCGTTCATCACGGGCCTCGTGCTCGAGCCGGCCGAGGTGTTGCGCCGGGTGGGGATGCCGCACCGGTGAGCAGCATCCGGCTCTTCGTCTCGTTTCCCGAGGAGCTCGTCGACCGCCCGATGATCTACGAGATCATCAAGAAGTTCGACGTCGTCCCGAGCATCCGGCGCGCCAATGTCGAGGAGCACTCGGGATGGGTGATCCTCGAGGTGAACGGCGACCAGGACCAGCTCGACGGCGCCATCGCGTACTTCGAGGGCCTGGGCTGCACGGTGAACCGGATGGAAGGCGACGTTCTCGAGAGCTGAGGGGAGCTGAGGCGCGCGATGCGCATCCTCGTCACCGCAGTCTTCGAGCAGATCGTCTACCACTGCGCGTGCATCGACGATCGCGACCCGGCGCACCCTCGTCTCGAGGTGGACGCCGTGTTGCGCGACGGCGACGCCGACGGACCGCTGCTCCTTCCGGTCGCCGACTACAAGCGGATGGTGGGCTTCGATGTCGCCGAGGCACGCCTCCCGGTGTTCCGGGCCGCCGACCGGACCGAGACCCGTGACGGTGTGGAGTACCTCGTGTTCCCGGTGTGGGAACGAGTGGAGTGACCGAGCACGTTCCCACGCCGGAGGACGAGGCGCGCGCCCGCGAGCGGCTCGAGAAGACCGCCGCCGCCATTGTCGCGGGGGTGGAGACATGGGTTCCGCGCTGGGTGGAGGCGCAGGTCACACGGTTGCTGGACGCGTGGGGTCGCGTCGCCCCCGACGCCCGTGCCGAGGCGGAGGCGCAAGCAGTCGCGGCGGGTGAGGCTGCGGCGCGACGTATCGCGGGCCGGCTGCGGGAGCTGTTCGCGACGGAACCCGAACGGCAACAGGCGACGGCGCTCGAGATCGTGCGCACCGCGTACCGCGAGCCGACGCAAGTGCTCGCGTCGGCGGGTGTCCCGCCGGTCGCACGCGACCCGTTCGAAGAGCGATCCTGGCCCGACGACGTGTATGCCCTCGTGCCGCGCACGCTGGGCGATCTCGGCGACCCCGACCTCGGCCCTCTTCACCTCGCCTGGGGGATGGCGAAGGCGACCGTGATCCGAGCCCGTCGGAGCGCGTAGCGCGCTCCACGCGTCGGACGGCTGTTCACACAGCCGAAACATCCGGGCCACGGCGCGGAAACAGAGGGCCATCAGGCTCCCGAAGCTGACGAGTACCTGTATCGGAGGTGTCGGGTGGACTTGGCCGTGTGGGACCTGGCCGTGGCAGCGCCGAAGATCAATACGGGCGATACCGCCTGGGTGCTCGCGGCGGCGGCGCTCGTGATGTTCATGACGCCGGGGCTGGCGCTCTTCTACGGGGGCATGGTCCGGGCCAAGAACGTGCTCGCCATGCTGATGCAGAACTTCTTCTGTCTGGGCCTGATCAGCATCGTCTGGGCGGTGCTGACGTATTCGCTGGCCTTCCACGGCGACAACAAGTGGATCGGGAACTTCGGCCTCGCCTGGATGCGCGACGTGGCGACTACGTCACCGACCGGCTTCGATCTCTCGATCCCGCCGATCGTGTTCCTCGCCTTCCAACTGATGTTCGCGATCATCACACCGGCGCTGATCACGGGCGCGGTCGCCGATCGGATGCGGTTCTCGGCCTGGGTGTGGTTCATCGCGCTCTGGGCGATCCTCGTGTACGCCCCGATCGCGCACTGGGTGTTCTCGCCCGCGGGCTGGCTGTTCAAGCGGGGCGCGCTCGACTTCGCCGGTGGGACCGTGGTGCACATCAACGCCGGCATCGCGGCCTTGGCGGCAGTCCTGGTCCTCGGCAAACGCAAGGGCTGGCCCGGTCATCCCATGCCGCCGCACGCGTTGCCGTTCACGCTCATCGGCGCCGGAATCCTGTGGTTCGGCTGGTTCGGCTTCAACGCCGGCTCGGCGCTCAAGGGCGACGGCCTCGCCGCCCAGGCCCTCGTCAATACGCACATGGCCGCGGCGGCGGCATTGGTCGGCTGGCTCATCGTGGAGCGGCTGACGGCCGGTCACCCGACCACGCTGGGCGCCGCCTCCGGGCTCGTGGCCGGCCTGGTCGCGATCACGCCGTGCGCGGGCTTCGTCGGCGGCATGGCACCGATCTACATCGGCCTCATCGCCGGTGGGGTTTGCGCGCTGGCCGTGGGCTTGAAGTTCAAGTTCGGGTACGACGACTCGTACGACGTCGTCGGCGTGCACCTCGTCGGCGGCCTCGTGGGCTCGCTGCTCCTCGGGTTCTTCGCCGACACGAAGATCAACCCGCTCGGAGCAGACGGCGTGTTCCTCGGCGGCGGCTTCAGCCTGTTCAAGGAGCAGGTCATCGCGGTCGTGGCCACGATGGTCTGGTCGTTCGCGGTGACCTTCGCGATCGTGTTCGTGCTGAGCAAGGTCCTCCCGAAGGGCATCCGCGTCTCGGAGGACGACGAGGAGACCGGGCTCGACCTCACGTTGCATTCGGAAACCGGCTACGCGCTCGGGGAGCGCGTGTGAGCGCCCGCGAACGACAGCGAAGGATTGGGGACGCATGAAGCTCATCGTGGGCATCGTCAAGCCCTTCAAGGTCGACGACGTCAAGGAGGCCGTGAAGGACCTCGGCGTGCAGGGCCTCACAGTGTCCGAAGTGCAGGGCTTCGGGCGGCAGCGTGGGCACACCGAGGTCTACCGGGGTGCCGAATACACCATCGACTTCGTCCCGAAGAGCCGCGTCGAGATCCTCGTCGACGACGGGGACGTCGACCGGGTCGTCCAGAAGCTCATCGAAACAGCTCGCACCGGAAAGATCGGGGACGGCAAGGTATGGGTCGTGCCCGTCGAGAACATCTGGCGTATCCGAACCGGGGAGTCGGGGCCCGACGCCCTCTGACCCGGTTGCCGTCTCCGAGCTGCGGGCGGCGCGCGATCGCCTGATCGCAGACCCTGCTGTCGGTGGCGCCGCCTTCGGGCGCGCGCTCACCGAGCTGCTCGACGCGTCGCTGATCGAGTCGCTCGTGGGCGCCCCCGCGGGACGGCTGGCGCTGGTGGCGGTCGGTTCGTACGCCCGGTCAGAGCTGTGCCCGGGCTCCGACGTCGACGTGGTGCTCGTGCACGACGGCCGCACTGAGATCGCCGCCGTCGCCGACCGGCTCTGGTACCCGCTGTGGGACGCCGGTTTCATTCTCGGCCATGCGACCAACACGGTGAAGGAGGAGGTCGCGCTGGCCGAACGCGACCTCTACGCCCTCACCGCGCTCCTCGACGCCCGGCTTGTCACCGGCGACCGCGAGTTGTTCGAGGATCTCGTGGCGCGGATCCGTGTCCTCGCGCAGCGACGCCGCCGGAAGCTCCTCGAGGAGTTGCGATCCGCCCTGGAGTCCCGGCGTGAGAAGTTCGGGCTCGTCGCCGAGATGCTCGAGCCCAACCTCAAGGACGGCGGCGGCGGGTTGCGCGACCTCCAGTCGCTGGCGTGGGCGGGCTGGACGCTCGGAGACCCCGGCGGCTGGCAGGCGCTCATCGCAAACGGCTACCTCCGCCCCCAGGACCCCGACCGGCTGGCTGCGGCGCGCAACCGCCTCCTCGACCTGCGGGTCGCCCTCCATCGCGTCACGGGCAGCCGCTCCGACGTGCTGACGCTGCAGGAGCAAGACGCGGTCGCGCGCGTGACGGGCGCCCCTGATGCTGACGCGCTCGTGCGCGCGCTGGCGGGTGAGGCGCGCACGGTGGCGTGGATCACCGGCGACGTGTACGCGCGGCTCCAAGCCACCGAGCGCGGACCGGGAGGTCGCCTTGCGCGCCGGGATCGAGTCCTCGGCGAAGGCGTGCTCCTGCGTGACGGCAGGATCTCGTTCGCGGCCGACGTCGCAGTCGACGGCAAGCTCGTGCTGCGTGCCGCGGCCGCGTCCGCCGAGCTCGACGCGCCGTTCGACCGGGCCTCGCTGGAGCGATCTCAGACCATCGCGCATGTCGAATGGGACGAGGAGACACGCAACGCATTCATCGCGCTGCTGCGCGCCGGGCGGAAGGCGGTCCCGGTATTCGAGGCGCTCGACCAGGCGGGCGCGCTGGCACGACTCGTCCCCGAGTGGGAGCGCGTGCGGTTCCTCCCTCAGCGCAACGCCTATCACCGCTTCACCGTCGACCGTCACCTCTTGGAGGCCGTCGCTGAATGCGCCGCGCTTCTCGATGACGACGGCTTCGACGGCGACATCGCTCGCCGCGCCCGAACCGACCTGTTGCTCCTCGCCGCGCTGCTGCACGACCTCGGCAAGGGGATGGATGGCGACCACTCCGTGGTGGGCGCCGACGCCGCGGTCGGGCTCGCCCGCCGCATCGGGCTCGACGAGCCCGGGGTGGCCACCCTGGACTGGCTGGTTCGCAACCACCTCTTACTCGCCCAGACCGCCACCCGTCGCGATCTCTCCGAGGAGGCGACGATCACGCGCTTCGGGCGGCAGGTCGGGACCAGTGAACGGCTCGATCTGCTCTACGCCCTGACCGTCGGCGACTCGCGCGCCACCGGCCCCGCTGCTTGGGGTCCGGCAAAGGCGGCGCTCGTTCGCGAGCTCTTCAACAAGACCGACAGCCTGCTCGAGCTCGGGGTGGTCGGGGCCGGGCTCGACACCCATCGTCGGGAGACGCTCGAGCGACACGCCGACCTGCTGGCGCGCCGGGAGCTGGCGGTGGCGTGGAGCGACCGCGACGACGGCTTGCTCGAGTGCGCCGTCGCGGCGCCCGACCGCACCGGCCTCCTCGCGCGCGTGGCGGGAGTGTTGGCGCTGTTCGGCTTCGACATTCGTGACGCGGCCGGCTACATCAAGGACGGCATGGCGCTCGAGGTGTTCGACGGTACCGACCGCTTCGGGCGCCTGTCCGAGACGGCGGGCCGCGACGCGGTCGGGGCGACCTTGCGCGACGCGCTGATCGGCGAGCTGCCGCTCGAGGAGCAGCTGCGCGCCCGCATCCGCCGGTATCGGATGCCGAAGGCGGCTGGAGACGTGGCTGTCGTCATCGACCAGGACGCATCACCATCGGCCACGGTCGTCGAGGTGCATGCGCCCGATCACGTCGGCTTGCTCGCACAAGTGGCGGCGACGTTCGCCGATCTCGACGTCGACGTGCGTACGGCCAAGGTCTCGACGCTGGGCGACCGCGTCGTCGACGTCTTCTACGTGCACGACACCGCCGGCAACAAGATCACCGACCGGCTCACACTCGATCAGCTCAAGGCGACGCTGATCGCGCGCCTGACGACCGAGTACTGGCTGCCGGACCCCAGCTGACCGCCGCATAGGCTCGGCATCCGCGGCGGCGGCGGCTTTGCGGACCGTCGCCGCAAAGCCGGAGCTTGCGACGGCGACAAAGGAGGAACTCTTGAGCGAGCCGTTCGCCGTCTCCGCCGCCGATCTCCTGCGCTGGGCCGAGTCGCTGTCGGGCATCGCGCGCACGGGACTCGGGTTCACCCAGAGCTTGTACGAGAAGGAGCGCTTCGAAGAGGTGCTCAAGGTGGCCGCCGACATCCGCGCCGCCGCGATCGAAGAAGCCGAGAGCGACGCGCTGTTCGAGGAATGGCTGGAGTCAGTCGGTGAGGGCATCGCCGGGTACGTGACCCCCAAGGTGGCCGTCGCCGCCGTTGTCGGCAATGACAAAGGCGAGCTCCTACTCACGCAACGGGCGGACTCCGGCGTGTGGCTGTATCCGGTGGGTTGGGCCGACGTCGGGTACTCGCCGTCCGAAGTCGCGGTCAAAGAGGTGTACGAGGAGACCGGCATGGAGGTCGAGCCCGTGTCGCTCATTGCCGTGTTCGACGGCCTCCGGCTGGGCTTCGCGCGCGTTCCGCTGTACTCGCTCGTGTTCCAATGCCGGGTCGTGGGCGGAGAGCTCGCTGCCCATCCGCTCGAAACCCGCCAGGTCGGGTTCTTCGGCCGCGACAACCTTCCCGAACCACTCGCCGGCGGGGCCCGCTGGGTCGACACCGCGTTCGCCGCAATCGAAGGGGAAAGCCGCCCCGCCGACTTCGACCGCCCGCGCACGCCACCGTGGCGGAGCACTTGACGTCAGACCGTCAGCGGGCGGCGCGTTCGAGCTCGCTCATCGTGAACAGGGCACGCAGCTCGACGTCGATGTCGGCGAGGGTTTTCGAGCCACCGGACTCGCGGTCGATGACGCACACGGCGTGCTCGACGATCGCGCCGCGGTCGCGCAGGTCGCCGCAGGACGCCACGACTTGGCCGCCCGAGGTGACGACGTCCTCGACCACAGTCAGACGGCGACCGTCGACGTCGCCGCCTTCGGCGAGCCGGCACGTCCCGTAGGTCTTGGCCTCCTTGCGGACGAAAAACGCCGGCGACCCCGTCAGCTGCGAGAGCATCGTCGCCAGCGGCACGCCGCCGAGCTCCAGGCCGGCGAGCGCATCGGCGTCGGTCGGCAGCAGCGGCACGAGCGCCGTTCCGATCGCACGTAGCAGCTCCGGGTCCGACTCGAACAGGTACTTGTCGAAGTACTCGTTGCTGACCGTGCCCGACCGCAACCGGAACTCGCCCGTCAGGTGAGTCCGGTCGTAGATCGTCCGCGCCAACCCCTCTCGGTCCACACCGCGAGCTTGGCATGAGTCCGCCCTATGCGCGCAGCTCTTCGAGTAGGAGGCTGACAATTGACACGCCGCCACGCGCGCGTTCCCAGGCATCACCGATGCGTTCGTGGTCAACGAGGCCGGCGGCGTCGGGTGTGATCCCGAGCGCGGCGGTAGCGGCCTGCGCCAGCGTGGCCGGCTCGATCTCGTCGCCGTAGGCGGCGAACGCCTCGAGGCCTTCCCACAGCGACTCGAGCGCGCGGCGCTCCTCGCCCAACACGAGCGCGCCCGGGTCAGCACCGGCTCGCACTTGTGCCACTACTCGCTCCCATAGGTCGTAGTGGGAGAGACCCGTCGGCGTGCGGTACGCCGCAACCGGATGAAGCCGCCACTCTAGGGTGACGGCGCCGGGGCCGTTGTCGAGGATCCACGTCTGCGAGCCGTTCACATAGCTGTCCGCGGGTTGGCCGAACCGCTCGTCGAGCGCGAGCACGAGGTCGGGCGATGCGTGCCATACCGCGCTCGCAGTGCGCATCGCCGGCGAACGTAACATCGGCCCCCGTGCTCCGAAGATCGTGCGGACCTACGATCCCGCGAGCGACGGCGGCTCTGCCGTCCGTCGCCGCAGGAGCCGGAGCCTGCGACGGCGACCAGAGGAGTACAGGTGACTGACGAGCTGTGGCAACACGACGCGTGGGAGCTTGCAGAGCGTGTCCGCGCCGGCGAGCTCAGTGCCCGGACGCTGCTCGAGCTGTCGTTGGATCGGATCGACCGTCTCGACCCGATGCTCAACGCGGTGTGGTTTCTGGACCGCGGCCGGGCGTCGGCCGACGCCGAGCTCGTCGACCGCCGGGTCGAGGCCGGAGAGGACCCGGGCCCGTTCGCCGGCATCCCCATGGGGGTCAAGGAGCTGGCCCAGGTACAGGGCTGGCCCGACACGCACGCGTCGGTGCCGTACGCCGACGCGGTCGCCGAGTTCGATTGCGCGGAGGTCGCGCGCTTGCGCGGAACCGGCGCTGTGCTCGTCGGGCTGACAACGGCGCCCGAGCACGGGGTGGTCAGCTACACAGCCAGCAAGCTGCACGGTGTCACCCGGAACCCGTGGAACCTCGAGCGCACGCCGGGAGGCTCGTCTGGTGGGTCGGCGGCAGCAGTCGCGGCCGGGCTGTTCCCCGCGTGCACCGGCAGCGACGGGGGCGGCTCGATCCGCATCCCGTCCTCGTACTCGGGCCTGTTCGGGATGAAGACGACGTTCGGGCTGCTCGGCGTGGGACCGGAGCCGTTCAACTACTCGATGACGTCGGTGCACGGACCGATCGTGCGATCCGTGCGCGACGCAGCCCGGTATCTCGACGCCACCGCTGGACCGTCGCTCACGGATCCGACGTCGTTACCGAAGCCGCCCGTCCCGTTCGAGGACCGTGTCGTATCAGGGGAGGCGACCGAGCAGTTGCGCGGCAGACGCGCGGCATGGTCGTCGACGCTCGGGTACGCGGGGACGGACCCCGAAGTGGAGAAGGTCGTCCACGACGCGGCAATGATGCTCGTCGACGAGGCCGGCCTCGAGCTCGTCGACATCCCGGTCGAGATGCCCAAGCCGGGTGTGGCATGGGGGTTGCTGTCGTCGCTGAACACCGGCGCGTTCCACCTCGACTTCGAGCGCGAGCACCTCGACGAGCTCGACGACGTGCACCGGGCCGGCGTCGAGATGCTGATGAACCTCCGGCCCAGCGGTTTGTACAAGGCGATCCGCCGCCGGCACGAGCTGATGCTCGCGTCGGCGCGCATCTGGTCGGCCATCGACGTGCTCCTCACGCCGACGACGCCGACCACCGCGTTCCAAGCCGAGGGCACGCTCAGCGGGACGGTCGCCGGGCGCGAGGTGAACCTCATGGGCTTGTCGGCCGCGTTCACGGCGCCGTTCAACATGACCGGGCAGCCGGCGGCGAGCATCCCGGTCGGGCTCGTCGACGGCATGCCGGTGGCGCTGCAGGTGGTGGCGGCGCGCCACGGCGACGAACTGTGCCTGGGTGCGGGCGCGCTCATGGAACGCGTCCGACCTTGGGCGAAATTCGCGCCTCTCGCCTACGAGTAGCCCACCTGCGTTGTCACCCAAATCGGTGGCGGGCCGCGAATTTGCGTGACAACGGTGCCCGGAAGCCTTGACCGATCGGTCAAGTAGAGTGAAGACGTGACCGACGTGGCGCGTCGGCCGGGTGACCCGGAGCGGGCATCCAGGCCCAACAAGCCCAGGAAGCAGGAGCAGGAACCTGCCAGCGAGGACGTCGTCGAGGTCGCTCCCGGCATCCTGCGCATGCAGCTGCCGATATGGATGCCCGGCCTCGGCCACGTGAACACCTACGGCCTCATGGACGAGCGCGGCCTCGCCGTCGTCGACCCCGGGCTCCCCGGGCCCCAGTCGTGGAAGGCCCTCAAGGCGCGGCTCAAGACCGCCGGCTTCAAGTTGCGCGACATCCACACGGTCGTCGTCACGCACTCGCATCCGGACCACTTCGGCGGCGCCGGTCGCATCGCACGCGAGGCGCGCGCCGAGTTGATCGCGCACCGCGCGTTCACCACGTGGTCGCTCGACCGCAAACTGCGGAAGCAGCAAAGAAGCGTGTCGCGGCGCGAAGCCGAGCAACTCGAGCGGGACGCGGCTGCAGTCGCGCAAAGCGTCGACGTCTCTCCCGACGAGCTGCCGACCGTCGCCGAGGTCGGCGACCGTGACACCGGCGACCCGCTCCTCGACGATCCCACCGTCGAGCGCCAGCGCCAGTCCGTCCCGTGGGGCGGCGAGACTCCGTGGGGCGGGTCGCGCCATCCCATGCCGCCGTTGCGGCGCCGGATCATGATCAGTGCCCTGAGCATGCTGTTCACGCCGCCCGATCCCACACGGCGCGTCCGGCACGACGAGCGCGTAAAGCTGGCGGAGCGCGAATGGATCTCGCTCCATACGCCCGGCCACACGCTCGACCATCTGTGCCTCTACGACGACGAGCACGGCATCCTCCTCTCCGGCGACCACGTCCTCCCGTCGATCACCCCGCACGTCTCGGGTGTCGGCAACGGCGCCGACGCGCTCCGCAGCTACATCGCCACCCTCGACCTGGTCGCCCACCTCCCCGGCGTGTGGCTCGGCCTGCCCGCGCACGGCCACCCGTTCACCGACGTCCCCGGCCGCGTCGAGGCGATCAAGCGGCACCATCACGAGCGCATGGAGCTGCTGCGCGCCGCGTCCGTCGCTCTCGGCCCCGCCACGGTGCAGCAGCTGTCGCGCGAGCTGTTCCCGCGCAAGCACTGGGGCGTGATGGCCGAGAGCGAGACGTTCGCCCACCTCGAGCACCTCGTGCTCGCGGGCCAGGCAGAACGCCACCGCGAGCACGGCCGCCTGATCTACACGGTCGCCCCTGCGGCCTGACCGACCTAGGGTGCAAACGTGGCCACGCGAGCTGATGACCCCACCGCGGAGGCGACCGAGCTCCTGCGCGACCTGATCCGCAACCAGTGCGTCAACGACGGGCGCGTGGAATCGGGGCAGGAAATCAAGAGCGTCGACCTGCTCGGCAACTACCTCGAAGGCGCCGGCCTCGACCTCGAGCGCTACGAGCCCCAGCCCGGCCGCACCAGCCTCGTCGCCCGCATCGAAGGCAGCGATCCCAAGGCGCCGTCGCTGCTGCTGATGGGGCACACCGACGTCGTGCCCGTCAACCCCGAAGGGTGGAGCCGCGACCCGTTCGGCGCCGAGGTGATCGACGGGTTCATCTGGGGCCGCGGCGCGATCGACATGCTCAACGAGACCGCGACGATGGCGGTCGCGTTCCGCCGTCTTGCCGACTCCGGCTTCACACCGCGCGGCACGCTCATCTACCTCGCCGTCGCCGACGAGGAGGCGCTCGGCACGTGGGGCGCGAAGTGGCTCGTCGAGAACGAGCGCGACGCCGTGTACGCCGACTACGTGCTCACCGAATCGGGTGGCTTCCAGATCCCCACGGCCGAGGGGCCACGCCTGCCCGTGATGGCCGACGAGAAGGGCACATACTGGTCGAAGTTCACCGTGCACGGGACGCCCGGCCACGCGTCGCAGCCCTTCCGCACCGACAACGCCGTCGTGGTGGCGGCCGAGGTCGTCCGGCGCCTCAGCGAATACGAACCTCCGGCCCAGATCGGCGACACCTGGCGGCGGTTCGTCGAAGGCATGCACTATCCGCCCGATTTCCGCGACGCCCTGCTCAAGGGCGACGAGTTGACCGAGTTCGCCCGAACGCTGCCCCTCGGGTTGTCACGCGTCGTCTACTCGTGCACGCACACGACGTTCGCGCCGACGGTGATCCACGGGGGCACGAAGACGAACGTGATCCCCGACAAGGTCGAGATCCAGGTCGACATCCGCACGCTGCCGGGTGAGACCGCCGAGGACGTTCACTATCACCTGCGCAAAGCGCTCGGTGACCTGTACGACGCGGTCGAGATCGAAGGCAACGACGACCCCTCGACGGCGTCGCCGATCGACACGCCGCTGTGGGACACGCTGGAACGCGTGAGCGGCCGGCTCGTCCGGGGATCCGCACTCGTGCCGTTCGTGATGGTCGGCGGAACCGACAATCGCTTCTTCCGCCGGGCCGGTTCCGTCGGCTACGGCTTCGGCTTGTTCAGCCGGCGCCTCACGTTCGAGGACTACGCGACCATGTTCCACGGCAACGACGAGCGCATCGACCAGGAATCACTCGCGCTCACGACGGCACTGTGGGACGAGGTCGCGAAAGACCTGCTCGGTTAACCGTCTTCCGGCTGGTCGCGCAGGAACTCTTCCACCTCAGCCGCCAGCGTCTCGCCCGACGGCACGTCGGTCTCGGCCTCGGCGTCGTAGCGCTCCTCGAGCTGCCCGACATAAGTGCGCACTTCGTCGTCCTGCGACACGACCTGGTCGACGCGCGTCCGCCACTCCCGGGCCTGCTCGTCCAGCGCCTCGAGCTCGAACGGCGTTCCGACCAGCTGTCCCAACCGGTCGAGGAGCGCGCGCATCGCGAGCGGGTTGGGCGGCGTGGACACGTAATGCGGAACCGGCGCCCACAGCGACGCCGACACGACCCCGGCAGCGCGGGCGG
>Ga0137372_10001496_pt1 | contig 22558 bp, 21 predicted proteins | sample SagtaG_6_FD_104911 | JGI IMG/M metagenome (GOLD analysis project Ga0137372, IMG submission 104911) | Vadose zone soil microbial communities from Sagehorn Ranch, Mendocino, California, USA - Sage1_R_60_16 metaG | ecosystem: Environmental > Terrestrial > Soil > Vadose zone | place: USA...
CAATGTCATTCGAAAGAAACTGAATCCGAAAGAAGCTGTGCTGGAGAACTACAAAAAATATATCGCGAAGCAGTTCGAGACCAACTGGGAGGAACTTCAGGCTGGTCGTTCTTATGCTGATGCGGGAGCTGACTTGTTGCTGTTCTACGATGAGACGGACCGGTTTGTCGATCACCGCGAAGGCGACAAAATACAAGCACTCTGCCCCGGTGCCAGGTTGATCAAAACGAGTGCCTATAGCCACCAGAAAATTCTCGCGGCTCCCGAGCTTGCCCAAGCCGTCGGTGAGTTTCTGAAGAAAAGAATATCACCGGAGCATCAGTACCTAGAGGATCAATTCGGGGAGTGACGTCAAATGAATCAAAGCCAAAACGCCGGGAAACTCTATCATTGCCCCATGCATCCGGAAGTTCGCCAGCCGAGCTCCGGAAAGTGCCCGAAGTGCCGCATGGATTTGCTTCCGGAAGGCACCAGGTTCGGCATGTTTCGACACATGATCAAGAGCCCTCTGATGATCATCATCATGGTGACGGTTATTGTCGCGATCATGGCGGCGATTATGATGATGCGCTAGCAGGGTGTCTCGAACAGGATTGTTCAGAATGGTCGGCAAGGTCGTCGTCAATGAGTAGTCGCTGAGCCTCAATAGGAGGAATCCGGATGCGTACCAATACTATCGGTGCAAAGTACCTGGTGGTCGGAGTGATCCTCGCAGCTTTCGTCGCGGTGCTGGTGGCAGTTGTACGGACGACGCCTGCGTCTGCCTACATCGTTCAGGGCGCGGCTCTGATCCAACCCGTGGTTGCGCTCGTTGTCCTCACCGCCATCGTGGGTGTCATGATGGTCGTGTACCGGAATGTTGCATTAATCCGCGGAGCGGCAACGGCGCGTTACTTCCAGACTTTCACCGCCGACCAACCGGCCGAATGGGTCGAACGTCCGACCCGCACGTATATGAACCTCCTGGAGCTCCCGGTCCTCTTCTATGTCGTATGCCTGCTCATGCTGGCGACAGGCAGATTCGACTCCGTCCAGGTTTCATTGGCATGGCTTTTCGTCATAACCCGCTATGTGCATGCCTTCATCTATATCGGCTTCAACCACGTACCGTTGCGCTTCACCGCGTTCCTGGCCGGTGTTTTGACGCTGGCTGTGATCTGGACGAGGTTTGCAGAACAAAATCTGAGTTGGCATCTCTCGTGAAAGCAGCTCCGGCACGAGCGGCCGGCACGGCACCGTCAGATGGTGGTTATAGACGTATTCTTTTCCCTTGAAGACCAGTTCCGGAATTGCTGTTCCTGTTGTGCAGCGCTATTTTCGGCTCACCCTGTCAACACCGGCAGCTTCGCGGCGCGCGCGGCCTTGATCAAAGCCGCGTCGAGCGTCGCGAGCGGCACCTTGCGGCGGCGGGCGAGTTCGAAATAAACGGCGTCGTAGGGCGTAAGTTCGTGAATGGCCGCCGGTTCTCCCAATTCAACCACCGGCGGCATTTCGTAATCGACTCGCAGCGGCAGGCCGCCGGCGTTGGCGAGCACGATGCGACGTTGCTCGCTGGTCATTCGCTTCCGGCGTTCGGCATTCATCACCGAGCTGACAAACTCCGCCCGCCACAACGACGGAACCCATACTTCGGACCCGGCCAGCGCGCGGCCGAGCCGATCGCAGAACTCGTTCGCCTCATCCTTGATGTACCAAGGAAGGCACACCGAACAGTCGACAACGAACGCGCCCGGGAGATAAGCCGCTGCCGGCTCGCGCAGGCGCAGACTGCGCCGCGGGCTCACTACCGGCGGCCTTCCTCAATCAATTCCCTGATCGGGATTCCTCCAAGCGTAATCCCCGCCCTGATGCGCTTCATCTCCGCGAGGATCTGATCGCCTGTCCGCGTATCGCGCACGCGCTTCGCGGGCGAGAGCACCGCGACCGGCGCACCGTGGCGCGTGATGGTCACGATCTCTCCGTGCTCGACCTCGTCGAGCAGCCTGGACAGCTGGGTCTTGGCCTGGAATGCGCCGACGGTCTTCATACGCGCCTCCCCGAACTGGTCAACCAGTTTGCAGTATAGCCCAAACCGCAGCGCCAGCGGGAAAAGCGAGCAGCCGCCGAGCAAGCGCGGTAAAGTTCGCCCTTTCTGAAAAGTGCCCATGGCTCAATACGTCTACACCCTGCGCCGGGTCGGCAAGACCGTGCCCCCGAAGCGCCAGATTCTCAAGAACATCTCGCTCAACTTTTTCCCCGGCGCGAAGATCGGCGTGCTCGGCCTGAACGGCTCGGGGAAATCCACGCTGCTGAAGATCATGGCCGGGGTGGAGACGAATTTCGAGGGCGAAGTCGTCCCGATGCCGAATATGAAGATCGGTTTCCTGCCGCAGGAGCCGCAGCTGGATCCGGAAAAAACCGTGCGCGAGGCGGTGGAGGAGGGCCTGAGCGAAACGCTGGAGGCGAAAAAGCGTCTCGATGAGATCTATGCGGCGTACGCGGAATCCAACGCCGACTTCGACAAGCTCGCCGCCGAGCAGGCGAAGCTCGAGGCGATCGTCAACGTCGCGCACTCGGACAGCGCCGACCTGCAGATGGACGTGGCTGCCGACGCGCTGCGTCTGTCGCCCTGGGACGCCAGGATCGGCCCGCTCTCCGGCGGCGAGAAACGCCGGGTTGCGCTGTGCCGCCTGCTGCTCTCCAAGCCCGACATCCTGCTGCTCGATGAGCCCACCAATCACCTCGACGCAGAAAGCGTCGAGTGGCTCGAGCAGTTTCTGCGGAGGTTTCCCGGCACCGTGGTCGCGGTGACGCACGACCGGTATTTCCTGGACAACGCGGCCCAGTGGATCCTCGAGCTCGACCGCGGCTACGGCATTCCCTGGGAAGGCAACTACTCGTCGTGGCTCGAGCAGAAGGAGAAGCGCCTCGAGGTGGAGGAGAAGCAGGAGCAGGCGCGCATCAAGGCGATGCAAAAGGAGCTGGAGTGGGTGCGGCAGAACCCCAAGGGCCGCCAGGCGAAATCCAAGGCGCGGCTCGCGCGCTTTGAAGAGCTTTCTTCTTACGAGTACCAGAAGCGCAACGAAACGCAGGAAATCTTCATTCCGGTCGCCGAGCGTCTGGGCGACTCGGTGATCGAGCTGAGGGGCGTCAGCAAAGGCTACGGCGACCGGCTCCTCATCGACGATCTCTCCTTCAAGATGCCGCCCGGGGCGATCGTCGGCATCATCGGCCCCAATGGCGCCGGGAAATCGACGCTGTTCCGTATGATCACCGGCAAGGAAAAAGCGGACAAGGGCAAGATCGTCATCGGCCCGACGGTGAAAATGGCGCACGTGGACCAATCGCGCGAGGCGCTCGAGGCCGACAAGAACGTCTGGGAATTCATCTCGGGCGGCGCGGACATCCTCACCGTAGGCAAGTTCGAGATGCCCTCGCGCGCCTACCTCGGCCGGTTCAACATCAAGGGCGCCGACCAGCAGAAGAAGCTCGGCACGCTCTCCGGCGGCGAGCGCGGCCGGGTGCACCTCGCGAAGACGATGCTCGAGGGAGGCAACGTACTGCTGCTGGACGAGCCTTCCAACGACCTCGACGTCGAGACGCTGCGCGCGCTCGAGGACGCGCTGCTCGAGTTCGCCGGCTGCGTGATGGTGATCTCGCACGACCGCTGGTTCCTCGACCGCATCGCCAACCACATCCTCGCCTTCGAAGGCGACTCGAAGGTGAGGTTCTTCGCGGGGAATTACCAGGAATACGAGACGGACAAGGTGAAGCGGCTGGGCGAGGAAGGCGCAAAGCCCAGGCGAATCCGCTACAAGCCCTTGAAGCGGTAGCCGGGCTCGTCCCGGACTCCATGCCCCTTCGCGTCGCCATCCCCGACATGGTCTCGCCGTCGTATTTTCCCGCGATCGCGGCGGTCGAGCTCGGTTTCTTCAAAAAGGAGGGGCTCGACGCGACGATCGAGCTCGTCTTTCCGGTCACGAAAACTTTCGAAGAGCTGCGCGAGGGCAGGCTCGACTTCGCCGGCGGCGCCGCGCACGCGCCGCTCTACGCATTCCGCGACTGGACCGGGTGCAGGCTGATTTGCGCGCTCTCGCAGAACATGTACTGGTTCCTCGTCGTGCGCAAGGACATCGGCGCGAAACGCGGCGAGCTGCGCGCGCTCCAAGGCCTGCGTATCGGCGCGGCGCCCGGCCCGGCGGACGGCTTGAAGCGCATGCTCGTCGAATCCGGCATCGATCCGGAGCGCGAGGTGAACATCGCCCCCGTGCCCGGAGCCTCAGGCGCAGGCGCCTCTTTCGGCATGGCGGCGGCCAAAGCGCTCGAGGAGGGCGCGGTGGACGGCTTTTGGGCAAACGGCATGGGAGCCGAAGCGGCGCTGCGGCGCGGAATCGGCACGCTCGTCATCGACGCGCGGCGCGGCGACGGGCCGAAGGGCTCGCGGCACTACACCTTCCCGGCGCTCGTCGCGACTCAGAAATCGGTCGACGAGCGGCCCGATGAGGTCGCCGCGGCGGTGCGCGCCGTTGTCGGTGCGCAGGGCGCGCTGAAGAGCGATCCCTCGCGTGCCACCGAGGCGGCGAAAAGACATTTTCCCCCGGCGGAGCTCGCCCTGATCGCCGAGCTCGTGCGGCGCGACGCGCCGTTTTACGATCCGGAGATTTCCGGGGACACGGTGCACGCCCTCAACGCCTTTGCGAAGGACATGGGCCTTCTTTCGCAGCCGGTGTTCTACGAGCAAGTGGTTGCGACGCGGTTCAAGCACCTGTGGACGCGATGACAGGCAGTCGTCCAGCGTGGCGGAACAACAGCATTTGTTTCCCTCGGGCCGGAAAGCGGTAATTCGGCCAAAACCATTTACTTCAGTCGGGTGTTGGTTGATACTTCCCAGGCCCCAAAAAAATCCATGCCGGACCGCAGCAGGAAGACATCGCGCGACACATCCGGCAGGCAGTCCATGAAACGCAGCACCGAGCGCTTTCTCACGACGCACACGGGGAGCCTGCCGCGGCCCGAGGACCTCGTTCGCATGATGTACGCGAGGGAAGAGGGCGTGCCGGTAGATCGCGCGGAGCTCGGGGCGCGCATCCGCTCGGCGGTCGAGGACGTGGTGCGCAAGCAGGCGGCAGCCGGCGTAGACATTGTCAACGACGGGGAAATGAGCAAGCCGAGCTACGCCACCTACGTCAAGGACCGGCTCAACGGCTTTGGTGGCACGGGCAACACTTTCGTCTACCAGGACCTCGTCGAGTTTCCGAACCTCGCCAAGCGCGTGTTCGGCGACCCCGGGCGCTCGCGCAGGAAAACCCCGGGGTGCAACGCGCCGATCAGCGTGCGCGACGCTCAAGGCCCGCGGGACGACGTCGACAACCTCAAGGCGGCGGCCGGAAAAGTGAAGACGCAGGAAATGTTCATGAGCGCCGCCTCGCCGGGCGTGATCGGGCTTTTTTTCAGGAACGACTACTACCCGAGCCAGGAAGCCTATCTCTTCGCCATCGCCGACGCGATGCGGCACGAATACGAGACGGTAGCGAAGGCCGGCATCGTGTTGCAGATCGACTGCCCGGACCTCGCCATGGGCCGGCACATCCAATACGCGAATCTTTCGCTCGATGAGTTCCGCAAGAAGGCGCGGCTGCACGTCGAGGCGCTCAATCACGCGCTCGCGGGCATTCCGCCCGAGCAATTGCGCATGCACCTGTGCTGGGGCAACTACGAGGGCCCGCACCACTGCGACGTGCCGCTCGAGCACATCATCGACATTGTATTACTCGCGCGGCCAAGCGGCATTTCGTTCGAGGCCGCCAATCCGCGCCACGCTCACGAGTGGAAGGTGTTCGAGACGGTGAAGCTTCCCGAAGGCAAGGTGCTGATCCCGGGCGTGATCGAGTCGAAGACCAACTTCATCGAGCATCCGGAGCTCGTCGCGCAGCGTATCGGCCGCTACGCGAAGCTCGTCGGCCGCGAGAACGTCATCGCCGGGAGCGACTGCGGCTACGGCACCTGGGTGGGCCAGGCGGCGGTGGATCCCGACGTGGTGTGGGCGAAGATGGCGGCGATGGCCGAAGGCGCGAGAATCGCGACGCGCGAGTTCTGGAAACGATAGCTCAGCGCGGCCGGGCCCAGCGCGGCCACAGCCAGCCGAATGTGCCCGCGGTCAGGAGCGCGTAGACCAGTCCGTCGATCGCAGCTTGATTCCGGCACGGGCGATGACTTTACCCCACTTCGCGATTTCCGAGCGGACGAAGGCGGCGAATACCTGTCATCTCTTCAGCGTGGCGCCCGCCAACCGGGCGATCGCTGCCAGCGATGTCTGCGCCGCGTTCAGCCCAAGGCGAAAATCCTTGTCGGAGAACGTGGAGTACCGATCCGTCGGCTGGTGCCAATGGGGATTCCATCCGGCTCCGATTTGCATTCCCCGCTCGTTTTCGCGAAGGGTGATCGCCGGGGCGAGATCCATGAAAGGCGAGGAATCGGTATTGGTCATGTGGTGGCTGACCGCAGCGGGATAATTTCTCTATCGACTGACAATGGCACTCGTCGGCGATGCGTGCGCCAGCCAGGGCTGATGATAAGAGGCTATTGCAAGATTACAAAAGCTGATGCGAAAACCTCCGTCCTAGCACGTAGCTGAACCACCAGGCATTTCCGCTCGATCGCATGTCACGGTACACTAATTTTTTTCTTGACCCTGGCGACGCCAATCGAGTAGTCAACTTGGATGCCGAAAGCCGCATTCATTACCACTACGGTATCACTTGAAACGACCCCAGTGACACAATCGGGGGAAAATTTTCGAATTGCTTCTTCAACCGCTGCCGCCTTTAAAATTGGCGCTAGGCCCACTAGCCGGAGATCCTGCCTAACACAAGTAGTTTGCATCATTACGGGTCGGCTGAAAGAGCCCACTCCGACTTTTATACGCCCGCAGGATGATGCCGCGACGACTTCACCGTGGTTATTGTGGAAGTACGCTGTTACGACTTGTTGCGTATTCCTTAGGTAATCTTCTGGCAGCGGGGTTAGGTGCGCTTCCCTTTGTAGTCGCTGCATGCTGAGTATTGTTTCTTGGCAATCGTCTTGCCCAAGGTACTTGAAGCGAAGACTGTCAGTCTGGCTGAGATGTGGAACTGCAACGATGTTTGGAATGGGAATACGTATATTTGCAGCATGCACAGCGCTGATGTTTCCCACTATCCATATCATCCGCTCAATCACGGTCTCGTATCGTTCCAGAAGGATGGAAATTGTCTTGTCAATTTCTGGAAACGCACCAAAATACATTACGCGATGAAACTTCTGGATCAGGGAGGCAGCTGGATCAGGCGCGAGACCCTGTCCAACGCCGGCAAGAAGGATGCTACCCAATGAGGATAGACGCCCATGCGAGGATACATACTCTTTGTGATCGCGAAGACTCTGTTGTGCCAAAAGCTCCAGATCACTGAATATGACATTTGACATCCGGCCTCCTTTGCATGGTGCACCAACCGTGGCTGATAACGCATTCACCATCCCACCGACGGACACCAGCTACCATAGCAAAACTTATATTGCCAAGGTTGGTCATCTGGTCGGAGCCACTGTGAGCACGAGGTCATGTTCGATGAGCACAGTTTTTGTTGAAACTTGTTGCCCCCAAAGCACACATCTCTCATCGCCGATGACCCATTGACGCTCAATCCGGCCTATGCCCCTGCCCATTAGCACCTGGCCGGGTAGCTGGGGGTAGGACATGATTTGGGCTTTGCGCATCACGGGCAGTCACGGCACTCTATGGTCTTCGCTGACTCTCGACGAAGCGAAATCATGTTCTGAGTACGCCTCCCTCACGATCAGAGTTCTAGCTAGAAAGCATCGGTGAATTGTTGTCGAAGCGCAGCGGCGAAAATGGATTTCTAGACGCATGCGCCTGATTGGTGGCAACAATGTCGGCAACTATGTCGGATACCTTTGGCGCCAGTAAAATTCCATCTCGCCCGAGACCTGTTGCGACAATTGTTCCTCGACAATGACCAACGCCAATGATGGGTGCACCGTCTGGAGAATATGGCCGAAAACCAACGCACTCTTCGAGGAGTTCTAGAGTGAATGCACCAGGTAAGATATTTTCTGCTCGTATGCGCAAATTGTTTGACACGTGAGGGTCAATAGACGCATCGAAGCCAACATCATCTGATGTCGCTCCCGCTAACAATCGGCCATCATGTCTGGGAACCAGATATATATTGGGTGCCCAAACCACATGGTCGATCCAGATGGGACGGCGCATCCTTAACGTGAGAATTTGACCTTTTATCGGGCGCACAGGGACCCGAATTTTTGGCAGTAATCCCGACCACGCTCCAGTCGCAATCACCACAACATCCGCCCCCACCAATCGATCGGCAAGTTTTACTGCGCGCGCGCCATATTCGTCGATGACGATATCGCAGACTTCAGCGTCGTCGAGCAATGAACCTCCACAGAGTTGCACGGCTCGTCTGAGGGCAACCAAAACCCTGCGACTGTCAACTTGCTTGTCATTGGCACTGTATACGGCACCGCAAATATCTGAACTCAGGCTTGGTTCACGCCCAGCAAGGTCAGATTTCGAGAGCCAATCAATCGGAGGGTATGAAGCTTCATTGCGCTGATAGGATGATCGCAATTCATGCATTTCGCTCTCGGAAAGCGCTACGCGCAATGTGCCCTCTGTCCGATATTCAATATCGAGCTTCGAAGTCAGTTCTAGCTCCTGAGCGAAGTCGCTCCACATCAGCGCGCTCTCGTACATGAGTTGGCTGACACCAGGTGACATGTTCGCGGGACTAAACGAGGGAAGCAACATCCCGGCGGACGCCCACGTCGCGCTGCCCTGCAGATTCCCTCTATTCAGTACAATGACATTGAATCTCCTTTTCAAGAGCTTCCAGGCAATCGATAGCCCGCAAATCCCCCCTCCAGCCACTACGACTGTTTTTTGCATCAACGGTTTCTCCTTCGCCGATTCGCATGCTCGAAGTCGGTGTGAACCGATGTATTGGTCCAACTACAAGGAGCTCCGAGGTCTCAGCTGTTCTGCGCTTACTAACTCGACGATCTCAGACGGCAATGGCCGGGACCGGTATGGTGATCCCGCTCACAAAAATCCAAGTACCGACAACTTTCTTCTATGAGAGGCAGATACCGCCACGGGAGGATTGCCAGATTACTTGCGATAGGCTGACATAACAGCAGGAAATAACTGGTCGGAGATAACTTATTCCTGGAAACTCACCCGGAAAAGTACCTCTCAAGCTGTTTTTGCAGACGTCTTCGATGGAAATGCTGCATTCCATGCAGCCACCGCTACCGCCACAAGCGCAAACGGAATCACCAGATAGTTGAGGATGTCCCAGCCAAACCGATCAAACACCAATCCAGACAGGCTGGCTGCTACCGTCACAACTCCGAAGCTTAGAAACTGATATACGCCTTGAACGCGTAATTGGTCCTGCGGCTCATAGGACGTTGTGATGAGACTTGTCGAACCTACGAACATGAAGTTCCAACCAACCCCTTGCACGGTCAGCGCGACAAGGAAGTGTGTATAGGTGATTCCATCTAGCGCTATAAAAACACTAGCAAACATTAGCAGCGCGCCAGCAAGGCTTACGCACTCCACACCAAATCGTTTGATCAATGTGCCAGTGACAAACGACGGCGCGAACATCCCTACAAGGTGCCACTGGATAATGGTTGCAGTCGCGAGCACGGACAGGCCACAGCCAATCACCGCCAGCGGGGTCGCAGTCATCACAAACATCATTGCCGCCTGGGCCACGGCACCCAATGTGACCGCCACTAGGAACGGCCGGTACATTACAAGTCGGCGCAGCGGCTGTGGTGGCCTGGCGAAATCGCTTGCTTTAAGAGGAGCAATTTGAAGTAACCTGACCAATGCACAATATAAAACTGCAAGCACACCAACGGCGAAATATGATCCCGCAAACGGTACTGAAGAGAACAGCGCCCGCGCCCATGATGCGAGCATTGGACCGGCCAGAGCCGCAACGAGGCCCCCAAGCAACACGTACGAAATCGCTTGACTCTTGTTTTCTTTTGGAACGGCATCGGCTGCGGCAAACCGGTGGTATTGCCCAAACGCTTGATAAGCGCCGAGCAGGGCCATTCCCAGGCAGAACAATCCAAAGCTTCGTACAAATATTGCGTATGCCGAGAATGTGCCACCGATTGCGCCGGCAATGCTCCCTAAAGCGAAGCCGGCGCGCCGGCCACGTCTAGCCATAATTAACGCGGCGGGCACGGTGACCGTTGCCATCATGACAGTTACCAATGCCAATGGTACAGTAGCGTATGCTTTGTCGGGCGCCAATACTTGGCCGACGAGCCCTCCGACGGTCAGCGCGATCGCTGCTGTAGCTTGGTACAGTGCTTGGCAGCCCGCTAGCACGACGACATTGGATTGGGGTCTCCACATGCTAGAATTCTTTGCTTGGTAGCGTTCCTACGTGCCGCTCTTGAGCGCCATCGATCCGATTACCAATGGCGATTTCGCCTCTTCAGAGAGCCTCTTTGCCAAACTCTTCACAATGGTGGCAGATCGCAACGCAAGAAGACTGAATGATCCTGCGTCCCCCAAACCGTGGGAAGATTCGCACAAGCCGTTTAAATAGATTGGAGCTACATCGCCGGTTGTCTCTAATGAATAGTCGTAGTTGACGCACAACGTACCATCGTTATTCAGCTTGAAATGATGGCATAGAGACTGCAGTAGGCGTGGGCATTTCTCCTCGTTGTCACCTGGACCCAAGTTTCGAAACCCCGTAGCAAGGACAACGGCATCTACCCGTTCAGTGGCAATCGTGCCTCTGTGTTTCTCTCGCATAGTTAAAACCACTTTTTCGTCTTCGATCTGAGCCGCAATAATGTCGTAGTTCGACAGAATAAAAATCTGCTGTTTCCCGTCAAGTTTTTGCTCGTAGATCCGCCGATATAGTTGATTGATTACGTCCGCATCAGCAGACGAATAGTTCGTTCGTCTGAGTTCATCTGTGAGTGTCTGTCTACTGTGAAGCTTCGATCGATAAAAGTAGTCTACAAACTCTGGGAAGTAAACTCGTTCGCTGAATGGGCTCGTATCTTTCAATTGATAACCAAAGCTACGCATTACGTTGACGATTTCGATTTCTGGAAGGCGTGACGAGAGATCAATGACAATTTCAACTGCACTTTGACTTGCTCCCACGACGAGGATCCGATTGAAGTTTCTTTTGGAAGCTATTGACTGAATCCGAGAGAGATACTCAGTAAGGTGAAATACCCTCTCGCCGAGGATGGATTCGAACTCGCGTGGGATCAACGCGGTTCTTCCTGGGGCGACCACCAATGCTCTACACAACCTTAGCGTCCCATCTTCCGTGACAACCTCATAATGCGGGCCTTTGCTGGCAGGGAGCCTGGTAGATCTGAGCTCCACCACGGTCATTCCATATGTGACACGATTTCCAAAATGCTGTGCGACCCATTCGATATATCGAGAGTACTCCTTACGTAGTGGATAGGTGACGCCAAGATTTAAGAATTCAAACAGTCGATTATTCTGGTGAAGATAGTTGACGAACGTGTATCGGCTTTGTGGGTTGCGAGGAGTCACGAGGTCTCGTAGAGGATGGTTCTGTATATCAGACCCATCCAGCAACATGCCAGGTTGCCATGTCGCCGTGGACTGCGCCTCGAGAAATTCGGAGGTCATCCTCGGGTAAAGTTCCTCAAGGGAAACTGCTAGAGCAATATTAGCTGGCCCGAACCCTATCCCTAATACGTCCAACATGGTTCCCATGATCGGTTGTTGATAGCCTGGCTATCGTGTTCTTGCGAGGATTCCCGCAGGGATCGGAGCAGTGCGGATTTGCGTACGGTCGCGAAGGCTAGCCCACGAGCACGAGACGCCAAGTAGCTCCCGGAGTTGGTGTGCAAACCGTGGCATGATCGGATCGACCGCAATGGAAATCGCGCGCATTCCGCACCAAAGCCCGTTGACACCCCTCGCATTCTTGTGCCGGTTCGCAGGCTCACCCAAATGAAGTCGCTCTGCATAATCTGCCATCCAAGATACGAATCGGCTTATCCTCTCGGCACCGCGTCTAAGACTGAACTGCCTTGTCGTAAACGCACTATTCATTTGCGAGATGAACACTTCTATGGCGGCAGCTGTCTCATCTGAAAGATCACCTGTAATTGGCCCTATATCAACCGATCTGTTTATTTCTTTTACGAGTCTTTCCCATGGGTCTATCAGCGTGGCACAGCTAAGCTGCTTCATTTCGGTTAACGTAAAGTTCGTCTGTTGGTTTTCTGGGTTCGATAGGCTCAGATAAAAACGGACCTGATCGCTGGAATACTCGTTGAGAAGATCACGTGCCCAGATGGCATGCCCTAAGCTCGTGGAAAACTTGAAGTTATCCAGGTTGTAAAATTCATTGGTGATGATTGCGGCTGGAAGGATGGTGCGTGGACGTGCGGCAAAGAGCAGCGACAGGTGAACGATCGCAAAGAAGAACGAATTGTCATACCCAAGGAATTGTACGAGCTCACAACCGCTATCCTCCAACCACAAGTCGGCATTGCAAGAATTCACCTTACTCGCCGCGAGGCGTGTGGACCGAATCAAGCCGGGTAACATTTCAGCCCAAACGTTGATTACTTGATCACCGTAGCCCGGAAACGGAGCAGGTACACCCCAAGAAGACACATATGTGATCGGAAACTCCGGAAGTGGTTTTGCGAGAAGTTCATCCACGAGGTGCAGCAGGTGCGGGCGCCAGGACGACCACTTATCTGCATAGAAATTTCGAATCTGATTACGATATTTTTCAAGTGGAAGGAAAAGGGTGCGAACTCGCTTTCGTTCAAGTTCGTGGTCTCGACCGTATGGACACTCTAGGTCGATAAGATCTATTGCGTTGTTAGGGTGGCCGCAAGTTTCGCAAATCGCACCTTTCGTCTTAGCCAGGCATATGCTGCAGACGCCGCCCACGTAGCTTTCGAATAGCAAGCGTCTGTGCTCGGGGCAGTAAAGATGGTCCGTTTCGCGCTCTACGAAGGCCCCGGCCTTGTAGAGCGACATAAAAAAATCCTGAACGAAGCGTGCATGGTCTGTGTCTGGGGAGCTGAATACATCGATGTCGACGTCCGCGCGGAGGAGCGTTTCCTTTATTTTTTCCGTGAATTCCGTTGCGAGTTCTCGAGGGTCGCGCCCAAGACGCTCGGCTGTCGTCACGACATACGTTTGGTTATCGTCAGCACTTGAGACATAGAGTACAGGCCGCCCGTTTAATCTTTGAAATCTCTTAAATGCATCCGCCGCCAAATAAGGCCCGGACAGATGGCCGACATGAAGATCGCCGTTCGTTGTCGGCGGTGTTGCCGTAACGATAACTCCCCCTTTCATGACCTACCCCTGCGCAGATCCACCCCACCAAATACACAGCATCTCCAAAGGTTGAGTAGTTGAATCGTTTAAAAGCGTGTGCTCGCTGAAGGGCGGTAGATAGACCACGTCACCTTTTACGACGCGTTTTGTCTCATCGTTGACACTCATGAGTCCTTTTCCAGCGAGAATGATGAATGTCTCTTCCTCATCATGACTGTGACGGGTCGTTCGGGTCCCCGGCTTGACGGTTGCCCATGCACTACCCCATGGGGATTCGACCTTTCCCTTCCACGGAAAAAGGCGGCGAAAGTCACAGCCATATTCATCCCTGATCACTGCATCCGCTGCTGCCTGCATATCCATTATTTTCTCCTTCAGTTGGTCACGACCGACTTACAACTGTACACATCCCACTGCTCTTTAATGACGAGGCAAAACTCGTTGCGCCCCCCCTAGCTGAAAGCGACTGGCCCCCTTCCCTTAAAAACGTTTTATATCCTAAAAAATGTCGTCTTCCTAGCTGTCAAAACTAAAAACGGGAAACACCTGACAGGGAATTACCTATAAATCAGAGGTTTATACCTGTAAATCAGAGGGTTACCCTGTCGGGAATTTAAAACAACGCAGACGACGCAGCGTAATTCGACCGTTGTCATTTCCTGCAGGATTGTTTTCACGTTTCAGTCTGATATCCTACGGAGACTGTGATATCCAGCCTGGCGGGGCTCGCAGCAAACTCAACAAACTCAAATCAGCAAAGGGGAGGGAAATAACTGTATGCGGCTTAACGAGATTTTCGAAACTCATGAATCTGCAGTTCGTGCGTATTGTCGCGACTTCTCGGCTGTTTTTGTCAAGGCTCAAGGGACACGCTTATGGGATGAGAGGGGGCACGAGTATCTCGACTTCTTTTCCGGCGCAGGGGCGCTGAACTACGGGCACAACCCAGGCACAATCAAGCGACGGCTCCTTGAGTACGTGGCCGCCGATGGAATCACGCATTCACTAGACTTGTATACGGAGGCAAAGGCTCGTTTTCTTGAAGCTCTGGACCAAATAATCCTCAAGCCGCGCAATCTCCGATACGTCGTGCAATTCACTGGCCCGACGGGGACGAACTCGGTTGAAGCGGCGCTTAAGCTTGCTCGAAAGATCACAGGCCGTACAACTATCATCGCTTTCACGAATAGCTTTCACGGCATGTCGTTAGGGTCTCTGTCAGTGACAGCGTCTGCATTCAAGAGAGCTGCGGCTGGAATACCTCTCATCGAAGCGCTGCACATGCCGTTCGACGGGTACTTTGGAGACACCGTTGACACCGCAGCGTATATCGAGAAGCTGCTTGACGATCCCGGCAGCGGCATTGCGTTACCTGCGGCGTTTATCGTCGAGACAATTCAAGCGGAGGGCGGGATCAATGTAGCCAGCATTCAGTGGCTGCAGCGTCTGCGACGTATCGCTTCCGAGCGTGGCGTTCTACTCATCGTCGACGATATTCAGACAGGCTGCGGCCGCACCGGCCCCTTCTTCAGTTTTGAAGAGGCCGCGCTTTATCCTGACATGGTTTGCCTTTCGAAATCGATCAGTGGATACGGTCTACCGCTGGCACTTCTTCTAATCCGCCCAGAGCTCGATAAATGGAGTCCCGGTGAGCATAACGGAACTTTTCGCGGCAACAATCTCGCCTTTGTAACTGCGACTGCAGCTCTGAACTTCTGGATAGACCAGCGCTTCGAGCATGAAATCATGCGCAAAGGACACTTGATGCGCGCTGAGTTAGCCAGGATCTGCGGAAATTCAGCGGAGATCAAAGGACGTGGAATGTTGGTAGGTCTTGCTTGGGCTGACCGGCAGACCGCAAAGGCTGTTTCTTTAGGTGCCTTCGACAAAGGACTGATCGCCGAAACGTGCGGTCAGTATCAACATGTTCTCAAGTTGATTCCGCCCTTAACTATCACAGACGAAGATCTAATGGCTGGTCTCAATATCCTGGCCGACACCATCAAAGACGTTAGACAGGCTAACGGAAAGTCGCCGGTTCCCGCAATGTCGGTGGCCTGACATCCGTAAGCCTAAGGTCAGTGGTGTATCCAATCAAAACCAAATTGCGCGAGGAGCACAGTATGAATGCGAAGAGGTGGCGCACAGAAGTGCAATATTTGATCATCGGAGCTGGTCCTGCTGGCCTCCAGCTGGGCTATTACCTGAAGAACGCGAAGCTCGACTATCTGATAATCGAACGCGACGAAACGCCCGGCGCATTCTTCAAGAGGTTCCCGCGGCATCGTAAGTTGATCTCCATCAACAAGATTTATACCGGATCTTCGATTCCGGAAGTTAATCTTCGCTGGGACTGGAACTCGCTGCTATGTGACGATCCGGCGCTGCTGTTTAAGAATTTCAGCAGAGACTACTTCCCGCACGCCGACACGATGGTCGATTATCTGAAGGCATTCGCAGAACATTATCAACTCAGTGTGGAATACGGATTCGACGTCAAGGTTATATCCAAGAGAAATGGAAAATTCCATGTCCACGATAAATCTGGGCGGGTTATCGAAGCGCGTTATCTGATTGTCGCGACCGGCCGTAGCGCCCCATACCTTCCCTCCTTTCCGGGTGTTGAGCATTGCGACAGGTATTGGGATGTCTCGACAGAACCCAGTGAATTTATTGACAAACGAGTTTTCATTATCGGGAAAGGAAATTCGGGATTTGAAACTGCGGACAACTTAATCGCAACAACATCCGCTATTTTTTTAGCAGGTCCTAACCCAATGCGTCTGGCTTGGAAGACCCACTATGTTGGCGACGTCAGAGCCGTGAACAACAATTTCCTGGATACGTTCCAGCTCAAATCACAGAATGCTCTTCTCGCTGCAGAGGTCGAGCGCGTATCCAGGGAAGGAAGCCAGCTTCGGGTAAGTATTCGACACACGCGCGCCGAAGACCAACGTCGAGATATTTTAGTAGATCGAGTCATTCTGTGCACGGGCTTCCGCTTCGATAGCTCGATTTTCGACGAGAGCTGCCGTCCCGAGTTAACGCTAGGCGAGCACTTGCCAAAGTTAAATGGCGATTGGGGATCAGCGAATGTGCCGGACCTATATTTCGCCGGGACCCTTATGCACGCGCTCGACTATAAGGAGGCGTACTCGGGTTTTATTCATGGATTTCGATACAACATTTTATCGCTCATGCGAATTTTCGCAGTAACCCATTTCGGCCACGACTGGCCAAGCCGACCCGTCTCGCGGGACTCTAGAACCCTTGTCGGTACAATCTTCGATCGGCTGCACAACGTCTCGTCTTTATTCCAATCACCTGGCTTCCTCACGGACCTAATCACTCTCGAAGGAGGTGCCGCAGCTCTTTACGAAGATGTTCCCCGGACATACGTCCCGCTCAATGCATACTTTGCAAAAAGCCAGCGTCTACAAATCACTTTGGAGTTTGGCACCGACAAGACCCAGGACTCTTTTAGTACGGTCCGGTACCCATTTTCAAAAGGTGGAGAGCAAAGCACTTTTATCCACCCGGTGATTAGATTCTTCGATGGCTCTGATCTGGTCTCGACGCACCACGTACTGCAGCACCTTGAAAACCAATGGGGTAACGAGCACGCCAAGGGCTTAGCTGCGAACTTCATTGACGATTGCTTCCGAGTAAGGCAAAGCGTTGCCAGTTGAACTGAATGGCCTAAAAATGATTCGCCGAAACTCCTGGCATCCTTTTTGCTCGAGACTCGTGCTCCGGAGAGAAGAGCAACATGACTGGCCCCGGCAAAACTACGGCAGCCCGATTTTGGCAAGCGATGTCCGAGCAGGAGAAGCATTAGGCGAATGTCGCCAAACATGCATGGCTCGGAGCTAAGACCCATCGGCACTCCGGCGCACATGGAGCATCGTTTTGCGCTAACAGCCCCCCAGATTGCAATCTGGCTCGACGAAGCGCTGCATCCAGAAAGACCAATTTACAATACTGGTCAGACGCTGACGATCCGAACCACCCTGGACACGAACTGCTTCGTCACGGCGGTACGCAGAGTGGTAGCCGAAAATGACGCGTTGCGGTTGCGCTTTGTCCAACGAGGTGGCGAGATCTATCAGGAGGTGGCAGATGAGCTTTCTGTTGATGTGGAGCTAAGTGACTTCTCTGCCGAGAAAGATCCCGAAACGATGGCGACGACCTGGCTTGAGCGGGTGTTTTGGAAGCCTTTTGCCGCAACTGACTTTCCTCTCTTCAACTTTGGGCTCGCCAAAGTTGCCGAAAACCAGTTCATCTGGCTTCAGAAATACCATCATCTAATCATCGATGCGACCGGACGTCAGCTCGTCGCCGCCCGTGTCGCGACAATCTATAACGCCCTCTTGGGTGGCGAGCATCCACAACCGCCACGTGGGGGGACGTATCGTTTGGCCAGCGATCTAGAAAAGAAATACTTATCTTCGGAGCAGTACTCGATCGACGAAGTTTATTGGAGATCTCGCTTCGCCGATCTTCCTGAACCGATCGTTCAAATCGACGTGCGCTTGAGTGACAAGTCGCGATCGGGACGTGCGACACGCCTCGATTGCGATTTGACCCGCGACGAGTCTACCGCACTACGCGCGTTCTCGCGCCACCAGGGCTCAACCGTTTTCAGGGTCCTGCTTGGCCTCGCTTGGTCATGCTTTAGTCGTCTTTATAGAAACCCTGATCTGGTCTTTGGTGTCTCGTTGGCCAATCGCTCTGAGGCCGAGATTAAGCACACGGTGGGGCTATTCTCGAAAGTGATGCCGTTCCGGCCGCGTCTTAACCTGACAATGAGTTTTGGTGACGCGCTGTCCGCTATCGAGAAAGATCTCAAAGAGGATCTCAAGCACCAGAGATATCCGACGGACCACATCAATCGGATTCTGCGGTTGCGGCGCTTCAGCCGTGACGGGCTTTACGACGTGCTAATTAACTACGTGCGGAATGATTATGGCTTTGACATCGGTGGCGCGCCGATCTCGTGCTCCAATCTGTCAGCGGGGTTTGTCGTGCCGTGGTCCATCATGGCAATGGAGTACGGTGTCGATGATGTCATTCGCATAGTGATCGACTACGATGCAGGTCGCATTAAGTCCGATGAAGCCGCCAGATTCCTTCGGTGCTTTCGTATGCTCCTGTCCAGGGCTCCAGATGCTGCTGAGATCGCTATCGGACAGCTCCCGATGATCTCTACCCAAGAACTCACCACGCTCATCAGCGAACGCCACGGCAAAGTTGTAAATATATCTCAGAGCGCCACGCTCGCGACACTCCTTGCCGAGCAAGTGACACGCACTCCAGGAGCAACTGCACTAATTTCTGGGACGGATCGGCTTAGCTACGCCAATCTTCACGCGCGGGCCGACCGGCTCGCGCAGAAACTCGCTGTGCTCGGCGTTGGACCGGATACAGTGGTTGGCGTGTGCCTGCCTCGTACTATTCATCTGATAATCGCCATTCTGGCCGTACACAAAGCTGGGGGAGCTTACCTATCGCTTGATCCTAACTACCCGCCGGAGCGCATCACATTCATGATCGGAGATGCAGGTGCCAAGATCATCCTCACGGCTCGATCCCACGCAGCTCTGCTACCCGAGGGATGTGCTCGTCTAGTCTTCGCCGACGAAGAGCCTTCCGAGGATGCACACGAATTACCGACACTCAATTCTGGGAATTGCGCTGAACCAAGTGACCTCGCCTATGTGCTCTATACGTCTGGCTCGACGGGAAGACCAAAGGGTGTAGCTGTGACACATCGCGGAGCAGTCAATGTGGTCCTGTCTTCGCTAGACCTCCTCGAGGAGGGTGACTGTTCGGGCGTTCTCTTCGCGACGTCGGTGAACTTTGACATCTCGGTCTATGAAATTTTCCTGCCTCTTGCCTCCGGAGGTACGATCATACTTGTCGACAACCTCTTTGACCTCAAGACGGCGCCAGCGCTGGAGCAAGTACGACTGGTTAATACCGTCCCCTCGCTGCTAGAAGCATTTCTGAAGTGGAACAGCCTCCCCATCGGTGTACGTGTCATCAACCTAATAGGCGAGGCATTGCCGCGCACCCTCGCGGACCGGATCTTTAGTGATCTGCCACACGTTCGTCTGTTTAACCTTTATGGCCCGACTGAGACAACAGTTCAGTCGACAGGGTCCGTGGTTAACCGACACGACCGCCGCTCACCTCCGATTGGAAAACCGCTTTGGAACACCAATGTTTACGTCCTAGACGAACTCTTACAGCCAGTGCCGGACGGGGCCATTGGCGAACTTTGGATCGGCGGCATTGGTCTCGCGCGAGGTTACCTTAATCGACCCGAGTTGACGAGGGAGCGGTTTAAAGCAAATCCCTTCGGTGAGGGCCGAATTTACAGGTCTGGAGATCTCGTTCGCTGGCTTTCCGATGGGCAGCTTGAGTATATCGGTCGTGTCGACCATCAAGTGAAGATCAATGGCTTGCGAATTGAACTTGGCGAGATTGAGGAGCGCCTCCGAACTCATCCCGCAATCCGGGGTGCCACGGTGACAGCCCCAGCCGATTCAGACGGCCGTGGGCGGTTGGTTGGCTACGTGGTAGCAAACCCCGGCATCGCAAAGCCGGACGACGAGGTAGTCCGTGAATATCTTGGAGTCACGCTTCCGGCTCATATGATACCGACAACTCTGATGTGGCTCGATGCACTGCCGCTAACAGCAACGGGTAAAGTCGATCGGAAGGCGCTTCCTGCTCCACCGGTACTCGCGGCTGGAGTCGCGTCCAGTGGAAAAGGCCGCCCACCACTCGATGAGATCGAGGACGCACTCATAGAGGTTTGGGGGGGTTACTTCAACGGCAGGAGAATCGATGTCGATGAAAACTACTTCGAACTTGGCGGTGATTCGCTCACGGCATTCTGGCTGATAGCCCGATGCAACGAGCGCCTGGGCCTCAACCTGCCTTTGTCTACCCTGTTCGCCAACCCTACAATCGAGCGTTTGGCGATCGCCATTCGTGCAGCCGCAGGAGAGGATGTCTCATTGCGTCGACAAGCTCAACAGGACTGCCGGGCTTTTCCGGACCGATAGACAAGCCTTCTGTAATTATAGTAACTATTACGACGACCCGTCAGAAACACCCGACATGCAAGTGCGGTAGTCCAAATGCCCACCACCGACGCACGTCCAATCGGAATAATATCTCCCAGCATGTCGTCTGTCCCGCCGCCTCGACGAGAGCGGACCAGCAGAAGCACAAGTACATATATTCATGTCAGGATTTTCCGGTACTGTATGAAACCTGAGCGGTTCGCGATTCGATCGTACAGCAGCATGGCGTTCACATTAGTCTCTTGCGTCAGCCAGTGGACACGTGAGCATCCTGCCATCCGAGCAGCACTATAGACATGTTCGATCAACTTGCGCCCAAGACCCCTTCCCCGCATGTCATCCGCAACAAAGAGATCCTGTAGGTAGCAATAATTACCGATAGTCCAGCAGGAACGGTGTAAGACCCAATGTACAATTCCCACAGCTCTTTCCTCGACGAGACCGAGAGCACCAAATACAGGCTCACCTTCATCAAGTATCCGGGTCCAAGTCATATGGCTCGTCTCAGCGGGGATGTCTATCTGGTAGAACGTCTGATAGCCACGCCAGAGTGAAAGCCATGCGCCATGGTCGGCGGCAATGAGCGCGCGCACGCAGATGGCTTCGGCAGCAGTCATTAGATCAACCTCTGTTGTTTCTGATAGTAATCTGGAAAGGAGAACATGTTTTTCACCCGACGTACCTCATAACACCTATAGTATATTATTGGTTCAAATCCTGAGCTATCGCCAGTCGTTAGCAAAGTGATTATGCGTGTAAACGTGGCGATCCTCCTATTTCCAGAAGTCGAAGTGCTCGATTTTGCCGGGCCCTTTGAGGTGTTTTCCACGGCTAGCCGCGTAGCTTTACGCGATCAAGAACTACCAGAAGCACCGTTCTCTGTATTTGCTATTGCTCAAAGTAAGACGACTGTTCGAGCACGCGGTGGATTGATCGTGTGGCCGCATTACAGTATCGACGATCATCCGCCGGTAAATGCACTCGTTGTACCGGGTGGCATAATAGACGAGCCGCTGCATAGCACCGCAACAATCGATTGGATCCGACGAGTCGCCGATAGAGCCCAACTAGTCGCATCTGTATGCACGGGTGCCTTCCTCCTCGGACGCGCTGGACTGCTTCATGGATTGTCCGCGACGACCCATTGGGAGGATATCGACGCTCTGAGGGCTATGCTGCCGGACACTCGGGTGATCGAGAACCAAGCCTGGGTGGACGAGGGTAAGATCGTAACATCAGCGGGAATATCGGCAGGTATCGACATGAGCCTACATGTCGTTCAACGCCTACTGGGCGAAAATGTTGCGCGTGCGACTGCTCGACAAATTGAGTACCGATGGCCAGATGACTCCCGATCATCGTCACGCTACAGGTAGTCCCCAAGGCCAACCCAGCGCGCCAAGTCCAGCAGTTCGCATTGCCGGCTCACCGGCAGTTCGTACTCGCGGTTAATCATCGCTTTGCGCTCCCCAATCCCGCTTTGTTGAGCGCGCCTTCCCAAAAATCGTTCTCCAGCGCCAGCTGCCCGATCTTCGCGTGCAGCCTTCACATCGACTGGGGGCACATCGCTTCCGCCGCGGACCGTCGAAGACCTCCTCGGCACCTTCGCCTTGAACCGGGCACTATGGTTCCTACGGGGCCTTCTCATCGTCTCTGCTCCTATCAAAAGTGCTTCACTGGGGAGCAGTTCTATCACTTATCGCTCTGTCCAGTTTTTTGGGCCACCTCTTACAGCAGGATCGGCAGCCACAGCGCGGATAGTCCTGTCATGACAACCTCCTTTGGTTGAGCAACGTTTGCCTTGCGCGGGGTCCGGTTTCATTGCAGCTTGATTCCGGCGCGGGCGATGACTTTACCGCACTTCGCGATTTCCGAGCGGATGAAGGCGGCGAATACCTTTCATCTCTTCAGCGCCGCGCCCGCCAACCGGGCGATCGCTGCCAGTGATGTCTGCGCCGCGTTCAGCCCAAGGCGAAAATCCTTGTCGGAGAACGTGAAGTACCGATCCGTCGGCTGGTGCCAATGGGGATTCCATCCGGCTCCAATGTGCATTTCTCGTTCGCTTTCG
>Ga0137372_10001502_pt1 | contig 22506 bp, 18 predicted proteins | sample SagtaG_6_FD_104911 | JGI IMG/M metagenome (GOLD analysis project Ga0137372, IMG submission 104911) | Vadose zone soil microbial communities from Sagehorn Ranch, Mendocino, California, USA - Sage1_R_60_16 metaG | ecosystem: Environmental > Terrestrial > Soil > Vadose zone | place: USA...
CAGCCCCGGATCCGCAGGCCGGTTGGCCGCCAAGCTCGAGCGGCTCTTCTACGAAGCGGCGCCCGATTCCCCGGAGAAGCCGGGGCACTACCGGCGCGCGGGGGATTCCGTCGAGGTCTACACGCGTGATTTCTTCTATCCGGGGCGGCAGTTTCACGGCTATCGGGCTCGGATCGCCTTCGCGGGCGACGTCGTGCGCTCGGTCGTGGACGAGCACGGCGACCCGCTGCCCGCCCTGATCATCGAGCCCGAGCGGCTCGGCGCGGTTTTCGGCGAAGAGTTCGAAGATCGGACGCTGGTCCGGTCAGAAGAGGTCCCGCGGTCGCTGACGGACGCCATTCTGGTGACGGAAGACCGCGACTTCTACCGGCACTCCGGGGTCTCGATCAAGAGGACGTTCGGCGCGATCTTCGCCACGATGCGCGGCGGGGCCGTTCAGGGCGGCTCGACGCTGACGCAGCAACTCGTCAAGAACGTCTACCTGACGCCGGAACGCACGCTGCGCCGCAAGGCGATCGAGGCCGTGATGGCGGTCGTTCTCGACGCGCGATATTCGAAGGACCAGATCCTCCAGGCGTATCTGAACGAGATCTATCTCGGCCAGCACGGCTCGATCGCCATCAAGGGGGTCGGCGAGGCGGCCCGATTCTACTTCGGCAAGCAGGTTTCCGATCTGGACCTGGCCGAGTCCGCGACGATCGCCGGCATGATCAAGGCCCCCAACTCCTACTCTCCCTTCCGAAGCCCGGACCGTTCGCGGGACCGGCGCAATCTCGTTCTGGCGCAGATGCTCGAACAGAAAAAGATCAGCCGGGCGCAGATGGAAGCGGCGATCGCGTCGCCGCTCGTCCCGCGCGTTCGGCGGGCGCAGAAGATCATCGCGCCGCACTTCGTGGACTTCGTCAAGGCGGAGCTCACGGAATCGTATGGCGGCAAGCTCCGCACGCAGGGTCTCCAGATCTTCACGACGCTCGACGTGGACCTCCAGCAGGCTGCGCAGCGGGCGGTCACGGGAGGGCTCGCGGCGCTCGAGAGCCGCTACCGGCGACTCGCGGTCGCGGCGCGCCACGCTCCGCTGCAGGGCGCGCTCATCCAGCTCGAGCCGGAGACGGGCGCTGTCAAGGTGCTCGTCGGCGGGCGCGACTACCGCCTTTCCCAGTTCAACCGTGTCACGCAAGCGCACCGCCAGCCCGGCTCGCTCTTCAAGCCGTTCGTGATGCTCGCGGCGTTCGCGCGCCGGGACCTTTCGCCGCCCGTGACTCCGGCGACGATCCTTTCGGATTCGCCGATCACGGTCGAGTGGGGCCGCCGGCGCGCGTCCGAGCGCTGGACGCCGCGCAACTACGACGGCGGCTACCGCGGGCCGATCTCGGTGCGCCGCGCCGTCGAGCTTTCGATCAACATCCCGACGGTCCGGGCGGCGCTCGCCGCCGACCTCTCGACGGTTCTCGCCGCGTCGAGGGCGGCCGGAATCAGCTCCCGGATGGAGCCTTATCCCTCCGTCGCTCTCGGCGCGTTCGAGATCTCGCCGATGGAGATCGCGTCCGCCTACGCCGTGCTCGCCAACGGCGGCGTCCGAGTCGAGCCGAATGCCATCGTCGGTGTTCTGACCTCCGACGGTCGCATCCTGGAACGGAAGGAGACCCCGTTGAAGCAGGTCTTGCCGGCCGATGCCGTTTTTCTGATCGACTCGATCCTGCGGGGCGCCGTGGATCGCGGAACGGCGGCCGGCGCCCGCGCGGGCGGGCTGCGCGGCGTGCTGGCCGGAAAGACCGGGACCACGAACGACGGCCGCGACGCGTGGTTCGTCGGCTTTTCTCCGCGCTTTCTCGCGACGATCTGGGTCGGTTACGACGACAACCGGGGCCTGAACCTCTCCGGCGCCCAGGCCGCGGTTCCGATCTTCGCCGACTTCTCGCGGTCGCTCCCCCCGCAATTCTTCACGGAGGGTTTTCCGGTGCCGTCGGACATCGTGACGGCCGAGATCGATCCGGACACCGGATTCCTCGCGACGCCCGGGTGCCCGCGGCGCATGACGGAAGTCTTCATCGCGGGGACCGCTCCGAGCGCACTCTGTCCGGAGCACCAGGGCTTCACGTTGGGACCCGAGCCGTATCCCACTCCGCCGCCGGAGGAGTTTCCGGAAGACGAGGAGGATCGGCCGCCGGGATAGGAGAAACCGCTTCGTCTGATAAATTGATCGGTTCGATGAAACGACTTCCCCGAACCGCTCCTGTCATTCGCATCCTCGGCGCGCGGACCCACAACCTGAAGAACATCTCCGTCGAAATTCCGCTCTCCCGCCTGACCGTCGTGACCGGGGTCTCCGGTTCCGGCAAGTCTTCGCTCGCTTTCGACACGCTCTACGCGGAGGGGCAGCGCCGGTACGCCGAGTCGCTCTCGACGTATGCCCGGCAGTTCTTAGAGAGGCTGGACCGTCCCGACGTCGACGCAATCGAGCCCGTGCCGCCGGCGATCGCGCTCGAGCAGAAGAACGGGGTCCGCAACGCCCGATCGACGGTCGGCACGCAGACCGAGATCTCCGACTCGCTGCGCCTCCTTTTCGCGCACGGCGGAACGACGTTCTGCCCGGACTGCGATCTCGCCGCGGTGCCCGGAGGAGTGGACCGGGCGGTCGAGGAGCTCGCCGCCTTCGAGGAGGGATCGCGGGTCGTTCTCGCCGCTCCCGTCGACTGGAGGGGAAACGATCGGCCGGACAAGCGGCGCGGCCGGAAACGCCGCGAGCGCGAGGAAGGGCTTCGGGTCGCGGAGTTGAAGCGCGCCGGCTTTTTCCGCGCGCTCGATCCCTCCGGCGAGACCGTCGAGATGCCCGACGATCCCTCCGGAATCGAGGCGCTTCTCGACGCGGAGGGGCGGTTGCCCGTCGTCGTCGGACGCTTCATCGTTCGCGAGGATTCCCGGGCGGAGATCGCGACCGCGGCGGAAGCCGCGTTCTCGATGTCCGGGTCTCTGCTCGCTCGAACCGACCAAGGGACGCGGACCTTCCGCCGGGGCCTCCACTGCAGCAATTGCGGGTGCGACTTCCGGGACCCGACGCCCCCGCTCTTTGCGTTCAACTCGCCGCTCGGGGCCTGCCCGACGTGCGAGGGCTTCGGACGCGTGATCGGAGTCGACCTGGAGAAGGTCATTCCCAACTCGAGCCTGAGGTTGGACGAGCGGCCGGTCGCCACCTGGAACACGCCGGCGTACGAATCCGCCTACGACGATCTCTTCCGGGCGTGCCGTCGATATTCGGTCCGCACGGACGTGCCGGTCGACCGGCTGTCCGCTCACGAGCGGGAAGTCCTGATCAAAGGACGCGGCGAGTTCTACGGCATCAACGGTTTCTTCGAATGGCTCGAGACGAAGCGCTACAAGATCCACGTGCGGGTCCTCCTCGCGCGCTACCGCGCCTACCGCCTGTGCCCCGACTGTCGGGGCGCCCGCCTGGGACCGCCCTCGCTCTGGGTCCGTTTTCGGGGGCGCACGATTCCCGAGCTCGTGGATCTCCCGTTGCGGGACCTGAAGATCTGGTTCGACGAGCTCTCGCTCGACGCTCTCGAGGAGGAGCGGCTCGGCTCGGTCGTGGCGGAGATCCGTTCCCGCGTCCGGTACATGAATGACGTCGGGCTCGAGTATCTGACGCTCTCCCGCGCGGCGCGCACGCTCTCCGGCGGAGAGTCTCAGAGAATCGGCCTCGCCTCCGCGCTCGGCGGCTCGTTGACCGGAACGCTCTACGTTCTCGACGAGCCCACGATCGGCCTCCACGCGGTGGATACGCGGCGGCTGCTCGCGATCCTGCGGCGGCTCGCGGATCGCGGAAACACCGTCGTCGTGGTCGAGCACGATCCGGAGGCGATCGAGGCGGCGGACCACGTCATCGACCTCGGGCCCGGCGCCGGCAGCCTCGGCGGGCAGGTTCTCTTCGAGGGAACGCCACGCGCGCTCGCGAGGGTGAAGTCTTCGGCGACCGGAGAGCTGCTGCGGCGCCGGGGTCTTCCTGGAACCGGGAAGTCCGGGTCGGCGGCGCCCGAGGCGCCTACCGGGACGGCGCGGGGCGGCCGCGTGGTCGCGTTCCGGCGCGCCGAGGGTGCGGTGACGGTCGTCGGCGCGCGGGAGCACAACCTGAAGAACCTGACGGTCCGGTTTCCGCTCGGCCGACTGGTCTCGGTCTCCGGCGTCTCGGGATCGGGGAAATCGACCCTCGTGCGTGACATCCTCCACAACTCCTACGCGCGCCGCTTCAAGGGAACGGTCCAGCTCGACGTCGGGGCCCACGATCACATCGAAGGATTGGAGCTCGTCTCCGACATCCTGCTCGTCGATCAGAGTCCGCTCGGGAGATCCGCGCGATCCAACCCGGTGACCTACACCAAGGCGTGGGACGAGATCCGGCAGGTCTTCGCGCGAACCGCGCGCGCCGTGTCGCGCCGGATCACCGCGCGGGACTTTTCGTTCAACTCTCCGGGCGGCCGCTGCGAGGTCTGCAAGGGGACCGGCTGGCAGACGATCGACATGCAGTTCTTGGCCGACGTCACGGTCCGGTGCGATGCCTGCGATGGGCGGCGGTTCCAGGGCCGGGTGCTCGCCGTACGTCATCGCGGGAAGAACATCGGCGACGTCCTGTCGATGACCGTCGACGAGGCGATGTCTTTCTTCTCGGAGGAGACTTCGATCGTGCGGCGGCTGGCGCCGCTCGCCGAGGCCGGCCTGGGCTATCTCCCGCTCGGTCAGCCCACGGCGACGCTCTCCGGCGGCGAAGCGCAGCGCCTGAAGCTCGCTTCGTTTCTCGAGATTCGCCCGGCGACCGCGCGGGGCGTGCTCTTCCTCTTCGACGAGCCGACGACGGGACTCCACGCCTCCGACGTGGACCGGCTGCTCGGAACGTTCCGGCGTCTCATCTCCCGCGGGCACTCGGTCGTCGCGGTCGAGCACCACCTGGAGTTCCTGTCGGCGTCCGACTGGATCATCGACCTCGGGCCGGGAGGCGGCGACGAGGGAGGACGCATCGTGGCCGAAGGACCTCCCGAGGACATCCGGCGCTCACCGGTTAGCCTGACCGGCCGCTTCCTCGCCGAAACCGCGCCCTCTCTGCCTCCGGAGGAGCGCCAGAGACGGGCCCGACGGGGGCCGCGCTAGAGGCTAGGGAGCCCCGATCGGCTTTCCGCGGGAGCCTTCGAGAAACGCAGTCAGCTTCTGTTTTCCGCCGTAGCCCTGCGCGATCGCGATCTGGCGGCCGTCGGGCGCGGCGACCACGAGAGTGGGAAACGCCTCGACCCGGTAGCGACGCTGGAGCTCGACCAACCATGCGGGATTCGTCCCCTCCTCGCGCATCCGGTCGACGACGCGCACGGGCACGTACGAAGCGTCCACCATCGCCGCGACTTTTGCGTCGCTCCAGCCGTCCGAGTCGAGCACGTGGCAGGGCACGCACCACTCGGCGGTGAAGTCGTAGAGGATCGGTTTGCCGGAGGACCTTGCGGCGGTCGCCGCCGCGGAGGGGGCCATCCAGTGAACGAGGCCTCCCGCCCCCCCGTCTTTCTTCGACGTCACCGACGTCACCAGCCGGAAAAGCGCCGCCGCGAGAAGGATCCAGAGAAACACCGCGGAGAGTTTCGACTGGGAGCCCGAAGAGAAGCGGCGCCGGTCAGCCGGCCCGGAATCGGGCGGCTCGCTCCTCGCGAGAGGGGCGGCGTCAGTCCTGTCCATAGGGCAACTCCCTTCGGCTGAAAATCACGGCCGCGAGCACCAGGTAAACGGTCAACGCGAAGACCCAGCGGCCGGTCGCCGATCCCAGAATACCGTCCCCGCGCAACGCTTCATTCCAGGAAACCTGCGGCAGAAGGTTCTCCCGGGCGGCGTCGGCCGCATCGCGCAGCCAGGCGCTCTTCCCCGGCGGCAGGTGCAAGACGACGTACAGGACGAGAAGGCCGAGGAGGTCCGCGATCCCGGGCAGAAACGTCGAGAACATCAGGAGGATGGCGGCCTGGAAAGCGCCGTTTGCGAAGGCCTCTCCCGCGAGAAGCGCGAGGGAGAGCGGCGAGGCGTCCTCGCGGGCGTTGACCTTGGCAAGATGGACCACGAGGAAAATGAGACCGCTCGTCACCGCGAGGAACAACCCGTACGAAGCGAGGATGCCCACGTAGCGGCCGAACAGGTATTCGGTCCGCCGGATCGGCCGCGAGAGGATCATCTGCAGGGCGCCGCTCGAAACGTCGCGCGAGACGGAGCCCGCCGCGAGGACGAGGATTGCCACCTGCACGATGGCGAATCTCTCCCCGCTTCCCATGGCGAAAAAGAAGGTCTCGATGAGCGCGAGGGTCCCGAGGGCGATCAAGAATCCGGGAGAGCCGTACTTCTGCCGGAGGTAGCGGCGGACCATCTCGATCACGGGCCGCCCCTCCCGGAAAAGAGCTCCTCGAGGTCCGCGGAGGCCTTCGCTTCGTAGACCGGGATTTCCGCGAGAGCGAGGGCTCGGATCGCCCGCGCCATCTCGTCGTCCGAGCCGACCGGGAACCGCAGCGAGCCGTACGGGTCGGCTGTCGGCTCGAAGCCTTCCCGGGAGAGAGCCGCCGTGGCGGCCGCGAGGCCGGCGGCTGGCACGCGGACGAGCCCCCGGCGCCGGGTCGCCTGATCGCCGCGAAGGGTCTCGCTCTGCGTCAGGCGGCCGCTTTCGATGAATACGACCCGATCGCACACCTTCTCGACTTCCGCGAGCTGGTGAGAGTTCAGGACGATCGTCGCGCCGCGCGCCTTGGCTTCGAGAATCCGCTCGCGGACGAGCGCGACCCCGCGCGGGTCGGTGCCGGAGGCGGGTTCGTCCAGGAAGAGAAGCTCGGGGTCACGGAAGAGCGCCTGGGCGAGCCCGATCCGCTGGAGCATCCCTCGCGAATAGCCCCGGAGCGGGCGCGCGAGAGCGGGCCTTTCCAACCCGACCCGATCCGCTGCGGCCTCGACCTCGGCCTTCGCCCGGCTTCGGGCGCCGCCGGCGAGCCGCCAGTGGAACGCCAGAAAAGCGCCGCCGGGCAGGTCTCGATCGAAGCCGAGCCTCTCGGGGAGATAACCCGTTCGCGCGCGGACCGAGAGATCGTCCGGGGGCTTTCCGTCGACCGTGATCGCACCCCGGTCCGGCCTCAGAAAGCCGAGAAGACAGGACAAGAGGGTCGTCTTCCCCGCCCCGTTCGGTCCGATCAAGCCGAGCGTCTCTCCGCGGCGGACTCCCAGGGAGACCGCGTCGAGCGCCTGAACGCGGCGGGCGCCGAAGTGTCCGAACGTTTTGGACACGCCCTGGACGGCGATCATCTTTTGTTCATATTACGTGAGAGGGAATACAAGCCCGATTCCGCGCGCTTTTCGACAGGCCGAATGATCGAAGTCGAGAACTTGACCAAGCGCTTCCCGACCCAGGTTGCCGTTTCCGACGTTTCCTTCTCGGTCCGGGAGGGGGAGATCGTGGGTTTCCTCGGCCCGAACGGCGCCGGCAAGACGACCGCGATGCGCGTTCTCACGGGATTCCTTCCTCCGACGTCGGGCACCGCGCGCGTCGCCGGCTACGACGTCGTCACCCGCTCCGAGCAGGCGCGCGCGAGCCTCGGATACCTGCCCGAGTCGGCTGCGCTCTATCCGGAAATGCGGGTGCGCGAGTACCTGGCTTACCGCGCGCGGCTGGAAGGCGTCCGCGGCGCGGAGGTGGCCCGGCGCGTGCGCGAGGCGATCGACAGCTGCCTGCTCGAAGAGGTGGCGGATCGGAAAGTCGAAAACCTCTCGAAGGGTTTCCGCCAGCGGGCCGCCCTCGCCGGGGCTCTCGTCCATCAGCCCCCCGTTCTCATTCTCGACGAGCCGACCGTCGGGCTCGATCCCATGCAGATCATCAAGATCCGCGAGATGATCCGCCTCCTCGGGCGGGAGCGCGCAGTCCTCCTTTCGACGCACATCCTTCCCGAGGTCGACGCGGTGTGCGACCGGGTTCTCATCATCGACCGCGGCTCGATCGTGGCCGAAGGGACCGCCGCGGAGCTGCGCAGCCGACTCGCCGGTTCCCCGATCGTGCGGGCGTCCTTCGCCGGGCGGATCGATGCGCGGGAACCGCTCGCCGGGCTGCCGGGAGTCACCGCGGTCTCCGAGGCGCCCGGCGACGGGGAGACCCGGGTCCGGCTCGAGTGCGCCCCGGGCGCCGATCCCCGCGAGGACGTCTTCCGGGCCGCGGTCGCGCGCGGGTGGGTCCTCCGAGAGCTGGTCCTGGAGGCGGTCTCGCTCGAAGACGTCTTCGTGCGCCTGACCCGGCACGAAGAGATCGCGCCCGACGTGGCCTCGCTCGACGAACCGGCGGCGGCCGCGGCGGCCGGGGATGTGTCGGAAGTGATCCCGTCGTGAGGAAGTTCCTGGCGATCGTCGGGCGGGAGTGGCGCGCTTATTTCTTCTCTCCGCTCGCCTACGTGATCCTCGCCGCTTTTCTGCTCATGAACGGGATGATCTTTTCGGCGATCGTGGCTTTCCTGAACACGCCGGGAGCGCCGAAAGGACAGGCGCTGCCGTTTCTTTTTACCAACACGTATTTCTGGATCTTCAACCTCTTCGTCGTCCCGATCATCACGATGCGGCTCTTCGCCGAGGAGAGGAAGAGCGGAACGATCGAGACCCTGCTCACGTCCCCGATCTCGGAGACGACGGTCGTGCTCGGGAAGTTCACCGGCGCCCTCGGCTTCTTCCTGACGCTGTGGGCGCCGACGCTCGTCTACGTGCTCATTCTCCGCTCGCAGACCCCGATCGACCTGGGTCCGGTCGCCGCCGGGTATCTCGCGATTGCGCTCATCGGAGCGTACTTCCTCTCGATCGGGACGTTCGCATCCACCCTGACCAAGAACCAGATCGTGGCCGCGATCCTCGCGTTCGCGATGCTGATTCCGGTGTTCTCCGCGGGCCTTCTCGAGTCGCTCTCGAACGACCCCGGCAAGCGCGACACGCTCGGCTACTTCAACCTCTGGGACCACATGGAGGAGTTTTCCCGGGGGGTCGTCGATACGCGACGCATCGTCTACTATCTCTCGGCGACCGCGTTCTTCCTCTTCCTGACCACCGTGACGCTCTCCGCGAAGAAGGAGACGCCGTGAGCCGCGGCAGCGCCGCGCGCGCCGGGGTTTCCGCGGCGGCCATCGCTCTCGCGGCGGCGATCCTCCTGGGCGTCAACTGGCTCGGCTCGCGCCACTGGTCGCGCGGCGACTGGACGAAAACCCACCTGTACAGCCTGTCGTCGACGACGAGGAAGCTCGTGGGAGGTCTCTCGAAACCGGTCCGCGTCACGGTCTTCATGGATCGTGACTCGCGGCTCTATACGCCGGTCACCGAGATCCTCAGCCGGTACCGTGCGCTCTCTCCGAAGATCGAAGTCGAGGAGCTTGACCCGAAGCGGAATCTCGCTCGCGCGGAAGCTCTCGTGCGCGAGTTCGGAATCCGCCAGAACACGGTCGTCTTCCGGTCGGGCGATCGCAAGAAATACGTCGAGGAGGACAAGCTCGCCGATTTCGACTTCGCGGGAGCGCAGATGGGCCGCGGCGCCCCCGAAATCAAGAACTTCAAGGGGGAAGAGGCCTTCACCTCGGCCATCCTGTCGGTGACCGAAGCGCGGACACCGCACGTTTACTTCTCCACCGGCCACGGGGAGGGGTCGATCGACTCCGGGGAGCGCGGGCAGGGTTTCGCCGACGCGAAGCAGCTTCTCGAGCGCGACAACCTGACGGTGGCGAAGTGGGAGTCGCTCGGGAAGGACGCAGTTCCCGCCGACGCCGATGCGATCGTCGTGGCCGGACCGCGCACGGCTTTTCTGGAGCCGGAGGCCGCGGCTCTCGCGAAATACCTCGCGGGCGGCGGTCACCTCCTGCTGCTGCTCGATCCCGTCCTGCCGGCGCCCGGAGCGCCGGCGCCAGACCTTGCTCTCGGAAAGCTCCTGTCGGGCAACGGGGTCAAGATCGGAAACGACATCGTCATCGATCCTGCGAACGCGTTGCCTCTCGTCGGCGCGGAGACCGTTTTTGCGAAGCAATACGGGAGCCATCCGATCGTCCGTGCGCTCTCGGAGGAAGGTCTGCCGGTCATCTTTCCGCTCGCGCGCTCCGTGAGCAAGTCGTCGGCGGCGGGAGCGCCGTCGTCCGTCGTGACGCTCGTCGAAACCTCGCCGGACGGATGGGGCGAGACCTCGCTCGCCAACCTGGAGCAGCAGGTCAAGAAAGATCGAGAGGACACTCCCGGTCCGGTTTCTCTGGCGGTGGCCGTCGGCCCGACCGACGAGAAGACGCCGGCGAAAGCGCCGAGGCTTGTCGTCATCGGTAACTCCCGGTTCGCGGCCAGTGGTGGCCTCGCGACTGCGGGCAACGCGAACCTGTTTTTGAACTCGATCCACTGGCTGACGGGAGCCGGGAAGCAGATCGGGATCGCCCCGAAAACCCCGGAGCAGGCCTCTCTCTCACTCACCCGGGGGCAGGTCCGCCGGATCGGGCTCTTTTCGGTCCTCGGTCTGCCCGCCTTCGCGGTCGTCCTCGGCGTGTGGGTCTGGTACCGGCGCCGCGACTAGTCGAACGAGATGTCTTCGCGGAAGCTGCTCGCCCTGACCGGCGTCGTGATTGCACTCTTCGCGTTCATCTTCTTTTTCGAGCGCAAGATGCCGACGACCTCCGAGCGGGAGCAGAAGGGAGATCTCTACTGGGACGTTCCCGCGGATCGCGTCGAGAGCATCCGGCTCGAGCACGGCCAGGAGATCGTGGAGCTCGCGAAGTCCGGAGAATCGTGGAAGCTCGTGAAGCCGGAGTCGTATCCCGCCGACACGGCCACGGCATCGGATCTCGCGTCCGAGCTCGCGGGCTTGAAGAGGCCTCCCGGCGAATCGCAGGCGGAGGGGAATCTCGAGGGTTACGGGCTCACGAAGCCGTCGGCAAAAGCGACGTTCGCGTGGAGTGATCCGAAGAAGCCAGGGCAGAAGTCCGCGCGCACGCTCGAGTTCGGGCTCGACATTCCGGGGACCGATCTGGCGGCCGGGAGAGTCGCCGGGAAACCGGAGATCCTCTTCGTGCCGGCGAGCGTGGCGGCGTCCGTGCGAAAGGGAGCGGACGATTTCAAGAGCAAGGACGTCTTCGGGGGCGCCTCGCTCGACGCGACCGGAATCGACGTCGCGCACGGGCGCGGACGGCTCGTGCTCGCGAAGAAGAACGGGATCTGGTGGATCGAGCAACCGATCTCCGACCTCGCGGATCGGGAGGTCGCCGATCGCCTCGCGAGCGATCTGTCCGCGCTGCGCGTGACCGAGTTCGTACCGAAAGCTCAGGCGACCGACCTCCCCTCGCTCGGACTCTCGCCGCCGGTCTTCCGGGTCACCGTCACCGATTCGAAGGGGGGCAGGAACGTCCTCGACCTGGGATCCACGAGGTCGGACGGAAACTCCGTCTACGCCTCGCGGCAAGGTCAGGTTTTCACGGTCGCCAATTCGACGGTTGACGACCTCTCGAAAGAAGCGACGGCTTACCGCGACAAGCGACTCGTCCGGTTCGAGCGGTCCGACGTCTCCGGGATCGAAACCGCGATCGGTCCGGTTCGGCGTTCCCTTATCCGAAAACAGGCGGGCTGGTCGATCGACGGCCGCGCCCTGCTCGCCTCGGCCGCCGACGATCTGATGACGGCGCTCTTGGACGTCGAGAGCAAGTCTTTCGTCGATGACGCGGCGGCAAAGACCCTCTCGGAGAGGGCGGACTGGACGATCACACTCAAAATGGCGAGAGGAGCGGGATGGACCGTGAAGCTCTCGCCGTTCCGAGGGGACTTCGGGGCGACCGTCTCGGGTCGCCCCGGGGCGTTCGTCGTCGCGAAAGACGCGGCCGACCGTCTTCGCGAATCGATCGAGAAGGCCGCGGCACCGCCGGTGACGCCCGCGCCGGCGCCGACGGCGTCCAGATAGCCGCTGTCATCCCGAGCCCTTCGCTGCGCTCAGGACAGGCTCTGCGAGGGATCCCTCGGTGCTTCGCACCTCGGGATGACAGGGGAGACGCTACCTTTTTCCCGTGTGGTGCGGAGCCCGCTTCTCCGCCCGGGCGCCCAGCTCCTCGATCCTCTTCTGCCGCGCCTTTTCCTTCACGTCTTCGACCTGGACCTGCTTTTCCTTCGCTTTCGAGAAGATGGTCGAGACCCACAGCATGGTCCCCGCGCCCTTCGGGATCTTCGCGCGGCGCGCGGAGGCCCCCCAGAACTTGGTCCCGCGGAACTTCGCTTCCGAGAGGTCCGAATTCCCGAAATCGGCTCCGGCGAGACGGGACTTCGAGAAATCGGCGCCGATCGCGCGGGAGAAACGAAAATCTGCCTCCTCCAGGTTCGCGCCCTGGAAGTTCGCTCCGATCAGAAGCGTGCCGGAAAGATCCGCTTCCAGAGCCAGGACGTGCGAGAGGTTGGCACGCTTCAGGTTCGCCTGTCGAAAATTGCCGAAGGAGAGGTCCGCGCGCGAGAAGTCGACGCCCTCCGCCTGCGCCTCCGAGAGATCCGCGTGAGCGAACTTCGCACCCGGGAACGAATAGGGCTTCAGGTTGATTCTCCGCAAGACCGCCTTGGAGAGGTCGGCGGCGCGGAAGTTCGCACGCTCGAACCGCGCGGTTCGAAGGTCGACGCCGACGAGCTTCGCCTCCGAGAAACTGACGTCTTCGCCGCCGGCGTCCAAGAAGAGGGCGCCGCGCAGGTCCGCCTTGCGCAGGCGCGCCCGATCGAACTGGGCGCCGCTGAAGTTGGCTTCCACCGCCGACATGAGCTCCATGTCGGCCTCGGCGAAGTCCGCGCGTTCGCAGTCGGCCGCATTCAGCGACGCCTGGCGGAGGACCGCGCCGACGAACTTCGCGCGTCGCAGGTCCGCGCCGGTCAGGTCGGCGGACTTCAGGTTGGCGCGCGCGAAGATCGCGTTGGGGAAGGAGCCCTGGGGCGCGGCGACCCCTTCGAAGAAGGAACGCGAGAGGTCCGCTCCGTCGAAGTGAGCTCCGAAGAGCTTGACCCCGCGGAAGTTCACGTCGCAAAGGGTCGCGCCGGCGAAGTTGGCGCCGTTCAAGTCGGAGCCTTCGAGCTTCGTCAGGGTCAGGTCGGCGCCGGCGAAGTTCGCCTGCAGGAGGCTGCAGCTCTGGAGCGACGCGCCCCGCAGGCGCGCTCCGGCGAGGAACACTCCGGTCAGGTCGAGGAAGTCGAGATCGCAATGCTCCAGGATCGCCCCCGGCGCCGAGATCCCGTCGAACCGCGCCATGGTGACGGTCGCTCGCGTCAGGTCCGCTCCCGCGAAAGTCGCTCCGGAGAGATTGGCGCGCGTCAGATCCGCACGCCTCAGATCTCTGCCCGAAACGTCCCTTCCGGAGAGATCGGCGCCGGTCAGGTCCGGCGTCACTCCGGGGTTGCGGTTGCGCCAATCGTTCCAGTCGGGGGAGAGGACGAGCCGCACGTGCTCGGGGTTTGCCATGCGCTGCGATTGTAACCGCCGAAGGTCGCGCGTCTTCCGGCGTTAAGATCGTACGGATGAAAACAACGGTCGCCGTCCCCCCGAAGGCGATGGAGCGCATTCGCCGCGCGCTCGTGGGCGGTCATCCGCTGATCTACGTCCAGTCCTGGGAGGAGACACGCGTCGAGCGCCTCGCCCAGCACCTGGCCAAGACTTTCTACGGCGCGCCGGTGGCTTACGGCGTCTGGTCCGTCGTGGACGGGCTGTCCGTCGACGGCCAGCCGGTGCCGAACACGCACGACCCGCTCGCCGCCCTGGAGGCAATCCTCGCGGGCGACGGGAAGGGCTTCTACCTGATGAAGGACTTCGGCGGGTCCGCGGATGGTCGGCCCGAGATCGTCCGCCGCCTTCGCGACGTGTACCGCGGCCTGAAGGACCGGGGCCGGCACGTCTTTCTCGTCTCTCCAAGGCTCGTGATCCCGGAAGACGCGAAGAAAGAGGTCTACGTCGTGGAGTACGAGCTTCCAGACGAGGGGGAGATCGCCCGCATCCTCGATTCGAGCCTGAAGCGCCGGCTCGGCGCGGAAGGAATCAGCGACGGGGAGATGAAGCGGCTCGCGCTCGCCCTGCGCGGACTGACGGCCGACGAGATCGGGCACGTTCTCACGAAGACGTTCGCGGAACGCCGGGCCTTCGACGAGGAGGCCTTCCGCGAAATCCTGTCGGAGAAGGAACAGATGTCGCGCAAGGAGGGGGTCCTCGAGTTCGTTCCTCCGCGCGTCTCGCTCGACGACGTGGGCGGCTACGCGGTGTTGAAGGCCTGGCTCGAGAAGAGGCAGAAGCTGTTCTCGCGGGAGGCGCTCGACGCGGGAATCCCGATCCCACGGGGCATCCTCCTGATGGGGGTCTCCGGTTGCGGGAAGAGCCTGTGCGTCAAGACGATCTCCAGCGAGTGGAACCTCCCGCTCTTCCGGCTCGACATGAACGCGATCTTCGGAACCGAAAACCCGGAAGCGACTTTCCTGAAGGCTCTTCGATCCGTCGAGGCGGTCTCACCGGCCGTGCTGTGGATCGACGAGATCGAGATGGGTGTCGGCGGCTACCGCGACGGCCAGGACGCGTCGATGTCCCGGATCTTCTCCGGCTTTCTCACCTGGATGCAGGAAAAGAGCGCTCTCGTTTTCGTCGCGGCGACCGCCAACCGGATCCACCTCTTGCCCGCCGAGATCATCCGCAAGGGGCGGTTCGACCAGGTCTTCTTCGTCGACCTGCCGATGGAAGAGGAGCGCAAGCAGATCTTCCACATCCACCTGACCAAGAACGGCTGCGACGTCTCGAAGCTCGATCTGGTGTTCCTCGCGAAAGCGACGAACGGCTGGAACGGCGCGGAAATCGAGCAGGCGGTGATCTCGGCGGTCGTGGATGCCTACGCGGAGAAGCGCGAGGTCTCCGAAGACGACCTCTACCGGATGATCTCGGCGACGGTGCCGCTCTCCGTGACGATGGAGGAGCAGATCAAGGCGATCCGGAGCTGGGCGCACGAGCGGGCGTTGAACGCTTCGCACGCGTAGCCGGGGTTCTCTCAGTTCTTCGAGGGGTCGATTTCCCCCCGCCGGAACGGCGACAGGAAATCGATGCGGCCGCGCCAATCGCGCATCCGGGACAGGAGCGCTTCGAAGCGCGCCGGGATCGAGTCGGTCTCGAGCAGGGCCTGGAGCTCGGAAGCGTCGTATCGAAGCCGGAGCGCGAGCTCGGAGGCGAGGCGTTCCGGTGGGAGCGGCTCCCCGGGAAGGGCCGGGGCCTCCATCGCGGCCGCAATCGCGCGGAAGAGGGACGCCGCCTCCGCCGAGATCCGCATCGCCTCCGACGCGTCCGCAAACGGGATCGACGCGATCTCGTCCACTTCCGCGACGCGGTAGGGCGCGGGCGGCGACTCCGCGACGACTCGATACCGAAATTCACCTTCGAGGACGATGTTGTACCGGCCGTCGGGAAGCTCCTCGGCCTCGACGATCCGCCCGGCGCCGCCCACCGGATGGATCTCGGGGGTCGGACCTCCGGTCTCCCACCCCGGCTTGATCATCGCCATCCCGATCGTCCGGTCGCCGGAGAGCGAGTCGGCCACCATGGCGCGGTAGCGCGGCTCGAAGATGTGAAGAGGCATGAGGGTTCCCGGGAGGAGCACGGCCTCCGGCAACGGGAAAAGGGGGATACGGCGGCGCGTCAACGCTTGGAACCGCCTTTGCCGCCCGTGAGCTCCCGGACGTAAACCACCGTCTGGCGGATCTGCTCGTCGGTCAACTTGCCCTGGAAGCTCGGCATCGGGTCGTGGCCCTGCCGGATCTGTTTCTCGATCGCTTCGTCGGATCCGTCGGAGCGCCAGACGCCGTCGATCAAGTTCGCGTAAGGGAACCGTCCCGCGACCGCGGTCTTGCCGTCCCCCTTCGACGAGTGGCAACGCGCGCACTTTCGCTCGAAGATCCGGCGTCCCGCAGCGAGGTCTCCCCCGTGGGCGTCCCCCTCGGGGAGGCGATCGTCCCTGCAGCCAATCGACAAGAAAAGCGAGGTGACACCGAGAACGAGCAGCTTGTCGCGAATCACCGGCGGGAGTCTAGCCTCGGGATTGGACCGAGCAGGAGTCTTCAGAGAATTCTGAGCGGAGCGATCCGACGCATAATTGCGTGCTTACCATGGGATGTTGCCGCGCGGCCGTTTTCTCTCTACCGGCGCCGTCGAGGCGCCGCTAAGAGCGCCCGCTAAAACCATGCCCGATCCGAAGGACAAGGTCTTCGAAAGCGTGGCCGGTCGTTATTATGTGGACTCGCAGTGCATCGATTGCGACGTCTGCCGCGTCACGGCGCCGGCCAACTTCCAGCGCGAGGAGGCCAAGGGATACTCGTACGTCTTCCGGCAACCGGCCAGCGCCGAGGAAGAGGCGCAGTGCCAGGAGGCCATGGACTCCTGCCCGGTGGAAGCGATCGGGGACAACGGGGCTTAGGCCTCTTTTGCGATCGACCGAAAGTACTCGATCGTCTTCAGGAGCCCTTCCCGGAGCTCGACCTTCGGCTCCCAACCGAGCTTCGTTCGGGCTTTCGTGATGTCTGGCTGGCGGACCTTCGGGTCGTCCACCGGCAGCGGACGGAAGACGATCTCGCTCGACGTGCCGGTCAGCTCGCGAATCGTTCTCGCGAACTCGAGGACCGAAAGCTCGACCGGATTCCCGATGTTGACGGGCTCGCGCTCTTCGGAGAGGAGGAGCCGGTAGATCCCGTCGATCAGGTCGGACACGTAGCAGAACGACCGCGTCTGCGATCCGTCCCCGAAGACCGTCATGGGCTCTCCCGCGAGCGCCTGGCCGATGAGCGCCGGAACCACGCGGCCGTCGCGGGGCCGCATCCGCTCCCCATAGGTGTTGAAGATCCGCACGATGCGCGTCGGAACCCCGTGCGCGCGCTGGTATGCCATCGTCAAGGCTTCCGCAAAGCGCTTGGCCTCGTCGTAAACGCCCCGCGGGCCGATCGGGTTGACGTTGCCCCAATACGTTTCGGGCTGGGGATGGACCAGGGGATCCCCGTAGACCTCCGACGTCGACGCCAGGAGAAAGCGCGCGCCCTTGGCGAGCGCAAGGCCGAGAGCATTGTGGGTTCCGAGAGAGCCGACCTTCAGGGTCTGGATCGGAAGCTCCAGATAGTCGATCGGAGAGGCGGGAGAGGCGAAGTGGAGAACCGCGTCGATGTCGCGCTCGATCGCAATGAACTTGGTGACGTTGTGCTCGACGAAGTGAAACCGCCGATCGGCTTCGAGATGGGCAATGTTGCGGGCGTTCCCGGTCACGAAGTTGTCCATGGCGATCACTTCGTGACCTTCGACGAGGAGGCGGTCGCAGAGGTGGGAGCCCAGGAATCCCGCGCCGCCGGTCACGAGGATTCTCACGATCTCCCGACCCCCGAGTACGACCATCCCGCGGCTTTCAGCTCCCGCGGTTCGTAGACGTTTCTCAAGTCCACGACGGTCTTCGATTTCATCAGCCTTTCCAGCCGCCCGAAATCGAGCGCGCGAAACTCGTTCCACTCGGTGGCGAGCACGAGAACGTCGGCGCCCCGCGCGCAGTCGTAGGCGTCCGTCGCGTAGTAGAGGTCGGGAAAGACCGCGCGCGCGTTTCCCATCGCAGCCGGGTCGAAGACGCGCACGACGGCGCCCGCCGCGACCAGGTCGGTGATGACGGCGAGCGCAGGGGACTCGCGGATGTCGTCCGTCTCGGGTTTGAAGGAGAGACCGAGGACGGCCGCCGTCCGACCTTTCAGAGGACCCGCGGCAGCCTCGATTTTCTCGATCATTCGCGCCTTCGTCTCGCAGTTGACGTCGACCGCGGCCTCGATGATCCGGAACCGGTAGCCGTGCTGGCGGGCGAGGTCGATCGCAGCGGCCGTGTCTTTGGGGAAGCAGGAGCCGCCGAAACCCGGGCCCGCGAGGAGGAACTGGGAGCCGATCCGGTGGTCGAGACCCATCCCGCGGGCGACGGCGTGCACGTCCGCGCCCATGAGCTCGCAGAGCCGCGCGATCTCGTTGATGAACGAGATCTTGACCGCTAGAAAGCCGTTCGACGCGTACTTGATCAGCTCCGCGGAAGCGACGTCCGTGATCACGAACGGCGTTTCCGCGAGGAAGAGCGGGCTGTAGATCTCCTTCATGACTTCGATCGCGCGCGCGTCGGAAGCTCCGATCACGATGCGGTCGGGGCGAAGGAAGTCGGAGATCGCCGAGCCTTCCCGGAGAAACTCGGGGTTGGAGACGACCGAAAACTCCCGTTTCCCGTCGTTCGACCGCAGGATCTGCTCGATCATCCGGCCGGTCCCGGTCGGGACGGTCGATTTCGTCACGACGACCTTGTATCCGTTCATGTACTCGGCGATGGCCTCCGCCACCTGCCGGACGAAGGTCAGGTCGGGGGAGCCGTCGGGGTTGGGTGGAGTTCCGACCGCGATGAAGATCGCCAGAGCCCTCTCGATGCTCGACTTCAGGTCGGTCGTGAACATGAGCCTTCCGGCGCGCTCGTTCTTCGCGACGATCTCTTCCAGCCCCGGCTCGTAGATCGGGATGTGGCCGGACTGGAGGGCGGCGATCTTCGACTCGTCCTTGTCCACGCAGACGACGGCCATGCCGAAGTCGGCGAGACACGCCCCGGTCACGAGGCCGACGTAGCCGGTGCCGATGACGCAGATGTTCATGCGACGGGGCTCCGGGCGACGCCGGTGTTCTGCCGGCGGAACCACTCGACCGACCGGCGGAGGCCGTCGGCCAGAGGGACGCGAGCCCGGAAGCGGAGCAATCGCTCCGCCTTCTCGACGGAAGCATAGGTCACCGGCACGTCGCCCGCTGGGACGGGCTGCTTAGAGAGGCGCGCCGTCTTGCCGGTCGCCTTCTCGATCGCGAGGACGAGCTCCGACAGCGTGACGGGGTGGGCGCCGCCCAGGTTGACGATCTCGAAACCCGGCGTCGCGGACTCGAGCGCCGCCTCGATCCCGTCGGCGACGTCGTCGATGTAGGTGTAATCGCGCCGCGACGTCCCGTCCCCGTAGAAGGGGAGCGGCCGGTCTTCTTCGAGCGATCGGATGAAGCGCGCGATTGCCATCTCCGGGCGCTGCCTCGGGCCGTAGACCGTGAAAAAGCGGAGGCACCACGCCGGTAGCCCGTGAAGATAGTGGGCGTTGAAGACGTGCAGCTCCCCGGCGCGCTTGGTCGTCGCGTACGGAGAGATCGGCCGGTCGATGGGGTCCTCTTCCGAGAAGGGGAGCTTCGAGTTGATTCCGTAGACGGATGAAGACGACGCGAAGAGAAACTGCGGGCGGCCGTGCGCGACGGCCGCTTCCAGCAGATGGAGGGTCCCCACGCAGTTGACCTCTTCGTACAAAACCGGCTGAGAGATCGACGGACGGACACCCGCGCGCGCCGCGAGATGGAGGACCGCGTCGAAGCGCTCCTCGGCGAACGTGCGGAAGACGAGGTCGCGATCGCGAATGTCGCCTTCCACCAGGCGAAACAACGGATCGCGGAGGAACGGCGCGACGTTCTCGCGCTTCAACGCCGGGTCGTAAAAGTCGTTGAAGTCGTCGAGAACCACCACCCGGTCGCCGCGCGCCAGGCGGCGGCCGGAGAGGTGGGAGCCGATGAAGCCCGCTCCCCCCGTGACGAGGAGCTTCAAGGCCTCGGAACCGGAGTCGGGGTCGGCGTCGGCGTCGGAGGGAGCGTATCCGGGGCGAGCTCCACGTCCTCGGGCGTCTCGGTCTGCCCGACGGCGGGACTTCCGGGTACGCCCTTCTGCGCCTCCGTGTACCGTTTCCGGATCCCCGACCGCTGACGGTTCCTGACGAGCCAGCGCAGCAGCGCGGACTCGTCGATGCCGACGACGAGGTGGTTGGCCGCGTCGAAGATGGCGGGATCGTTGATGAGCTTTCCGACCGTGCCCTGCCCGCTGTCGAGCTTCCGGGCGATGGAATCCAGACGCTTCGAGAGATCGCGGAGGTTCCCCGTGAACTCGCGGCCGAAGCGCTCGTCGTGCAGGATCGTCGGCAGGGCTCCCTTCCCCGAGTTGAGGTTCTCCGTGACGGCGGCGAGCGAGCCCGCCGCGGCAGAGAGATGGTCCACGAGCTCGTAGACTTTCTTCTTTCCCTCCGGATCCGACAGCAGGGCCGGAATCGCTCCCGTACCCTTGTTCATCCCGTCCTCGATCTTCGCGAAGACGTTGCGCAGAGAAGCCACCGCCGCCTGGAGCGACCGCCCCACCTGGTCGCCGTATCGCTGGTCCGCGAGGAGCTTGCCGGCGAGGCCGTCGCCCCGGTTGATCTTCGAGAGGAGCGTGTTCAAGTTCGTGAGCGTGCCGTTCAAATTGTTGGCGAGGCGGCCCCCCTGCTCGCCCCCGGGGGCGAAGAGCTCGCCGATGAAGCCTTTCCCCTCCTCGGTCCGGCCGAGGATGTTCTTCAACGACCGCGCGATCGCGCCCAGGTCGGTCAGCAGGTCGCCGCTGCCTTCGAGGAGCTTCTCTAGACCGGCGCCCGGCGCGGCCTTGATCTCTCCCCCCGGCTCGATGACCGGCTCCTCTGCCTTCCCGCCCAGGAGCTCGACGTACTTGTCGCCGAGCAGCCCGATCGTCTTGATCGAGGCGCGGGTGCCGGTCCGGAGCCGCGAGGCGATCTTGCGATCCACCTCGTAAACGACCCGGACGGTCTGGTCGGCGGGATCGGGGGACAGGTTGACCTGGAGCACGTTTCCGACCGTGACGCCGTTCAACCGTACCGGGTTTCCGGACACGAGCCCGGCCGCCGAGTCGAACTGGGTCTGGTAAGGGAGCTTGGCCGTGAAGAGATGGGCTCGCTTGCCGACCATCAAGATCCCGAACATCAGGAGGACGAGCGCAACCAGGACCACCAGGCCGACGCGAAAGCGCCGGCCGACCGCCGATTCGAGCGGCATCTAGCTGCCTCCTGTCGTGGGTGCGGCGTACAGACCGGTCCCGCACGGGAATCCCATTGCGCGGAAATACTCCTGCAGGACGGGGTGCCCGCCCCGCGCCGCCTCGTCGAAGGTGCCGACGAACTGGAACCTTCCCTGATGGAGAAAGGCGACCCGGTCGGCGATCGTGCGCGCCGCGACGATGTCGTGGGTGACGGCAATCGACGTGATCCGCAGGCGCGCGTTCAGGTCTGCGATCAGCTGCGCGATCTTCTCCGACGTCACCGGATCGAGCCCGGTCGTCGGCTCGTCGTACATGATGATCTCGGGCTCGAGCGCGATCGACCGGGCGAGGGCGACGCGTTTGCGCATCCCTCCGGAGAGCTCCGACGGCATCTTGCGCTGGGTTCCGGGCAGGCCGACCATCAGAAGCTTCTCGCTCACGAGCTCGGCGATCTCGCGGGGCGACTTGTCCGTGTGCTCTTTGAGAGGAAACCCGACGTTCTCCTCGACGTTCATCGAGTCGAAGAGAGCGCCGCCCTGGAAGAGCATTGCGACGCGTCGGCGGACGGGGGAGAGCTCCTCTTCCGTCATGTGGACGATCGATTCCCCGAAGACCTTGACGTCGCCCTTGTCCGGTTTCTCGAGGCCGTTGATGTGCCGGATCGTGACGCTCTTGCCGGTCCCCGACGGTCCGAGCACGCAGAGAACTTCACCCTTGCGGATCTTGAGAGAGACACCCGCCAGCACTTCCCGGCGCGTGTAGGTCTTCCAGACGTTGTCGAACTCGACGATCGTCTCTCCAGCCACGAGCGGCGTCGGTTTCGAGTCGGCGGAGAGCTGGAGCTCGGCCTTCATATCGCCAGGAAGAGCTTGGTCAGGAAGAAGTCGGAGATGAGGATCGAGATCGACGCGAAGACCACCGTTCGCGTCGTCGCCTGACCCACCGACGTCGCGCCCCCCTCGACCTGGAGCCCGTTGTAGCAGCCGAACAGAGCGACCTCCAGCCCGAAGAAGAAGGTCTTGGCGATGCCGCTCGTGATGTCCTGGATCGCGAGGTAGTTCCAGATGCTGTTCAGGTAATCCTGCGGCGTGATTCCCAGCTCGGTGACGGCAATGAGAAGACCTCCGAGGATGCCGAGGACGTCGGCGATCGCGGTCAGGATCGGCAGCATGATGACCACCGCCAGCACCCGCGGCAGGACCAGGCGACGGATCGGCGATATCGCCATCGAGCGGAGGGCGTCCACCTGCTCGGTGACCGTCATCGAGCCGAGCTCGGCCGTGATGCCGGAGCCCACCCGTCCGCCCACCATCAACGCCGTCAGCACCGGGCCGAGCTCCCGGACGAGCGAGATTGCGACGACCCGTCCGGTGAACATCTTGCCGCCGAACGCCGCGAGCGAATAGGCGGTCTGGAGCGCGAGCACCATCCCCACGGAAAAGGCGGTGATCCCGGTGATCGAGAGCGATTTGACTCCGAGCTCGTCCATCTGGGCGATGACCTGGGAGCCGTAAAACGGCCGTGTGACCGCCGCGTGCACGGTCTGGATGACCATCGTGCCGATTCCGCCCATGTACTCGAGGATCCCGGCCCCCTTCTTGCCCAG